>Ga0310121_10005667_pt1 | contig 10672 bp, 7 predicted proteins | sample CB27_Tmax_986_MG_FD_203504 | JGI IMG/M metagenome (GOLD analysis project Ga0310121, IMG submission 203504) | Marine microbial communities from Western Arctic Ocean, Canada - CB27_Tmax_986 | ecosystem: Environmental > Aquatic > Marine > Oceanic | place: Canada: Western Arctic Ocean | collected... | reverse complement strand
GTGGAAATACGGCCAACGCGCCTATCGCTATTGCCAGCATGACCTCGGGCACGCAATCGCCGCGGTCGCTATCGCCGCCGCTGGACTGGGGTGGCAAACGAGATTAATGGATGACCTGAGCACGGCTGAACTGGCGCGCCTCCTCGGCACCGAACGGAAGAATGCCGCCGAACCGGAGGAGCCGGATGTGCTGATCGCCGTAGGCCCTGGCGTGAGGGGGATCACCGTGCGAACCCTGCCCGAGGACCCGGTGCAGCACTTCGCGAAACTGGAATGGCTGGGCACGCCCAACGTCCTCAGCCCGAATCATCTGGACTGGGGTATGGACGCGCCGGCGATCGCAGCCCGCAAACCCCGCGGGCCAAGTCCGAGCACACGCACGCAAGAGTCGGGACCACCTGGCTCATTGCCGACTCGCCCCGTCCCGCTCCGGTCCGTCATACGTCAGCGGCGGAGCGCGGTAGCGATGGATGGGCAGACCAAAATAGACCGAGACCTGTTCTATCGCATGCTCCATAGAACGGTCGCTAGCCAGGACCAGGTCCCCTTTAGCACGCTGCCTTGGACCTCGTACATCCACCTGGCGATCTTCGTGCACCGCGTAGACGGCCTACCCCCTGGTTTATATATGTTAGTACGCGACAAAACACAGCGGTCTATGCTGGAGGCTGCTTGTACTCGCGCCGCGTCGTGGGTACGTGCTCCTGGCTGCCCTGAAAAAGTCGACCTATGGTGTCTCAGTCAATCAGATACGAGGCGCACCGCGCAGGCGGTCTCCTGCACCCAAGACATCGCAAGTGACGGGTGTTTCAGTCTCGGGATGGTGGCGGAGTTTGAGCGTCCGCTAAATCACTACGGCGCCTGGTTCTACCCCCGTCTGTTCTGGGAGGCAGGCGCGGTCGGTCAGGTGCTCTATCTGGAAGCCGAAGCCGCCGGGATCCGGAGCACCGGAATCGGTTGTTATTTCGACGATGCGATGCATGAAATCCTTGGCCTTGAGGACACCGCCTATCAGGACCTGTACCACTTCACAGTCGGCGGTGCCGTCGAAGACACTCGGCTCACCACGCTTCCGGCCTATGCAAATTTACTATAATTCGCTCGCCAGGGCACTCGCCATCGGCTAGCTTCGACCACAACCCTACGGGTGTAGATCCCGGTCCTACCGCTGGCTGGCAAGGGGTTCAATGCGATTAGCGCGGGTGCGCGGCGTCCCACTCGCGGGCGAAGCGCTGGGTTTTGGGTTCTCTCCGCGTCCAACCCAAGATCGCCGTTCCTTAGTAATTTTACGTTTTTAATTAGATGGCCTGACGCTAGAAATTACGAGAAGTGCTCTGGAATACGAGGAGTGAGGTCCTGATAGGGACAGTTCAGGACAGTGCCGGGACAGTTCCCCGCTGTCTTACCGGTCGTCCCCGGGCGCTCCCTGCCGATATAATCCAACAACTTGCCGATGAATTGACGTCGATTTCGATTGAGCCTAAATATGTCGCCCGATGACGAATCACACCCGCAACCAGTCGAGGAAGAAGACTTCGCAGCGCTGTTTGCGGCGTCAGTTGAGCCCGCCGTGTTCGAGACAGGACAGATGGTCCAGGGCGTCGTCGTCTTAATCGGTAGAGACGTCGTCTTTGTCGATGTCGGCGGAAAAAGCGAGGCGACGATGGACCTCGCAGAGCTTCAAGACGAAGACGGCCAGCTGACCGTCGAGGTCGGCGCCACCGTCGAGGCAGTGGTGGTCTCGACCTCCGACGGGGTCACGCTGTCACATAAACTGGCACGGGGTGCCGCCACGCGGCGACAGTTAGAGGACGCCTATCGCGCCCAGTTGCCGGTGGAGGGCCGCGTCGAGAAGGCCAATAAAGGGGGCTACGAGGTTGGCGTCGGCGGACAACGCGCCTTTTGCCCCATCTCGCAGATCGACACCGGATTCACTTCCGATCCGGAGGTACACGTAGGCCAACTCTACACCTTCCGGATCATTGAATATAAAGAGGGAGGCAAGGACCTCATTATCTCGCGGCGCGCGTTGATCGAAGAAGAAGAACGCGAGCAGGAGGTCGAAGTTCGCAAGACGATCGTCCCTGGCGCCGACCTTCCTGGTCGTATCGCATCGGTACGGCCGTACGGCGCCTTCGTCGATCTCGGGGGCGGTATTCAGGGATTACTGCACGTGTCCGAGATGGGCTGGTCGCGAGTGTCGGACCCGACCACGGTGGTCCAACCTGGCGACTCCGTCACCGTTCGAGTCCTTGGCGTCGATGACGAGAAGGGCAAAATATCCCTCGGGATGAAGCAGCTGCAGACCGACCCGTGGGACGCGGTCGGCCAGTCCTACGCAAGCGGGCACCGTCTGACCGGGACCGTGACCCGCGTTCTCGACTTCGGCGCTTTCATCGAATTGCAGCCAGGCGTCGAGGCGCTCGCGCATCTCTCGACCTTTCCGCCGTCCGGAAAGCGGGACGGCTGGAAAGACACCGTCACCGTCGGCGCGACAGTCGCGGTCGAGATCCTCACCGTGGACCTCGAAAAGAAGCGGATCGGTGTCGCCGTGATCGAGAAGGACTCGGCGCGGGTCCTGACGATCGAAGCGGGCGCACAATTGACGGGCACAGTAGAACGTCACGAGCGGTACGGCGTGTTCGTCTTCCTGAGTCCGGGGCGTACCGGGTTGATGCCCAATGAAGAGACGGACACCGCTCACGGCACCGACCTAAGACATGAGTTCCCGGTCGGCAGCGAGATCGAAGTTGTTATTCTCGACGTCGATCCCGAAAGCCATCGGATTCGTCTGAGCCGAAAAGCGATTCGCAAAGTCGAAGAGAACAACGACGCCCGTGCCTACTCCAAACGGCAGAGCGAGGGGCAAGAAGCGAGCTTCGGCTCGATGGCCGATAAGCTTCGCGCGGTGTTTCGCCCAGCGGAAGAATGACTGCGGCGTCGATCTTGCCGAGTCGGTGAGCGGACACCTCCAGGCGTGGGGTTCCGGCTCACGCAGGTGCGCGGCGCTGAGAGGATCGACAGCTTCCGGTTTCTTTCGTCCGTGTTTCGATGACCTCATGGACCACGTCCACCCATCCACCTCATCGAGCCGCTGGCGGCGCTCCGCGGAGAGTTTGTCCTTCCCGCTGCGCTGATGGGCGACCCACCATCTGTTCAAAAATGTCGCACACGATATGCTCGGTATTCCCTGCTTTGCATGTCGGGCACCAGCGTCCTCTCTGGATACTGTTTGGTACGGCCTCCCACTCATAACCCTCCGCACAGCGCCACTGCAGTTTCGTGCGAGCATTGACATATACCGTTGAGAGGCACACTCCACCACGCTTCTTGGTAAACGTTCGCATAACCTCGATGGTTATTTTTTCTCCCATACTATTAACGTGGTATTACTTCTATCTCACCGCGCCCTAGCGGACCTGGGCAATCAGTCCGTTCTCCACAGTGACCTGGGCGAAAAACTCTCGCCCCTGACCTGTGACACTTGGGCGGTTCGCACCGAAGAAGGTGCCGGTCTCTCGATATTCTGGCCCAAACATTGATGTTTCAATGTAGCGTAAAGGTTGGCCGATTTGCTCCAGCAGTGCCTTCTTTGACGGATAGTTAAAAATTATCATGGCGTGTACTCCTGTTGGAGACAGGTACAGGCTACCGCAGCGCTTCGGGCGGTTCAAAAGGAAGAACGTTCCTACGCACTCTGTGCTGGAGTCAGCTAACTGCCAGGAACGGCTGGGGAAGCCACGAAGGCTACGGTGGATCACGTCGATGCAGAAGAGCTTCGGCGTCGATCCGCTCGTGGATCGCGATGGCCAGCGGATGCGCTGTGCTCGTTCTGTGCCACCGGCCCTTACAGGATCCAAAGATCCCTGGAAGCCGGCACTCGACACACGCTGAGCCCGCCGTCTTCGCCGTTCCGCACTGATTTGGCGCTCGCGCGCGAGAGTGCCGCCCCGTCGGTCTCCAGCCCCTTACCATCTTGAGATTTGCCCCCCCCAACGGGGCTCATCCAAGGCGGTTCGGCCACGGCCTCACGCTGCCGCTGTACTGGTCCCGAACGTCACTGATTGGATGAACGTGGTGGCGGGGTGGACTCGTCCGAGGCAAGTGCCTTCCGAAGCCCCTCATTATTGACCCGCTGTGCAGGGCGTAATGTGCTCGATTGGACCCCTGGACTGGCGTATACTTTCGATCGGTGAAAAGTGACTTCTTGGTAACCTCATCTGCGAAGGAGAGACCCATGGGTTCGAAACGACCTGATCGCCGGAGATTCCTAAAAGGCGGCGCCGCGTTGGCCGGTGGTTTGACCCTGGGAGCAGTAGAGCCGGCGTTCGGCCAGACACCAGCACCTGCAAAGTTCATCAAGGGAGACGAGGAGATGATCGCCTATGGCGAGCGCTCCCGTTTCGTGACCTCGGCACGCATAGCGCACCCGCCAGGTGGCAGGGAGTCGCCCGATGCGTTCGGGCTCGTTTTTCATGTGGCGGCTCCGCTTCAGGATTCGGTGGGGATGATCACGCCGTCCTCGCTCCACTTCGTGGGGACCACTCGTGGCTCCTTTATTCCAGACATCGATCCCCAGGAGCATCGTCTCATGATCCACGGCATGGTGGACCGTCCGCTAACCTTCACCATGGAGGACTTGAAGCGTCTCCCTTCCGTAACTCGCCCTCATTTCATCGAGTGCGCCGGGAACAGTTCGAATCCCAATCGCAAGACCGTTCAGGAAACGCACGGAATGACCAGCTGCGCCGAATGGACCGGCGTCCTCCTGTCTGTGCTGCTCAAGGAGGCCGGCGTGAAAGGCGGGGCGTCCTGGGTCGTCGCGGAAGGGACGGAGAATGTGAAAGGCGCGTCGAGCTTTCCGCTGGCAAAGGCCATGGACGACTGTGTGGTGGCCTACGGCATGAACGGCGAGGCGGTGCGTCCCCAGAACGGGTTTCCGCTGCGGCTGCTGGTTCCCGGCTTCGAAGGAATCTTTAACACGAAGTATCTCAGGCGAATCAAGGTAGTGGACCGGTACTACATGAACTACAACGATTACGGGCATCTTCGTCGGGACCCGGTGCGCGCCGCGTTGGGTTACCAGATCGGACCGAAATCGGTCATTACCTTTCCTTCCGGGGAACAGCAGCTACCCGGCCGCGGATTCTATGAAGTCAGCGGCTTGGCCTGGTCCGGTGGGGGCACTATTAGCAGGGTGGAGGTATCCACCGACGCCGGCCGGAACTGGATGGACGCCGAGATTCAGGGGACGGCACACCGCATGGCGCACACGCGGTTTCGTCTTCACTGGAACTGGGACGGACAGGAGACCGAGCTCCTGTCGCGCTGCACGGACGAAGTGGGCCAGGTTCAACCGTCGCGAGCGCAGGTTGCCGAGCACTGGAATGAGCCTCCGGATCCGTCATACAGAGTGCCAGGCCTCAACAACGCCATTCAGCCGTGGAGGGTCGCCAGCGATGGGAGCGTTCACAATGGGGATGCTTAGGCTGCTCGTGCTCGCGCTTGTGATGTTCCTGGGGGGCTCCGCGCTGGCGCAGTCGCCCACCTATGGTGTGGGGAGGACACCCACTGCAGAAGAAATCCGTGCCTGGGATATCTCCATCGGTCCCACGGGAGAGGAACTTCCCCAGGGGCGCGGAACCGCCGAGGAAGGGGCGCAGGTTTATCTGCGGCAGGGGTGCGCGGGATGCCACGGGAGGGAAGGGGAGGGCGGCCGAGCTCCCAGGCGAGGCCCCAGGTTGGTCAAAGTCGAACCGGGGCCAGATGTCGACCCCTGGGCCGCGGCGCGCATACTGCCGTACCGCTCACCATACGCGACGACGGTATGGGACTATATCAACCGCGGCATGCCGCTCAATAGAGAGGGAACGCTGACCGCTGATCAAGTCTACGCGCTGACGGCGTTTCTGCTGTACAAGAACGAGGTCATCGCGGAGGACCTGGTACTCGACGCCCAGAGTCTGCCGAAAGTCGAGATGCCGAATCGTGATGGATGGGAACCACTACCGGAGTGGAAGCCCGGGACGCCACGGCTTCCAGGTTACCCCTACTAGACCTTCGTCGACAGGAACTGCGGATTCCTTGTGGCCGGCGAGAGGCGGCACTAGCAGGGTCGACAGTCAACCCAAAGTCTACTTCTGCGCCCCAGGGGCGCAGCCAACCAGCGACACCGGCGCGCCGGTGTCGCGCGCGATTCAGAGTCGCGTCTCGGCCGGGGGTCCACGCTCGCTCGCGTGGTCTTGACCCGCACCGGTGACGAGACCCTGACGGCCGCCCCAACCCGGAACTCAAAGCGCTGGTGCCGGTGCCGTAGAGCCGTGACTATAAAGGTTCGTCCGCACAGCGCGCTGGGCCTATCGTCCTCCTGCGCCGGAGGCCGTCACGCCAGCGACAGTCGACGGGCTACATCCGAGTTCGCTCCCTCTTAACAACTGGCACGGTCGCAGGGGACAGGTCAACACTCCTCATGGACGCCGCAGTGTGGCGGTGGCGTACGGATCCCGCTCTTGGCGAGCAACCGTCGAGGCGTTATCAAGTCCAGGTGGCACTGGCGGTGTAGGGCGACCGAACAACGCGCCCAACTATCACGGATATTGCTCAGAGCCGTTCATCATCGGTTGCTCAGAAGCCGCTCTGTCCACATCTGGGAAGAGGTGACGTGTGCCTGTTGAACGATGCTAGACACCGACACATCGAGGGGGTGTCACACCTTCTTCTCGTCCACTTGACAGCACCCACTACACTGCTGGAGCATCTAGCTGGGTTGGGGGGGGGGGGGGCAGCTGTCGGTTGTCAGGGACGCGGATCCGTTATCCGCAGACGATGGTGTGATGACCAGACGGGACTTCATCTCTGCTTGCCTCGCCGCCGGCGCATCGGTCGGCGCTGCCGCGGGTGCGGGCGCTTTTCCAGCAGCAGCTCTCACCGGGCATACGGCGACCGGCAGTACACCGTTCCCTTGGCGTCGCTTCGGTGACCTGCTGCGTACCCGGTTTCGAAACCTCCGACGTCATTTCGTCTTCGACTACTACCCCTGGTACGCCGCCGACCCGTTCCGCCACTGGACGCAGTGGGACCGGGTTCCCCCGATCGATCTCGCCGCCAACACGATGCCGCTGCTCGGAGCCTACGATTCCCGCTCGCGAGCGGTCGTCGAGCAGCACGCCCGCTGGATCGCCGAGTCTGGGGTCGGGGTCATCAACATGAGTTGGTGGGGGCAGGGCAGCTTCTCGGACCGCGCGGTGCCACTGGTCATGGACGTGATGGCGGACCACGACATTCACGTCACGTTTCATCTCGAGCCCTACAGCCAGGACCGCGTCACACGGTTTCCACACGATGTCCGGTACCTGCTGCAGCAGTACGGCGAGCGGCGGCGATGGGACTGCTTCTTCTTTAATGAGCGTGGCGATGGCTCGCAGGGGCCAGTATTCAAGGTGTTCAACACGGCCCTTCCGCGGCAAGTCGAAGATTGCCACGGTGTGTTGCAGGACATCGCAGGCTACGTGCCAGACGCAGAGTGGCACCGCGAAGCAGACCGGCTCCGCCAAACGCTGGCCGGTGACTTCGACCACCTGACTCTGCTGTCGGGCAGCCCGGCCGCCGAGCGAACGGCCGCCGCAGGCCTGGACGGCTTCTCGGCCTACAGTCCGGCTGAGGCGCCGAACAGCTGGCTCGACCGCGCTTTGGTCGCGTCACGGCTCGGGATGCTGTTCGCCTTCGCGGTCAATCCAGGGCAGGACGAAATCGAGCGGCGTGTTGTCGAGCAGGGGTCATGCTACACACCCCGACCGTTCCTACCACTGGCGCCGGATCTGGACTGGTCCCGCACGACGGACCGCGAGCGGGCGCGGGCGCTTGCCGAACAGCGTACCGAAGAGACGCTGCAACTGAACCTGCTGCTGCAAACCCACCCCTGGCTCGGCAACGCGGGGAAAGGATTCTTTCTGGTGCACATCACGTCGTTCAACGAATGGCACGAGGGTCATCAGTACGAGCCGATGAAGGATGCCTCGGCGCTGACCCCAGCCCAGCGCGCCGTTGGGTATCACAACCCGGAGGACGGTTCGTATCGCCTGCGGCATCTCGCCGATCTCCTGGCGCGGCTGTGATGAGGGTCACGTCGAGGCGGCCACCCGTGGAGGATGGGTTGCGGGCGGCCCACTAGCGTGCCGTCTGGTCGCAGGGCTGACCTCGCACCAGCGCGCGCCGCTCAGCCTGGCTGGCCCACTTCCGTCAGGGCGAGGTTCGAGTGTGCCGGGTAACATCCGCTCGTTCACCAAGTTGCGAGCAAGCTGAGAGAATGAGACCCTGGGTTCAGCATCTCCTGCGATGTCCAGTCTGTGAGAACGATGCCTTGGGCGTCGAGGTGGACTCGGTGTTCTGCAACCGCTGTCGGGCTCGCTTTCCCATCGAAGACGGTGTCGCCAATTTTCTCCATGACCAAAATCCCGTGGTGGCTCGAGAGCGCGATGCCGTTGCGGCCATGGATCGCAATGCACCCGACGCTGTCAACAACCCACGCGAGTTGCTCAAGCGGTTTGACCGAGGACGGCTGGATCCGTGCCATCTCCGGGAGTATCCATGTCTGGAGCACGCTACCGAATGCCGATCCCGGCTCAGCGAACTCCTGGCGGACCATACTCTCGGGAAGGGGGAGCGCGTGGTTGAACTGGGGGCTGACCATTGCTGGACGAGCAACCTGCTCTTGGATGGCGGGTGCCAGGTCATTGCGGTCGACATCAACGACCATTTGCGACTCGCCGCCAGGGCCGAAGACCCCAATCTGTGCCGGATCGTCGCTGATATGAACCACCTGCCCTTGGCCGATGGGACCGCCGACGTCGTTTGGGCCACGGCCGCCGTCCATCACTCGTGGGATCTCGAGCACACGTTCACCGAAGCGGCCCGTGTGCTGCGACGTGGAGGACGTGTCGCGTTTTGTTGCGAGCCGATGCCCTCGTGGCTCCGCTATCCGTTCGGAACGCGTTTCGGCCATGTCGAGCGGGCACGAGGCATCAACGAAACCTGGATTCCGCGCTCCACTTGGCTGAAGCTGTGCGCGCGCGCGGGCCTAGATGGGCACATCGTATTTCCCACGCTCGAGACTGAGACTATCGCGGAGAAGCTTAAGCGCCGACGCCTGCCCCTGTCGGTCGCGCCCCTCGTGAAACCGTTTCTTCGTTCGTTGCAAGTCTCCATACACCTTTTGGTAACCAAGACCTGATGTTTCGGCGTGACGCCGACACTTTGAGATGATCTCTAACCTCCGGCATCTTCTTCGCCATCGCAGACTGATCCATGCACTGGTGCTTCGCGACCTGAAGGCGCGCTACCGTGGGTCGGTCCTCGGCTTTTTCTGGTCGTTCGTCAACCCACTGCTCCTGCTGGCGGTCTACACATTCGTCTTCTCGGCGGTGCTGCCGGCCCGCTTCGACGGACTCGACGAGAACTACGCACTCTTTCTCTTCTGCGGGCTGTTGCCGTGGACCTGGTTCGCCTCATCGCTCACCGACGCGTCGAATTCACTTTTGGTGAATGGAAGCCTGATCCAAAAGGTACTCTTTCCCGCCGAGGTGCTGCCCGTGGTCGCGGTCGTAGCGAATATGGTTCACTTCTTCCTGGCGCTGCCGGTCCTGCTCCTCGCGCTCGTCTTCTTCGCGCAACACGTACCCAGCATCGCCAGTCTGCTCTGGATTCCGCTGGTGATCGCGGTCCAATTCGTGATGTCCATTGGATTCGGCTTGATCCTGGCGGCCCTCACGGTGCACCTCCGTGACATCAAGGACCTGCTCTCAAACAGCCTCACGCTCTGGTTCTTCGCTACGCCCATTCTCTACCCGTGGAGCATGGTGGCCGACCGCGGGCCCGCTATCGGTGGTGTCCGGCTCGGCAAGATCCTGATGGACGCCAACCCGTTTTTCCACCTTGCGGTATCCTATCAGGAGCTCCTCTTCTTCGACGGGCAGTACGACCACTGGAAGTGGCTCCTGTTGATCGCGGTTGCTTCAATCGCGCTCTTCTTCGTCGGCTATGCCCTCTTCGATCGCCTGCGCGATTCCTTCGGGGAAGAAGTGTGAGCGACGTCGCCGTCGCGTTCGTCGGACCGAATTTCGGTGCCGGTACTGATAACATCTACCTGGTTCGAAGCTGGCCACCATGGCGTCACCCGCGTCGCGGTTGCCGCACCGCGCTGCTGCCAGGCGATCCGCGTCGCAGACGACAGCCGACCCCGGACGGCACGGTCGCACTGCAAGCCCAGACAGGCAAGAAGAGGAGGCTTCGACGATGCCCAAGTTCGCCGCCAACCTGACCATGATGTTCAACGAGGTCGGCTTCCTCGACCGGTTCAAGGCGGCGGCCGAAGCCGGGTTCAAGGGCGTCGAGTACCTGTTTCCCTATGACTTCGACAAGGACGAGATCGCCGGGCGCCTAGCCGACAACGGCCTCGTGCAGGTGCTGCACAACCTCCCGGCTGGCGACTGGGCGGCGGGTGACCGCGGTATCGGCTGCCTGCCAGACCGGGTCGGTGAGTTTCAGGATGGCGTCGGGAAAGCGATCGACTACGCGCGCGCGCTGAGCTGTCTGCGGGTCAACTGCCTCGTGGGGATCGCACCCGAGAGCGCCGATCCCGCACGACTGACGGACACACTCGTCACGAATCTGCGCT
>Ga0310121_10005666_pt1 | contig 10673 bp, 4 predicted proteins | sample CB27_Tmax_986_MG_FD_203504 | JGI IMG/M metagenome (GOLD analysis project Ga0310121, IMG submission 203504) | Marine microbial communities from Western Arctic Ocean, Canada - CB27_Tmax_986 | ecosystem: Environmental > Aquatic > Marine > Oceanic | place: Canada: Western Arctic Ocean | collected... | reverse complement strand
CCCCCCCCCCGGAGATTGTCAACTATTCGCCCGTATTTTCCCTATGTTATCCCACGCTTTGGAACACGATTTACGCAACCCCTTGACGTTCAACAAGTTAGGCGCCCCATAAAGTGCCATGCTGCGGTGCGGCAATCAGGCTAGATCTAGAAAGGTACGCAGGATGAGCAATCCGACGTACAAAGTCATGACATTGATTTGGGTCTTCGCCGCTTCGCTCTGCACGACTGCAGTAGCGGACGATCGATTAGAGCAGCTTGCCGCTCGCCGTAGCGAGTATGTCACCTGGGTGGCTGATAACTTCGGCAAGCTCGAACCCAACATGGACCTGAAAGATGGTCGCCGCTGGGCGTTGAATCACTCGCGACTTGTACTGGACCGGGATGTCGCCAAAGCGAACGGGTACTTCGAGTCGTTTGCCGCGCCGCCTCGCGACGCGGACATCTACTTTATCCGGTTCCTGCGAACTCTGCTCGATTTTCGGGATTCGCCGCGGCTTTCGGACAGAGCGGAAGCCCGCATCGTCGGCTTTCTCAGAAAGTGGCCTCACAACGACCAGACGTCCCGCGCTCACTGGCCCCCTCGCAATACCGAGAATCACGACTTGATGCATCTGACGATCGGGTTGTTCGCTCAGCAGTACCGCGGCGATGACACTAATAGCCAGGTAACTGAAATAAGGAGATTTATCGCCGATCGAATGGAACGAGGATTCGTCGAGTTTAATTCGAAGTGCTACCAGTATCACTTCTCGAATCCGCTGATCATCCTGGCCGACTATGCACCGGAGGATGAAGTGCGGAGTGGGGCGCAGATGTTGCTGAACGTCTTGCTGACAGAACGCGCACTACTGGGTGTGAACGGTTATCTCGGCGGACCGTCGCTTCGCTGCCGCTCGGCCAGCGCAAACCATTCGCTGACGGAACGCAAAGTCGCCTATCTGATGGACGCCCGCTACGACGGCTTCCTGCCCACCGTGTGGTTGGCGTTTGGAATGGGCGAGCCGCGTTTCGACTTTACGAGGGCTCGTGTGCTCGGTCTGGAGCCTGCCTCCGTTCACATCGCCAGTGGCAACGAACCGCGGCTGAAACAGGACGAGGGCATGTTCTTCGCTTGCAGTTCGTTTCGTCCCCATCCGATAGTGCTAGCTTTGTCCGCCGAGTCAAAAACCCGCAAGGAACTCGTCTACCAGGGGCAACGCTACCTCGGCTGGCCGGGGGACTCTTTGTGGAAGACCCAGAAATGGATGCCCGGCGCGATCTATTATTTCAACACGCCGCATATCTCGATGGGGTCGGTGCACTCGGACGGATGGAACCATCAGTCCCGGTACAATAGTGTGCTGTTCGGGATCGATCCGTCGCAGGGCCTGCGCGTCGAAAAGATTCTACCGGGGGTGCCTCCACACAAACGGCGATACGAAGCGCGCGGTCGAGTTGTCCAGCACAGGAGCTGGTTGCTCGGTCAGGGAACGCTATTCGAAGATGGCGGAGTCAAGGCTAGAAAGGTCGGAAGCTGGGACGTTTACCACGTCGGCAAGGCACTCTGTGCGCACATGGATCTGGGAGATTCGTACCAAGTTTTGCAGGTTTCGGACCTCGACACGTTTACGGACGAAGAGGCGTTTGTGGCGGCGCTGGCGGTGCCGAAAAAAACGGGCGATCGCGTCGACGCCGCCAGCATCAATGGCGACCGTGTCGCTGTCGACCTGACCGATATGAGCATCACTATCAATGGCGTTCAGCAGCCGCATCCGCCTAAGATGCTGCACGACTGCGAGCCTGTGAAGTCGAAATACGGGAGCGGAAAGATTACCATCAAGATAAAGGCGGGCGCCGTCACGTTCGACAGCGCCTCTCTGCGTCCGAAGTTTTCGGAATAAAGCGATGCAGTTTCCATTGCAATTAGTCTTGTGCACGCTTGTTCGCACAGTGCTTGTCGCCGGCATCGCGCTGCCGCTGATGGTACTGCTGGCGAGTTCCGTTTCGTCAGCCGCCGATGCGGCATTAAAAGTTGTCGAGACCGACAGCGTCATCACCGTGAAGCACGGCGGCAAGGCGGTGGTGACGTACAACAAGGTATCTCCGGCGTGTCCGCCGGGGATTGACAAGGTCTACGAGCGAAGTGGCTGCCTGCATCCGATCCGCTCTCCGCAAGGCCGGACCGTGACGCAGATGTTTCCAGCGGATCACGCACATCAGCACGGTGTTTTCTCGGCCTGGGTGAATACAACGTACGACGGCAAACCCGTCGACTTCTGGAACCTTGCGGGGCGTACCGGACGCGTGCTTCACGAGCGGGTCGTATCGACGTTCGAGTGGGCCGATCGAGCGGGCTTCGAGGTCGACCTGCTTCACCGCGCCGTCACCGAACCGAAGGTCGATGTTTTGCGTGAACGATGGAAGATCACCGCCTGGCCGACGGACGAAACCTGGCACGGCTTTGATCTGGAAACAACTCAGACCGCCATCACGGACAAGCCGCTGAAAATCAACAAGCATCACTACGGCGGCATTGCTCTGCGAGGCCCCACGCGTTGGCTCACGGACAGGGACAACTATGCTCGCGAAAACGCGGACCTCGCACGAGAACCGAGCGACTTCCTGAACGATCGGGGCTCTGCCCGCGTCGAAGGCAATCATCAGCCCGCAAAATGGGTCGCTCTGACCGGCCACATTGAAGGAAAACCTGTCACCATCGCGGTCCTTTGCCACCCGCAAAACTTTCGATCACCCCAGGCCGCACGGCTACATCCATCGAAGCCGTATTTTTGTTTTACGCCCTGTGTCGACGACGCGTTCCAAATCGATCGCAACCATCCGCTTAAGGCTTGCTACCGCTACCTCGTCACCGATGCCGAGCCTAACCCACAATGGCTTGACGAGCAGTGGAAGGCCTGGGTTACTGACGACACCTGACACTGTATGTTAGGATGCGCCGGCGCTTTGGACCGACGACGGAAGCACCGTGAACGGAGTTTTCCAGCGAGCTGACTCACGATGGTTGGTTCTTCGAGGGGGGAGCTCGGATACGCTCACGGGTATGCTGTTCCACGAACCTTTACATGCTCGTTAGTACGTCGGAGCTACGGCAGTTGCTCCAGCGTCAGGTAACACGAGTACAAGGCATCATCAAAACCGCCGCTGTCATCAGCCGGCCACGTTTCTGGCCAAGGCTCGTCCGCATCGATGTGGATGGCCTTGCTGTCCCAGCGCCCGCGACCTGCCTGAAAGTCAGTACGCAGTTCGCGATACTCTTGGTAAACGATGTTGGCCGCTCCCCCCGATCCCTTCCACGCCAACCAGATCGGAGTGTTCGCGGGGATCCCCACACCGTTATCCGGATGCTTGAGCGTCAACCAACCCGAATCGCCCTTGGCCGTGCGTCCGAAATCATAAAGCAGCTTTGCGGGAGCGTCGGAGTGCGGTCCACGTTCCAATGTCCCGCCGGCATATACCGCCACACGAGTCGTCCCCCCGTTATTGTGACGAATCAGAATAGAGACGGATTTCAGCAGCGTGTCGTGTTCTTGCGGTGAAAGTCCCCCCATCGCCCGCGCGTGGGCAATCGTTGTCGTGGAACCATCCGAAATCGGATTGCCCCAGCGCGTCAATCGCGGCGGCAGTTTCGGCAAGTCAACGGCTTCCGGACGCAGTGAGGTACCGTCGAATGTGACGGCGCTCGTCTTCGTCCTGATCGTCACCTTTCCGCTGCCGTAAACCGAATCCATCAGGGGAGAGTCATGCAGCATCTCCAACTGGGGTTCACGTAAGACACCGTTAATCGTGATCGACATGGTCTGGAGATCAACGGACACCCGGTCACCATTGGTCGTCACTCCCTGCGCAACATCGTCTTCGATGGTGGGAATCGTGAGTGCGGCGACGAACGACTCTGCGTCGTGATATTTTTCTAGATCCGAAACCTGAAACACGTGCCAGCCGTCTGGGAGTTCCATGTGGGCGCAAAGTCCTTGTCCAACATGAAACAGATCCCATCGGCCAATCTTTCGAGACGTCAGTCCATGACTTGCTGAAAGCTCACCGGCGGCAAGCAACCAATTCTGGTGTTGCACAATCCGGTCGGCTACGTAGTCGTAACTGTCCTTGCCGGCGCTGAGGTCTTCATCCCTTAATCGCGTACGCAGCACCTGGGACGGGTTCTCCGGAAACATCACGCTAAAGAATCTCGGTTGGGAATTGTAGGAGACGCTCATTTTTCCGGCGTAGGGAAGATACTGAAGCGAGCCCATGGATATGTGGGGCGTGTTGTAATAGTAAACGACTTGATTAGAACGCGGGTTGCGCGGCACCCCGTTTTGGAACGGATGTCCGGCCGAAGCACGCCGACCTACGTAGATCAACTCCGGCCGCGTTGATACTTCATCCAGCAACTCATACACAATCGGATGCGGCACCAGGCGATTGGTGGCGAGAAACATCGCCTCGTCCTGATTGAGTCGCGGATCACGTCCATTGCCGTAGCCATCGCCCGCTGGTTCCAACCCTCCAGATTTCGAATAATCAAAGCGAGGTTCACTCACTCCCAAGGCCAACCAGACGGTGGGAAGAAAAGAGTCGTAGCGATTGTTGTCCAGGTAGTCACAGCCCCGATTGCGGTCATACGATCGCATCCCCGGTCCGCCAAGATACCCTCCGACACTCATCAAAGCACGCTCGGCCAATAGGATGTTGAATAACTCTTCCGCGCCGCGGCGAACGTCCGGCGCGGGAGCATATTCGGCAAGAATCTGCAAGGGATTCGTGTAGTGCATTTGATAGCGATGCGATCCCCATTCGTAGAATCCCCGTTCGTAGCGCCAACGCAGCGATTTTCTCAATTCACTCAAATGATGTTCGATAGCCTGCCCACGCAATTTTTCCGAAAACAGCCCAATTGTCAGATGCATCAAGTCGTGGTTTTCGGTGAACGCTGGGGGCCATGTCGCCACTCGGCTAATGAATCGCTTACGGTCCATGGGCCAGTTCTTGATAATTGCAGTGAGGTGATCCTTGGCATTGTTCGACAAACGATCGGAATCGCCAAAATCCAACAGCGTTTTCAGGAGTCGAATTCCCATGAAGTCCGGGTCAACCGTCAGCCTGATGGACTCGTAATACTGATTGGCTTTTGCAATATCCTTGTTGAGAAACAGCCGTGCCTGATTCAGTGACCAAGCCCGTCCGTCGAGTGGTTTCATGGTCGGTTCGAGTTGACTGAAATTGTCGACGATCCAGCTCAAGTACTGTTGGCGGCGTTGGGCGAGTTGCTTTTGAATTGCGGATACATTGTCTGCTGCCGGTGACTTTGAAGCAGCGATCAGGAGCAACATGATGACTGAAGCAGTTTGTTTTAGGGTGCGATGTGCGTCGGTTGTGTTCATTATTCGTTCCTTGGATATGGCCAAATATTGCCAGAGGGCATTTGGAGGGCAAGGTACCAGCCGAGCCCGCAAGCGGAGCCATTAATGGCTCCGCAGGGACCTGGCTCCCCCGAACGTGTTTTAACCCGTAATCTTGGAATTCTAGTCCCGCCCTTGTCACATGGTCTGGCCGCACCGGCACCATCAAGGGCCGCGGACCCCGGTTTTCAGTTGCGCTTCCGTTAAAACTTCAGTTCGGAGAATAGGACAGGATTGGAACCAACGCCGTCGACGATTTATTGCTGGCAAAGATGAGTCTGTACTACATAACCGAAAAAAAAGCCAGACCCCCAACGTTTGCGACCAACGAGAAGGGAATCTGGCATGATACGAAGTCAAGGAAGGCAGCTTCAGCCGTGTTTAGGAGTTCGCATTCTGGCCGAGATGCTCCAGCGTTTGGAAACGTACCGCCAAAGCAAACCTTATCAACTTGGGGCGGACGCTGCTTTGAAGTGAGTAGCAATCTCTTCGGCAGTTAAGGCTCGATCGTAGAGCGAGACTTCGTCGACTTTGCCTTGCAGTGGAGCGAAACGGTCGTTGCGTCCGCCGATGAACATTTCCTCTTCATCCGCTGAGTACGTCACCACGGCTTTACCCATGATTTCGGGCGTTGATTGTCCATTGAGATAAACGGTGACTTGGCAGCCTGCTCGTACTAAGACGATGTGATACCAGGTTTTTAGCTTAACCCGAGTTTTCCCAATTAATAGTTGCTTGGACTCGTTGCCGATATAGAGAATCAATTTGCCAGCGGTTCCTTCATGGGAGGTGCCGCCAATGCCCAAGTGATCGCCGTTGGCTAATGGATCGTCGTCCTTGCCGCGTGAAAAAAAGTAGCCTGTTACCGGGCGTGCGTCAATTGGCAATCCGTTCCAGACCCAACATTCGAGGGTGTAGGTGTCTCCTAGTTGCCGACAGCTTGCTTTCATTCGTCCTCCGGCGAAGTGGGCGGCACGGTTGCCACGGAATCCTGCTGTTATTCCCTCTCCTTCAGGGCCGGGAAGGTAGCGGGCAATACCTGGTTCATATATGCCGTGGTGTGATTTCGTTCGATCGATTGCCGAAAAGCCATCCATTTCTTCAAATTGCCAATAGGCAACAGGTTTCGACTTTAAAATTGCGTCGGAATATGCGCTTGCTGGAGGGGAGATATTACGTCTTGGTTTAGTGGCAACTTTTTCTAGCAACGTGAGTAGCGTTTCCACGATTTTCGGTTCAGCCTGCACTTCCATCCCTGCCGTCTTTGCAGGCCAGGTGGTGTAACCGCCGAGTTGATGTTGCTCGGGCGGGGGGATGTAGCCTTGAGCGCCATTGGCTAGTTCGATGTTGAAAGTTGTCTCCAGAGGGCTTTGTGCTTTGAGCTTGAGGCCAGTTAGGGAATACACCTCGTTAGGGATGGCCGTGATACCCAGAGTGCCAATTCGGACGGCCTGCAGTTTGATTTCGACTTCAGGCTTGTTATGCAGGTCAATCTGCTCGTGAGCGTAAATATCGGGGAGTGTCGTGGGACGTCGATTGCCTTGTCTGGCGACGGTCTGCCGGGCCCATTCAAGTCGAGTTGCGTCGGGTGTCCGCCTGTTAAGCCGAAGAGTTTTCTCGGCCATTCCCAGGGGAACCCAGTCGTGATACTTAATGGTTCGAAACGCACGCAGCGCGACGTCGGCGAGCGCTTCGGCATATAGTTCGAAGTTCTTGATTCTCTCGGCTTCGGGCTGACTGTAGTCCATCCAATGGCAGTCGCCACTGGTCCCTTGGGAGAGAATTCCTACGTAATCGGGATGAACTTCGGATTCGTCTAGCAGTGCCTGGAATTTCGTACCAAACACCCCGCAGGTGTCTGCCGAGAGCGGGCTGGCGCCGAAGTAATGCATACCGTAGTTGCCCATAATCGAGAGTAGTCTGCCGTCCGTGGATTGAATCGCGAGTAGTGAGAGATCGTGATCAGCCGGTCCGGCAGGACCAATGTGCTTTGGGCTTTGATGGCCCGGGTGCATATGTGCGCGGACCGTTTTGCTGCCGAACGGATCGGTTGCAATTTGATCGGCGCGAAAAATCCAGCGTCGGCAGTGTGTGTGTTGGCGATCGTCGACCACCGTCCAGCCAATTTTTGCAGGCGTGAGTTTTTGATTCGCGAAAACGATGCTCTTCGCAATCTGATCGGGCAGGAATCGCACGTAGTTGGCGTCCGCTCGGCTTCCCAAGCAGGCCATGGCAGACGGAGCGGAATGGGTATGGGTGGCTGAGATGAGCATGCGGTCCACGGGGATACCGGTGGCCTTGGCAGCGGTCTGTTTGGCCTGATCGAGAAGCGAGCGCGGGAGCATGAGACTGTCGACCACGACGATCGCCAGCCGAATTTTTCCGTCGTCCAGTATCAAGGCCCGAGACATCAGCCGATCGAGATCCCGGTCGGCGGATTGTTCCTGGAAATATCCGTTGACGATGACTGGGAATTCGGTCGGGGTGACGTCCACGGCAAAGACGCCAGCCTGGAAAAAATTTGCTGCGTCCTCGTTTGCAAAGGCATGAGGAGCGCTCCAAAAGGTGGACAGCAGAGCTGAAGCCAAGTAAGCCAGTAAGTTTAGGCGGCTATTCATTTGATTGCTTTCTTTGTTTAGCCAAGGACAGCGATTCGCCCAGTGATATCAGGTAACCTACGCTCACAGTCCATGGATAGGCGAGACGGTGCCAGCAATAGCCGGCCAGGTCGAGTTATCCCGAAACGCGGGTGTGCTGTTCCAGGAACCTTTACATGCTCGTTAATCCGTCGGAGCTACGGCAGTTGCTCCAGCGTCAGGTAACACGAGTACCAGGCATCATCAAAACCGCCGTCGTCATCAGCCGGCCACGTTTCTGGCCAAGGCTCGTCCGCATCGTTGTGGATGGCCTTGCTGTCCCAGCGCCCGCGAGCTGCCTGGAAGTCAGTGCGCAGTTCGCGATATTCTTGGTAAAGGATGTTGGCCGCGCCCCCTGATCCCTTCCACGCCAGCCATATCGGAGTGTTCGCTGGGATCCGCACTCCGTCACCTGGATGCTTGAGCGTCAGCCAACCCGAATCGCCCTTCGCCGTGCGTCCGAAATCATAAAGCAGCTGGGCGGGAACGCCGGAGTGCGGTCCACGTTCTAACGTCCCACCGGCATATACCGCCACGCGAGCCGTCCCTCCGTTATTATGAGGAATCAGGATGGAGACCGATTTCAGCAGCGTGACGTGTTCTTGTGGTGAGAGTCCCCCCATCGCCCGCGCGTGGGCAATCGTTGTCGTCGAACCTTCGGAAGTCGGATTGCCCCAGCGCGTCAATCCCGGCGGCAGTTTCGGCAAGTCAACGTCATCCGGACGCAGCGACGTGCCGTCGAACGTGACATCGCTTGCCTTCGTCCTGATCGTAATCTTGCCGCTGCCGTACACCGAATTCATCAGAGGAGAATCATGCAGCATCTCCAGCCGCGGTTCACGTAGGACATCGTTAATCGTGATCGACATGGTCTTTAGATCAACGGATACCCGGTCACCATTGGTCGTCACGCCCTGTGCCACACGGTCTTCGATGGTGGGAATCGTGAGTGCGGCGACGAACGACTCGGCGTCGTGATACTTGTCCAGATCCGACACCTGAAACACGTGCCAGCCTTCTGGGAGTTCCACGTGGGCGCAAAGTCCTTGTCCAACATGAAACAGATCCCATCGGCCAATTTTTCGGGACGTCAGTCCATGACTTGCTGAAAGCTCACCGGCGGCAAGCAACCAATTCTCGTGTTGCACAATCCGGTCGGCTACGTAGTCATAGCTTTGCTCGTCAGCGCTTAGGTCTTCATCGCTTAACCGTGTGCGCAACACCTGGGATGGGTTCTCCGCGAACATGACACTGAAGAACCGCGGGGGGGACCAGGAGACACTCATTTTCCCAGCATACGGAAGATACTGTAGCGACCCCATCGAGACATGCGGCGTGTTGTAATAGTAGACTACCTGGTGAGAACGCGGATTGTTCGGCACTGCGTTTTGGAAGGGATGTCCCGCCGCGGCACGCCGACCTACATAGATCAATTCCGGCCGTGTTGATACTTCATCCAGCAACTCATACACAATCGGATGCGGCACCAGGCGATTGGTGGCGAGAAACATCGCCTCGTCCTGATTGAGTCGCGGATCACGTCCATTGCCGTAGCCATCGCCCGCTGGTTCCAACCCTCCAGATTTCGAATAATCAAAGCGAGGTTCACTCACTCCCAAGGCCAACCAGACGGTGGGAAGAAAAGAGTCGTAGCGATTGTTGTCCAGGTAGTCACAGCCCCGATTGCGGTCATACGATCGCATCCCCGGTCCGCCAAGATACCCTCCGACACTCATCAAAGCACGCTCGGCCAATAGGATGTTGAATAACTCTTCCGCGCCGCGGCGAACGTCCGGCGCGGGAGCATATTCGGCAAGAATCTGCAAGGGATTCGTGTAGTGCATTTGATAGCGATGCGATCCCCATTCGTAGAATCCCCGTTCGTAGCGCCAACGCAGCGATTTTCTCAATTCACTCAAATGATGTTCGATAGCCTGCCCACGCAATTTTTCCGAAAACAGCCCAATTGTCAGATGCATCAAGTCGTGGTTTTCGGTGAACGCTGGGGGCCATGTCGCCACTCGGCTAATGAATCGCTTACGGTCCATGGGCCAGTTCTTGATAATTGCAGTGAGGTGATCCTTGGCATTGTTCGACAAACGATCGGAATCGCCAAAATCCAACAGCGTTTTCAGGAGTCGAATTCCCATGAAGTCCGGGTCAACCGTCAGCCTGATGGACTCGTAATACTGATTGGCTTTTGCAATATCCTTGTTGAGAAACAGCCGTGCCTGATTCAGTGACCAAGCCCGTCCGTCGAGTGGTTTCATGGTCGGTTCGAGTTGACTGAAATTGTCGACGATCCAGCTCAAGTACTGTTGGCGGCGTTGGGCGAGTTGCTTTTGAATTGCGGATACATTGTCTGCTGCCGGTGACTTTGAAGCAGCGATCAGGAGCAACATGATGACTGAAGCAGTTTGTTTTAGGGTGCGATGTGCGTCGGTTGTGTTCAATATTCGTTCCTTGGATATGGCCAAATATTGTATCCTCTCAACCGCAAGCGGCAGCAGATTGCGCTGCAATCCGGATGGATTGTGTGCGAGCGAGGGCATTTCAAGGGCGTCGCTGAGGCGGTCGCGGAGATAGGCGAAGGCGCTTATGCCCAGCTTCTTCGATGTCTGCACCAGCGTTGTGAA
>Ga0310121_10005661_pt1 | contig 10680 bp, 10 predicted proteins | sample CB27_Tmax_986_MG_FD_203504 | JGI IMG/M metagenome (GOLD analysis project Ga0310121, IMG submission 203504) | Marine microbial communities from Western Arctic Ocean, Canada - CB27_Tmax_986 | ecosystem: Environmental > Aquatic > Marine > Oceanic | place: Canada: Western Arctic Ocean | collected... | reverse complement strand
TACCGTGCCCCAGCCCCGGAGACGATGCTGCCTTTAACTGCTTGTTCCGCTACGCTCCACAAGCAGTTAAAGGAAAACCCCAAGAATGTAACTTAAACGTTGGTTTCACCCGTGGGGGCAGGTCACGAGTCCGCTCGAACAACCGGTACGGCAGCGTTTTCCTGCCCTTCGCGACGAGACGGATTGCAGATAAGTACCGATGGAGACCGGCGCAATGCGGGGTCATCGGAGCCTCACCGTGCGGGCGTCGTCTCCGATTACGCTGCCTGTGGTGGAGACAATCAGCCAATAGTCGCGGGTTTAATTAATTATAGTCCATTTTTTGCCCCCGGCGCGGGTAACGGATCGCTCGTCACGTGCGTTCAGGGCGGTCGGTCGCCCGCCGTCGGTGGATGCGGGTCCGAAACAAGGTTTGGAACCATTCTCGACGGTACCAGCCACACATTTCTCGTAGGAGAGAAACACGTCCCTGAAGGCACTATAGGCATCGGTGCCGGAGTGGGACCTGGCGAGCTGAACCAAAATCAGGATGGCTCGGTGTACAATGGCGACTTGATCCTGCAAGGCATGCGTTGTGCCGGACCCGGTCACAGCCTGGCCCGCGCCCCTGACGAACCCCACTCGATGAATTTCGGCAGCTATCACCCGGGAATCTGCCAGTTTGCCCTGTGTGATGGAAGTGTGATGGCGTTGAGTAACAACGTCGATACGGTTGTCCTGGGCAACTTGGCCAATCGGGACGACGGTCGTATAATCTCCGCCGATCTCTTACCATGATCCGTGAGGAGCGTTTGATGGCGAGTCCGCGCCAGATTGTCGTGTCTCGTGTTGAGATGGTTTTCATTGCCACGACCCTTGCGGTGCTCAGTGGGTGTGGAAGTGATCGCCTGCCCACGTATCCGGTGGGCGGGACTGTGTCTCTCGCGGACGGGACCTCATTGGAGTACGGTTTGGTTGAGTTCCGGCCCGTCGATGGTGAGACTACGATTAGTGCGCGGGGCTACATCCAGGCGGATGGGTCTTTTGAGTTGAGCACCTACCAAAAAAGCGACGGGGCCGTGGCGGGCGAGCATCTGGCCATCGTTGTCCCGCCACCGCCGGCGGAACTGATCCCAGGCTACATTGACCCAAAGTACAGGCATTTTGACACATCCGGGCTGAAATTTGTGGTCACGAAGGATCGGAAAACAAACCGGTATGAAATCGAGTTAGCGCATGGACCCAGGTGGGGGCAGCCTGCCATCGAAGACGACTGAACAACGTCATCAGGTGGTGCTCGGGCCGGCATATCAAGGCACTTCATGCCTTCCTTGTCGAAGACCTCAAGCACATCCCCGAGCCAAACCGTGGGATACTGCTGGCGGTCAGTACCGTGGGATTGCTGCGGCACAGGTAGAATTGGTACGGTGGTGCTTCGGCGGAAGGTAAAAAGTGCTTCTGGCCCGGTAGCTCAGCGGTTAGAGCAGGGGACTCATAATCCCTTGGTCGGGGGTTCGAATCCCTCCCGGGCTACTGGTTGGTTTTGCAAGAGATGGCATGATGACGCATCCCCTGGCTGGGCAGGGGCTTGCTGCCCCCAGCCAGAGGGGACTTGCGAGCCAATACCACCCTCTGCGTGGGTCTGCTGCACTGCGTTTCTGCGCCCGTTTTTGGAAGTCCTCATCGGTCACCTGCCAGTCGTGCTTCTGGGCCGCTCTTTCGGAGTGCCCCAGGAAGGCTGTCGCCTGCGGGCTTGATGATCCTCAAAACCGAGAAACAGACTACTTAGTATGTCGGGTGGTTGAGCTGCTTCTTGAGTTGCTTTCTACGACCCTTTCACGAGTACTGGACTCCCTCCCTCCGGTACTTATGCCCCCAGCCACTCTCCCTCCAACCGGCTGGGGTTTTTTATGCGCCGGTGGTGCGCACTATTCTGGAGACGTCCTAAGGTACTCTGCAGCCCAGTGGGGGCTGCGGGCAAAAGACGAGCTTAAGCCACTAAAGAGGGTATCACGGCTCTGGTACGGGTTGCTGTGGAGGGTGGGCTGACGTCCTCCCCTAAACTTGCTCCAGGTTAAGTGAGAGAATCCAGTCCGGCCGGAGGTCGGGAAAGGATTCTTTGCGATGTCACAGCCGCGACACACGGTGGATCAGATTATTGCGAAATTACGCCGAGCGGATGTCGAGCCTGGTAAAGGGAAGACGGTTCCTGATGCTTGCAAGGTGCTTGGGATTTTCGAACAGACGTATTACCGCCCGCGTCAGAAATATGGAGGTATACAGCCGGAGATGGCGAAGGAACTGAAAGCCCTTCAAAAAGAGAATGCTCGGCTGAAGAAGATGGTGGCGGAGCAGGCTCTTGATATGGAGATCCCCAAGGAAGCCGCGCAGGGAAACTGGTAAGTCCCGAACGTCGTCGACGTACAGTCGTTGAAGTGCGTCACCGTTTGGGGCCTGAGAAAGTGTCAGAGCGACGAGCTTGCCGTGTTCTCGATCAACCGCGCCGTGTTCTTAATCAACCGCGCAGTACTCAGCGATACGCGTCACGTCGACCGGACGATGACCATCGTGTGCTTCGTGAAATGCGATCCTTAGCCAGGCAGCGTCCCCGCTTTGGAGCAGACCGTATTGATCGTTGGTTGGTGAAGCGACATTGGCACGTCAATCACAAACGCGTTCACCGTCTTTGGCAGCAAGAGAACATGCAAGTCCCGCGAACACAGCATCGCCGCCGTCGTTTTTCTGGTGGCAGCGAGAATAGCTGTGTACGTCATCGGGCAGAGCATAAGGACCATGTCTGGTCGTACGACTTTGTGTCGGATCGGACCGAAGATGGTCGTCAGCTACGGCTGTTGGTGGTGGTCGATGAGTACACTCGCGAATGCTTGGCGCTGGAAGTGGCACGTTCGTTTACTTCCCAGGACGTGCTTGGCGTGTTGCAATACCTGTTTGCCGTTTGGGGCAGGCCCGAACACATCCGCAGCCGACCAACGCTGCGCGTCGGTGCCCGCGGTCCGGAGTTCGTGGCAAAGACCGTTCGCCGTTGGCTAGAACGATCCGATGTAAAGACGCTGTTCATCGCCAAAGGCAGCCCTTGGGAAAATGGCTATGTCGAGTCGGCGGGCGGCAAGCTACGCGACGAACTCTTGAATCGAGAGTTGTTCTTGAGCTTGGAGGAGGCCTGCTGGGTGATCGATCGTTGGCGACTGGATTACAACCACTACCGCATCCACAGTGCATTGAACTATCAGACCCCCGCCGCGTATGCGGCTGGCTGTGTTCTTCCAGCTTCGGCTACGCCTCAGCCTCCAGAACACAGCCGAGTTACTTAACCCCAATTCTCTCACTCAGACTGGTACAAAGACGGGGGGGTGGTCAGCGCGAGAGTTTTGGAAATTGCTCGCCGTTCCAGAAGTAGATCGAGCTGTCGCCCCCCCCGCCGCCGTGTGCGAGAATCTTGCTGTTGGGGGAGAATTCCAGGGATTCGATGCGACCTGGATTGTCTGGGATCACGCGGACAAGTTCCAAACTGGTTGCATCGTAGACGCGAATACTCTTGCTCTTGGAACCCCCCGCCAACCACTTCCCATCGGGGCTGAAGGCCACCGAATCGGCCTCCAGCTGGTTGTCTTCGTCCAGAAGCTTGAGGAGCTTTCGCTGCGCAACGTCCCAAACTACCAGCGGGCCGGCCGACGAACTTCCCACGATTAACTTGCTATCCGGCGATATGGCAAGCGTCTCAAAGTGTCCGAGGGGACTCGCCAGTTCACAAATTGCCTCGCCTTTCTTAGGATCCCACAAGCGAACCCCGTCGCCGCAACTAGCCACGAATTTTCCGTCAGCAGAGAACTCCACACATTGCGTGCGCGACTTGTGTCCTCGCAGCACGTACTTTTGTCGGCCGGTCTCTATGTCCCAGATGCGCACGGTCAAGTCGGTTCCGCAGCTGGCTAGCGTCTTTCCATCGGGAGAGAATGTGACCCAGCGGACAATACCCTCGTGCTTGTCATAGGTCTTGAGTAATTTCAGAGAATCCGCGTCCCACAAGCAGACACGCTTGTCGGAGCTGGCTGTGGCCAGGAGACGTCCGTCGGGGGAATAGCATACTCCGTAGACGTCGTCCGTGTGGTGCACCAAGTGGCGAAGGAACTTCCCTGTCGCCACATCCCAGAACCGCACCGTGTCGTCGCGGCTGGAAGAAGCCAGCGTCTTGCCGTCCGGAGTGAAGGATAGGCACATGACCGAACCTTCGTGACCCTTGAGCGTGCGCATATTGAGGGAACTCTCCGCCGCTTCTAAGTGGGCAATGAAGTTCAGGGATAAGACAGCAACGCATAGAGAACGTTTTGAACTGGTCTTCATTTCTTTTTCTCCAGGGAGAGAGGCACTAACTAGCCAAATACTCGTTTCAATAGTGGTTACTTTTCCGGAAGCGGAATCCCCGCGTCTCTTAATTGGGACTGCAATTGGCGGATGGGAACGTTTCGAGGGAGGACGCCTTGCTGAACGGCAAGGGCCGCGGCGGTTCCAGCCGCCTGGCCCATGATCGGGCTAAGCATGTGGGTGCGAAACTTGATGCCGCCGGAAGATGACTTTCCGACCGCCAGTAGATTGTCAATCTTTTCGGGAAGCATCGAGCCAAACGGCACTTCATAATCGCCCTTTGACGGTCCGCGCTGCAGAATCGCTATCACGTCGTCGTGCTGAACAGCCGTATTGATGTCCTCGGAATCGGGCGATGCGTCATTCTTGATGGAACGACCCGCGCGGTTGATCGTCATATTCGCCAGTCGTGTGAGCTGTGCTTTCTCGAAACCAGGAACATTGTCCCTAAGAAAATCCGCCAACTTAAAAAGATACTCTGCCGAGCGAATGTGTGCTTCCGAGACTTCTCGAATATTCGTGGGGTCGACGCCCGTGATATAGGTCCGCGGTCGAGCGATTCCTCCCGTAATATCGAATTCGATGACCTTCAAGCCTTCGATGAACGACACGACTCCTTTCTCGCCGATGCGAAAGAAGAGCGGCATCTCCCCTCGATCGACGGCATCGCGAAATTTCTTTCCTAGGATGATCGAATTACGGGCGAGCCAATCGTCCCAGGGATAATCCATTTCGCTTTCTCCCTCGGAGGCGAAACGCGTGACAGGATATCCGAGTTTTTTTTCCAGCCACTCTCGTGCCTCTGGATCCGGTTCCGTGGGCAATGAGGCAAAGTAGGCCTCGTATCGCTGCACATCGACACCGCTCATCCAGGAGGCAAGACCCATCAGAGCTAGCGATCTCTTCACGGGCGCTCCCGATTCAGCGGCGACGGTCGCCAAGCCGGTGCAATCAACGAAAACTTTGCCGCGAATCGCGCCACGCCCAACAGGAGTTTCCACGATAATGGCTTCCAGCTTTCGATTACGGACGATCGAGTCGGTATATGTCGAAAAATAAAGAATCTCCGCTCCCGCCTCGATCACCAAGGACTGGAACGCGTGTGGTAGGATTTCTGGATTGGTAACTAGGAGATCCTGCTTCTCCAGAGCGGTCTCAAGATCGGGGTAACCTTCTGCCCCCAGCTTAACCATTTTCTTGGTAAAGTCCAGTAACACGCCTTCGTTCAACGCAGGTCGCCAGCCTGGGACGGCCAGTACATTTCCCATTCCCGTCCCGCGCAACCAGCCCCTCAAGTAGCCCGTTCGCTCGACGAGCACCGTGTTGGCTCCCGTGCGAGCGGCGCCTAATGCCGCGCCGACTCCAGAGAGACCGCCGCCGATGACTACTACGTCCGCATCATACAACACGGGAGTTTTGCGAGGCGGCTCTCGTACGAATCCTTTACCTTGTGCGCACAAACAACCAATGCAAACGATGACTAGGACGCCCATCAATAATCGTAGGGACATGACGTTTACTCCCGGTTGGTACGAGAACTGGTAACTGACGTTATGAATCGACATCTCACGGCGTAAACGCAACGGACAACTTGCCTTGATGGAGACTCTCGGACAACTCTGACAAAGCTCGCTGGCATTGATAGTTACGACGAAGTTTCTTATTGCCAAAGCGTCTACCAGCCGGAAAGTGGGGGGCCATCGTCGGCAATAGATCAAAAGTAAAGCGGACCGGCGCCAAGCTGTCTGCGTCGGCATTCACGAGATAGTGGCAGAGAGCTCCCACGGAAGAAGTTCGCGGCAGTTCGAGAGGGGGAAAAGTTTCTGAGTAGCGTCAGGCGTTGTGACCAGCAATCAGCCCGGTCGCCATTGCTTCAACGTAACCCTCGACGCCGCCAAGCTGCCCAGCCAAAAAAACCTGGGGGTGCTTGCGCAGACTCAAATTGCTGTTCAAAAGAGCTGGCACACGAACGAAAGTATTGCGATGCATTTGACCAAAACGTAAAAACTCCGCCGACTCGAGACCGGGGACCAAGCGAAACACCCGTTCCTGTTCTGGAAACTTGAGTTGATTCTGAAAGCCCACCATATTGTAACTGTCGCTCCGCAGATTCTCCTGCCGCAACTGGACGACAGCGTGTGGCAGGCGTCCGATTCGCGGATCGCGAAGCCCGACCGGCCTCAGAGGACCGTACCTTAGCGTTTCCAGGCCACTTCGCGCCAGTTTTCCCAGGGGAGGACAACCAAAGAAAGGAAGCTTATCAAATTCGTGCTGAAATATTCCTTCGGCTTGAAGCAGTGCTTGTCGAAAGCTCGTGTACTCTTGGCAAGTAAGTGGGCAGTTGAGAAAACCTGCACCTCCTTTGTCGTAACGCGAGGCGGCAAAGACTTTTTCGCGGTCAATTATCTCAGCATCCACGACCGGCGCAATCGCATCATAAAATGAAAGGTGTTCTTGCCCAGTTAGTCTCTCAATATCTGCAGCAAGGGCACTGCTAGTAAGAGGTCTGCTAGCGATGATGCAGATTCGATTGCCGGGAATCGCGACGACCTCTTCCTGGCGGATGCGGATATTCGGATGGCCTTGGAGCAGATTTGTCACACGACTGGAAAATGCTTCGCGATCGACTGTGAGGGAAGTTCCGCCAGGGATCGCAACCTCGTCGGCAATCTGAATCAAATCGCATTCTAAGAGCCGGAGTTCTTGCTTCATTAAACCGGCCGCTGAGTGCTTCTGATTGGATCGGAGAGAATTGCTGCATACCAATTCGGCTGCATTGCCGGTACGGTGCACTGCGGTCTGATTTGTCGGGCGCATTTCGAATAGCTCGACGAATCCACCCAATGCGGCGATTGTCAGCGCCGCCTCGGACCCGGCCAATCCGCTGCCGATTACGACGATACTGCTTCGCAGTTTTGCCATCGTCGTTTTCAATCTTTGCGATTCAGGTCAACGGTCGGATACCAATCAGCGGTCATGGAATTCGATGGACACGCTCGTCAGATAGGGAGTCGGCCCCCCATTGGGCGTTTTCAAGCGGGCGCGATACTGGATCCAGGCGCCGGTGTTGGCGAGAACTCGTGAATCAGGTTTGCGATACCAAGTATCGGGGCCTTCTGGACCTGTCCATGCGGCGCTAAGAAGCTGCTGTTCGCTTCCCGCGAAACGGAGCTGCAGTTTTACTTGGGTCCCGTGAGGAGTCTCTGCCTGCCAGCGAACACGCACAGCCTGTTCCGTCTCCGAAAAAGGGTGGGGCGATGAGACATAGTCTTCGAAAAGTCCACGATCGATACTGTTGCCAACGTCGCGAAGATTGAATCCATGCGGACCAATCAATGGATATTCCCAGCGGCGATCACCAGAGAATCCGTCGGGACCGTTCCACAATAAGAACCCGCGGGTCGTCGATTGGTGAGGTCCAGGCTCCGTGGTCGAGCCTTCTTGGCGATGGTTGGCCGAGAGCACGTCGATCCAGCCGTCTCCATCGTAATCGGCTGCTTCCGAGGCAACCGACGCATAGCCGGGCATAAGCCTCTGAGGATCGCGGGAACGAAGGCCGTCTTTACTGCCCCAGTAGAGAAGTGCGGGGTAATCGCGGTGATAGTCTCCCTTATAACTATTCATGAAAAGATCGAGCCATCCGTCACGGTTAAAATCCGCCACACTCAAGTCGTAAGGCCCATACGTAGGTAGCATTTCTCGATGGTCGGCGGCGAAACCCTCGGCCGATCCGTAATAGACGAAGGAGTCGCGTTCCGTCGAGTAACCGATCTTTCGAACAGGCGCTATCAAGTCAAGCCAGCCGTCGCGATTCAAGTCGGCCGTGTTGAGGTACATCAGCTGGGTGGGCTGATCGAGTTCGATAGTGGATGTGCGAGACCACGTTTCGCCGCCCTCGGAACCCCAAAAGAACGTGATGTGTTTCGGATCGACCTGAGCTGCGAGATCGAGCCAACCGTCCTGATTGAAATCCGCTGGCAACGGGCAGCGCACCTCGACCGGTTCGATCGGGATGATCGAACGACGATGCACGGAAAAACCATGCTGGGATCCCCAAAAAAAAGTGATCCCGTGCTTTTCCGGGTCTTGGGGGTCTTTAGTCGAAGCGCCAACTAGCAGATCGAGATAACCATCGCGATTGAAATCGACCACGCGAACGCCCCCTGGACCGCCATGCAACGGCAAGTTCGATTGCACGGTGACGCCTTCTTCAAATCGCCGTTCGCTGCCCCAATACATAAACACGGAATGTTGTTCGTGGGACATGCCATTGATGAACCGCGCCTGGGTCATCAAAAGGTCGACATGCCCATCGTCATCAAGGTCGGCATGCGCAAGGCTAGTCATGTAATGGGAATATAACAACGAACTGCGATTCACGTCGAAAGCGCGGGTGCCGTCTCCCCAGTAAATGGTCGAGTGGGCGTAGCCGTCGCGTTGATAACCTTCGTGATTGAAAAAAATGACATCCGGTTTCCCATCGTTATTCACATCGCCGATCGTATTGCCGACGCTTCCCAGAGTCGCCAGTTGCGTCAGGTTCTCAAATCGAAAGGATCCGCCTTTGTTCCAGTAGACGTAAGAAAGCAATTTGTGCAAATTAAGCGTGCGCATGTTGCTGAAGACAAGTTCCGGCAGTCCATCGCCATTGAGATCCCCGGCACTGACCGCGCTGGCGCCGATCGTGGGAAGTTCGAGCCGCTCGCGGGTGCTGAAATCGCCGCCATCCGCATAGTAGACGTAGGATGAAATCCAAGTTGCGCCGTGTTCACCGCTGAGGTTCGCGACGACGACATCCTCTTTTCCATCGCCATCCAAGTCGGCGACCGCCAGATCGGATGCCGACTTCGCTGCCAGGCTCGCGATCGAGTCCGTCGAGAACCCGTTCTCCGTGCCGAGGAGGATTTCGACGGAATTGCCTTCCAACAGAATCAGATCGAGCAGCTGATCGTCATCCACGTCGCCCAACGCCATGCGATTTGCGCCGTGGGATAGTTCGACGATGTTTTCCGGGGAGTTCAGGGCATCACGGCTCGAATAGTAGATGATAATCTTCCCGCCCGATGAAAAGGCGAGATCGTCCTTTCCATCGCGATCGATGTCGCCGGCGACCACGCTCGAGGCCCCCACACCTCCATAACTAAACGATTGTCGGCTTTCCGCTTGGAAGCCCACTGGAGAATTCCAATAGACGAGGCTCATTTGCCCCTCGCCGGGCTCCTTCTTCGAGCCCGTCGTAAACTGGCAGGCGATAGCAATATCGACCCAGCCGTCGGCATTGAAATCTCCGACAGCAACGTCGGTACTCGCATGCGAAGGCAGCGTCGTGCGATGTTGGGCGGAATAGCCTGCTGGCGAACCGTAGTAAACGAATGTATCGGTCCAGTCGGTCGTGCCGTTGTCGTTGTTCGTGACGACCAGGTCCTGGTAGCCGTCTTGGTTGAGATCGCAGACCAGGCCGTCCCGAGATCCGTTGGCTGCCACGCGAATTCGCGAGCGACCGTCGATGTCCGTTCCCGTATTGAGATAGACGTAAATATCTTCCTTTTCCGTTTGGCCATGGCCGCTCGGGGTGACGATGTCCAGATTTCCATCACCGTCCAAATCCCAGCGGTTGATCAACTGCAAGCGCCCTTGGGCAGAAACGTAGAGATTACTCCCCCCATCCGTGAACGTGCCGTCGCGAAAATCTTCGAAGGAGTTTTCCGTCCACGTGGATTCTCCAACTGCAATCTGAGGCCACGCCAAGATTATTGTTAAGCCTGTGATTGCCAGCCTGAACCGTGAGCCAACCATGGAATTCCCTCTAAGGGGTGAAAGAACTCAAGCAATGCAGTACTGTCGGTGCCTGCCAAACTAGGAATTTGCGAGAACTTCTCGTTGCTTTGGACGAATGCCAAAAGGATCATTTATCAATCCACCGTACCTTTAGGAATGTCACTACGCAAGGACCCACCCGCCGAAAAATGTCCTAGTGCTTTGTCGAACTAATCCTTTGAAGTCATTGGGCGATAGACACGGAGGGGGGGGGGCAAGTGTTAAAATAATGGTAATTCGCGAGTCGGGATCGGTTCCAGGCTCAGTCCACTTGGAAAATGCAACAAGTCGCGAGGCATGCGCAAGAAGGCGGAAGTTGAAGCATCCGCCGAGCCATCCAGCGAGGGTAAGAACAGCGCTCCTGCGGTGGCAGTGACGCGCTGTAGCCAAACATGGGCGATGTTGATCAAGCGGGTTTATGAAGTAGACCCATTGTCTTGTCCGCAGTGCGGCGGCCCGATGAAGATCGTGGCGTTCATCGAACCGCGGGCACCAGAGCGG
>Ga0310121_10005659_pt1 | contig 10687 bp, 12 predicted proteins | sample CB27_Tmax_986_MG_FD_203504 | JGI IMG/M metagenome (GOLD analysis project Ga0310121, IMG submission 203504) | Marine microbial communities from Western Arctic Ocean, Canada - CB27_Tmax_986 | ecosystem: Environmental > Aquatic > Marine > Oceanic | place: Canada: Western Arctic Ocean | collected... | reverse complement strand
TACGGTCGTCGAACGTCCAATCCGTTCAAGAATGCTCTTTTGTTTTTCGGTACACGTAATCTTGGCCGCCTTGCCAGACATTGCCTTCCTCCTGTTGAAGACCGCGAAATGAGAAGTCACGGTCGTCGAATACGGATCAACTCTAAATGCCGGCGTGGGAACCATCCGCCCTCCTCCATCGAGTTCTTTGATGTGGTCTGCGACGTCATAATCCGCTAAATCAGTGACCCGAAACATACCTGCCACATCAGTTCTGCAATTCCGGACGCCTTCAACGGGTTCCAGCAAATGATCGAAGCGGACTAATGCGCCCTCGATAGGGTTCCCGTCTGGGTCTGTGACTCGTCCCTCAAGCGTTGCCGCTTTTGCCATCAATAGTTTTTGGAATTCGCCGGTCTTGGATAGATTCGACATCGCTGTAGCTCGACCTTCTGCTTGGGCCACGAGCCAGTAGCTTTGCCTGACGTTGCCCTCGTCATCCTTTGCCAATTCTGTCACTTGGTTAAATCGAAATTCGCCGTTTTGGTCGGTCTTCGTTTCATTGATAAGCCTTTGAGAATTATCCCGAAAGTCCACGTGATACAACGCAACCCTTGCATCAGTAATCGCATTATTCAGGCGATCTAAGCAGATCCCATCAACTTTTTCCTGGCCGATCTGCGTACGCTGAATCGACTCGTTGCGACCGTCTTGTGCGGTGATCTCTGGAGTGCTCTTGACCTCGCTGCCCGTAATCGTTGTCACCATTGCTACGGGAACGCATAGAAAACACAGCGACAAAAACACACAAAGCAATTCTGGCCGTGTCAATACTCCGCGATTTCGGCTAGTGTCCAGCACCGATGTTATGCGACGTTCCAGTCGTGAATAGTGGGCTATGCCGATTGCGACATGCGCACTTCCAGCCTTAGAGCTCAAACTGGTGACCACGCCGAGCAAGTGTTCAGCGTACTCCGACGCGCGCAAGCCAGTAAGGAGAACCAGGTCATCACATGCCACCTCGCGTTCTGTTATCATTTGTCTCCCGGCAACCCAAGCCATTGCGCGAAATTCCAGACGCGCTACTTTACTGGGAAACATACGCAAAACAGGAAAGAGTTAATTGTTTACTAGAGCGCCTAACGTTCCCAGCTAAGTAGCGCATCTGATTTTTGTCCTCTCTGTCATCACTCGATGCCGGTTCGGCAAGAAACAAGAAACCAGACGCCCTGCTTTTCCAGACGTCAGCGTGGACTGGGCAATGATTTCCCTGTTGTTTCCCAGTAAACTCCGAGTAACAATCAAATTTCCTATGCGGCTTGGTTGCGCTGGGTGATTCGTCGTGAAGTATTCAGGCTAGGAGACGGCAGATAATGACTCACTTGACTTCGGTTGTTGCGATCGTCGCGACGCTTGTTGGCGTGGCCACCGACGGTAGGGCAGAAACTGTTTTTATGGAGGATAACCTTGTCATCCATACCTCTTTTGACGGAAACTTTGACAACGTTGCGAGCGGGGCTGCGTCGGCGGGCCTGCTTGGCGTCGCCATTCCCAACGGCGGCGGCGGTAATACTCCGGTTACTTTCGTTCCCGGCCAGCCGGGAAGCGGTCAGGCGATCTTTTTCTCCCCCGTAGGCTTTAGTGATCTGGCCTACAACGACGCGGCGCTCGCCAATGTGGCAGACTCCACGGGCTTCACGTTTTCAATGTGGGTCGTACATGGCCAGGCACCCCGCGACCTGGCTGGGTGGTTCTTCGCGGCGGACACCACGCAGGGTAATGTTGGGCTGAGAGTCAATCCGAAGAGCAACGATTTCCGTGCATGTAGTCCCGGTGGCTTTTTCGGGGGCGGCCGAGCGGATAAGAAGCATTGGCACCACATTGCCTACACGATCGTTCCCGAGGAGGGTCAATTCCGGGCCAAATTCTACCTTGACGGAAAACTCAACGATGTCTCGCCGCAGCGCTTTGGAAAAATAGAGACCGTCAAGAGTGCTGGCATCGGATGCGCTTCTTACGGCGGTGAGTGGCGACTCAATGAAACCCTGATCGACGATTTTCGCTTGTACAGCGTTGGCATGACCGGCGGTGAAATTGTCAAGTTAGCCAGCGAAGGTGGCAGGACGGGCGCGCCTGCTCTGACCAGACCGAAGCCGGCTGCCTTAGCAAGCTCCAGCGAGAAGCCACCCTCTAAATCGATCGCACCGAAGCAAAACGACGAAAGAAAGCTGAGCGACCAGCTGAAGCAGCCTTTTATTGTCTATGCGCGAGACTACACAAAGCCATGCTTCGCCAATTATGTACCGACGCCGAAGGAGACCGAAGTTAGTCTCACGGTTGAGATGGCTGGCAATGAATATGAGCCGGTCCAGATTGGCATCTATGTTCCTTCCGACGCGGACGCGGTCTCCGATTTGCGTGTCGAGGTGGACGTCGACATCCCCTACGAAAGCGGTCACCTACACTACGACGCCAAGGGACATCTCTGGCGCCCCATCGACGAGGGACGGTGGTACGCCACCTACCCCGGCGGGCGTCGAGCAATGCCGCTCTACGTCGTGCCCGGAGACACTATCCGTCAAATATTGCCGGACCACTCGTCGGCGTTTTGGATTACGTTCAAGGCCGACGCAAATGTTTCGGCGGGTATCCATACCGGCCAGATTACCATTAAGGGGCCGGGAGTAACGCCCCAGGTAATACCCCTAAAGGTGGAGGTCTATCCTTTCGGTCTGCCGCGGCCTGCAACAGTATTCAGCCTCTACTACCGGGTAGAACGTGTTGGCGGCACGGACGTGCCCGTGGCAGAGACCCCGCCATACCGGAGCAAGGCGTATCAGCAGATGTATGCCGAAGACATGGCCGCTCACGGACACAACTCGGTTCAGATAAAAGGCTTTCACGGATTGTTGGGAACCGACAGTTACCAGAACATTGGCAAATCGGCACTGCCGGCGACCTGGGCGACCCAATCGGAATTAGGCGGCTGGCGGCACGCATTGGCATTGCTAAATCCGGAAGAGTACGCGGACGGATATGTTGACCCGCTCCGGCTGCTCGAAGAGCAAATGCTCATGTACCAGCGAGCTGGTTTGGTCCATGCCGATATACCCATACACGCCGCGGGTGACTTCTCCTGCAACAGAAAAACTCTCGTGGCCGAAACGATGCGCAACCTGTCCATAAAAAATGATTGGCCGGAATTCGTGTTTTATATGCGTGATGAGCCACCTGTGTGGGACTGGCCTCAGCAGGAGAGAGACAACGTATTCGAGTTCAAGCGCGTGACCAAAAGCCGAGGGATGGCGGCTCTGAGTGGATCAACGGCGCTGGCATGGGGTCACCTGCACGACATTTGGATCGGCCTGGTCGGAGAGATAACGCCGGAAATGTTGCGCGAAGCCCAGCGGCAGGGCGGTCAAGTGTGGACCTATTCGGACGGACGATTTCGTTTGACCAACGTGCTGAGCAACCGGTATTACACAGGTCTCTATACCTGGGGCCTGGGTTTAGCAGGCAATCAAACATATTGCTATCAACATGGTGACATCGGTGCGCCCCATCCCATATGGCTGGCCGACAAGGAGGAAGCATCCCGAGCACAGATCATAGGTTACATCATCCCAGGACCTTCGGGACCTGTGCCGGGGGTGGGATACGAGGGCCGGCGGGAAGGTATCGATGACTATCGTTTCCTGCAATTGCTAGGGGCGAGGGTCACTGCCGCGGGCCCAAGTTCGGCCGTCGCAGAGGAAGCTTCCCAATGGCTGGCGGACCTGAAGCAACGCATCGTGACCGCTGCAATCGGTGGATTATTTGGAACAGGGTATCAGTACCATTGGGAATTGGACTGGGTCGATCCACAACCCGACATCGACGCTTTGGAATACCATGACATCCGCAAGACCGCGGCGCGTTACATTGGCCAACTTCCCGAGGCCTCGGGAGAGTCCAATGCTCTGTTAAGTACGGGCACGCGGCAGTTTGCCTCGAGCGGATGGGAAGGCGAGCCATTCCATGATCGCTCGCTCGACGAATGCCTCAGGGCCCTGGAGAATGGCAATGTCACGGATCAGCGTGGGGCCGCTAGCGCAATACTCTACAAGGACGTTGATGCACTCGATCCAGGCAGGTTGGCGGTCTGCATCGAGACCCTAGCCGGGGTGCTGGAGAAGCCGGAGGCGCGGATCCCCGCGATGCGAGCCCTGCGCATCTTTGGCCCCCAAGCCGCGCCGGCGTTCGAGGCGCTAAAACGCCAATTGACCGCGGAAGACCCGTGGGTCCGATGCGGCGCGATATTGGCCCTGGAATCGATGGGACCCGTGGCACTCGACGGTCTCATTTTGGGTTTGGCGGATCCGTTTCCCATGAATTCGGTCCTGGCTGCCGACAGCTTAGGCAGAATTGGCCCTGATGCCGCTCAAGCCATACCGGCATTGAAAAAGACCAAGGCATCTGCGATTTTTCGCGGCCATCAGCAAATCCTGCAGCGAACCATTGATCGTATAAGCAAGGCGGCGCCCTGAGACGTGGGAGGGGCGACATGTTCTATTGGCTAGAGCACACCCTGTAGGGCAAAATACTCCGCCGATGTGGAAGTGGCACCGCGAGCAAGACTTACATAGTCTGAAAGTCAGGCTTTGTCGCTGTTTGGCAGCGACAATGAAAAAGCGGAGGGCACGGGACTCGAACCCGCAACTCCTTACGGAGCACCTAATTTCCAATGAGCTGCCAAACGGCGAAAACCCCGAGGTAAACGACGCTTTTGAAAACAGCGCAGCAGTAGGCGCAGCAGTCGGGCGCGAAAACACCGCCATCGACCCCGACCTGGCAGCCATCATCGAGCGGTGGACTGACCTGCCCGAGCCGCTCAAGTCCGGCATCCTGGCGATGGTACGGGCGGCGGGCGACGCATGTACAAAATGACCGGCAGCCGCATGCTTTCTCCGCTGAATGCGGACCCCGTGCCGCCGTGGGAATGGCGGGAGCAACCGAAGTAGACGGGCTTCAGAGCCTGAATCATCATGCTGTCGCTAGACGTTAGATCCGCCTGTCGTTACGAAGATGGCAATGTCCACTTTTCGGGATATATTGCACTTCAGTGGGATTTCCGGTTGAAGTGTCGATTTCGTAGGTTCAACAGGAAAACCGTTGAATTTAAAGTTATGACCCAGTCCGAGATTCCTCTTTAGCGAAAAGGTGCCGCGATGACAGCTGAAATCCCCAACCTCTTGAAGACTACCGGGCAAGACGAGGCCCCTCAACTTTGTACGGCGCACCCTCACTCCGAATTCTCAGACGACACGAAGCACGTTTCGAGTCTTCTAGTTGGTACTGACTCAAAGCCCGATGACCTTCAGCTAAAACGACGCGAGAGGAGACCGCAATGAAACGAGTCGCCTATTTCTTGTTCGCTGCCGCCGCAATCGGTTGGATGCTTGGTTGTGGTGGCGCGGGCAACACGTCGAAAGATGACTCAGCCCCATTGGCCGCCCGACCCAGCGGTACTACGACCACGATCAAAGGCTTCAACGATTACAGCGTGAACGTCGAGAGATCCGGGGAACTGACATGCTGCGACGTGACCTTCAACAGTCTGCCACCGACATCGGGCATCGCTGCTGAAGTTGTACGCAACGCAGTAGAAGACTTAGTCACAAAAGATCGCGACCGGGCAATCTTAGCAATGGCCTTCAACGTGTCAGGTGACGTGCTGCCAGATACGCAATACGGTGGCGCACTCGTCTACAAACCGGCCGACGGACAAATCCGAACGATGGACGAACGGAGAGGTCTGGAAACCGTTGAATCGGATGAAGGATCGTATTTTGTCAAAATCAAGGACGGCAAAACCGCAGAAGGAATTACTCCGGAGAGAAGGTGGTATAACGTCTCTATCGTCTTCCAGAATAGACCTTCTTCTAGTGAAGCAAGAGCTGCCGTCCTGAAGGAAAGCGACAAGTTGAAGTCACGTGGATTAGATATCAACCTATTTATCTACACTGGCGATAAATCCAACAAAATCACGTGGAAACAGATTCAAGCTCCCAACGGAAACTTTATGGCGATTGATTATGTTGCTGCCACTGGCGAAGTATCTCCAAACTGAGACTGGGGCTCATCTCCCGCACCCGCCGAAGAGCCAAAGTACAAAAGCCGAACATGGACCGATGCAACCGGGCAGTTCTCAGTTCAGGCCGTCTTCGTCAGCTACGCAAATGGTAGGGTAACCATCACGAGAGACGACAACGGCGAAGTTAAAACGATTCCAATTGCTAGACTGTCAGACGAGTGCAAAGAATACATTCGATTATTGCCTAGGTGACCGGAATTCGAATGGCAACATGCCGGATAACATTGGGTAGCCAGAGGCCTCGCGGCCCCCAGCCCCCACACCGCCGTACATGCAGGTCCACACTAGGCGGCCATCCTGATCGAGACTGATCCGCGTCTTCAGAGACATCCCTGTTGGTTCAGTGCAGGCAGTTACTGCTCCCGCCAATCCCACGGCGATACCGGATCCGACGCTGACCACAGCCCGACACGACCATCCCTGGCCTCATTCTCCAAGGCCGCCAATTCCGCATCGTCGTTGTACTTCTTGAAGTGCCAAGCCAAACCAGCTCTGAGTAGCTCTTGGCTCAGATCCTTGTCACCAACTTTGATCCATGCCAAGTGGCGGCCGTAACGGTCCTTGCCCTCGACGATGGCCGTCAGGAGCTGGTCACCGCAGAATTCGCGAGTGAAGTCGGTAGCGGTATCGCCGAATGGCTGGTCGCGCTCGGGACAATCCACGCCCAGCAATCGAATTCGGTATGCGTCGCCATCAGACATCAGACTCAATACCGATAGTGTCCCCGTCGATCACCCGGGAACAGCGGCCGGTGATCGCGGAAGCGGCATCAGACGGCTCAACTGGTTCAGATTCAACGTCAGACGCCTCGGTGCCTACCAAGTCGGTGAAGCCGGAGGACTGGGGCTCAGATGGCTCTATGACTGCGGCGACGACATCAGGCGTGGCCTTTGGATTCTCTGTAACCGGTGGCTGTGGGGCAGGCTGCTTAGCCGTCCTAGGCCCTTGCGTATCAATCGTGAGTTGAGAACCCACTTCATCAAAGATGCTGGTCGATTCACGCATCGAGAGCAGGAAGACGCCGAGTCCACCTAGCAACACCAGCGGGATCAACCACACAAACCATTGACGCCGGTGTCGACGTTGTTGGGCTCTTCGGTATTCATTTGGTTCGGACATGATTCAAGTTGCTTTGCGCTGGCGTCGTTTGTGAGGAGCCAGGAGCTTAGAGACCGACGACCCGCCGGGCAATCCTCGCCTACCGGCCGAGAGTGCATGGTCAATCGCTCCCCAAGTTTCCGACTGGCCGTCGACCGGGCCAGATTCAGCTGTCGGCCAGCGACCGACTCAGTGCGGAAAATGGTATGGGCCGCCATGCGTCGCAATGTTCTCAGGAATAAAACCCGGCGCATATTCGTAAAAAGCAGTGCGCCCAAAAGTAAGAGGGTGATTCATGACGGGCCAGTCGACTTGGCGTCCAAACGTCAAGAGCCGCGATCCGCAGCACGTGTTCGCGGGAGATTCAATTCCATTGCCGTAGTACGCTTCGTGGGCGGTTTAATCGGCCGGAAAACGGTTAGAATGTGCCCATGATCAACGGACGCGAAGTCGGGAATTCTAAGATGACGAATCGACAGACGGTGGCGGTCAGCGACGACGAGGGCAATTTCCTGTGGTTTTCGGTAGGCGACGCCCAGCGGTGGTCTGGGACCACATTGAACGGAGGCGATCTGTATCGTGTTGCGGGACAATGGGTCTTGGTGGACGAACTGTCGGACTTGACCGGCGAGCCGGCCCGGATCGTCGACGAAGACCAGGCCCTGAGATGGTTGACCTGCAACGGACTCGCTTCCCCGGACGAATTGATGCACTGTGCGTCACGCCTGCGGTTGGAGTAGGATTGGTTCAAACCATGTCGAGTCGACGCAAGCGGCAACGAGAACGGCGAAAAAAGGCCGAGGCGACCGCGAAATGCCCGGGGGGCTGGGGGGCCGGCAACGGCTTGCTCGAAACGAAGTGCCACGCGCGAGCGGACTGCAGAATCGCGGCGCGGCTTATCGCGATGGGCGTCGTCGACGATGCAACCGCCAAGTCGCTGCTAATTCAATCGTTCGACTTGGCAGAAGCGGCAGCCGCGGCCAGCAACACCCGGCATTTCGTAGCCGCAATGCTGATGCCGATCGCGGCGGCGCGGCTGGAATTGACGCGGGCGATGACGGCGAACTGCCGAAGGGCCCACGGCCTGCCGGCGCCTCTGGACATCGACGCGGCCGACGAATCATAATCAACGCAATCGGGTAGCTGGCCTGCAACCAGCGGCGACCCGCACCTGGCAACGTTCACCTATCTCGTTGTCGGTGCGGATCGGCCCGCCTCTCAACAGGATAGGTTCTCCGATGAGCATACGCGACGTTGCGCTAGAGGGGTGGGCGACAAGCAAGTACTGCATTCTCAAATATCCTAATTTGGCCGCGGAGGCCCAACGTGTTTTTGCCTCAGACGACGTTGCGGAAAAAGCAATCCTGCTCGCAAAACTAGATCGCCTGTGGACGGCTGACGAGGCTGGCAAAGCAGCCCATCGGTCTGATGATGAACGCAATTCGGCCGACACTGACACCGCCATGTCAACCAGCGGCGACGCGGCTCGATTGGATGGCCAAACTCAGTTGGCAACGCTCCGTAATTGGGTGGCCGACAACCTCAAAGGCAAGCAACGGCGGGTAGTGGAATTGCTCATCGACAACAACAGCAAGTACCCGCTAGCCGACCTGGCCAACGACAGCCAAATATCCTGGCAAGTACCGTACGAGAACGCTTGGAATTCGATGCGGAGCGCACTAATCGGGAAGCTGAAACAACAGGGATACCGCATCGAACGTCAAGACAACGAAGCTCGCCTAGTTGCCTTGGGCGCTCAAAAATAGTGCAGAAATAAGCGCTTCTTAACCGCAGTTTGTGCGCTAGCCTCGGCGTAAGATTCCCCCATCACGACACACATGGAGGAATTATCTCATGCCAAAAACGTACGACCCACTGGCCTGCATTCCCAGCGCCGAGGCGGTACGCCGACGATTGTCCGAGACGCGGGAGCTGGCCCGCAGGCTAGGGGTGCTGCTAAAGACTGCGGAGGAACTCGAGCGCGATACCGGTGCCGAGCCATCGGCCGATCAGCAGGAGGCACCCCATGCCAGCAAATGACACCCACGTTGGTCGAACCACCACCACATCCGTCGGCCCTGGCGATGACACGCCAGTTTTGCTCCTAACTGCGGCGGAGACGAGTAAAGCACTCCGCCTGAGCCCTAGAAAAACTTGGAGTTTGACCGCATCAGGCGAGCTGAAATGCCTCCGCATCGGACGGAGTGTGCGATATGACTTGCGAGACTTGCGCAGCTTCATCGACCAACAAAAAAAAGGCGGCGCGCCATGAGCAACACCGCCAACAAAACTTGTGCCCCATCATCTTACCCTCAGCGGACATTCTTTGACACCGGCGAGAAAACGTCGCCCCAGCGCTCTTCTGCGCTCCACAACGGATTGGAAGCGAGCCGCTCTGTAGCGGAGAGGGTAGCGTTGGCCTACGCCGAGCTGGGCTGGCATGTTCTCCCGTTAACACCGGGCAAGAACGCCGGGAGCATACTCGGAAAGGGTTGGCAAACCCAATCTTCGACCGACCCAGAACAGATTCACGATTGGTTTGCCGCGCCGAAGAGCCAGATAGGCGTTGCCGTCCATCTTGGGCCGATCAGTGGCGTCATCGACATTGAGGCAGACACGCCCGAGGGCAATGCTCTTGCTGACGAGCTGTTCGGCCACATCGTGACGCCGACTTTCCGGTCGGCTAGGTCAACACACCGTTTATTTCGATGGGACGATCGATTGTCACCGCTGACGAAGATCAAGTACAACATCGACGGCATCGAATACCGTGTCGGACGCAATGACGCCGACGGCAACCCAATGGGTTGTATATCGGTTTTTCCGCCGAGCCCTAATCGGACGTGGATTGAGGGACGGTCGCCGGCCGACTGTGATTTGGCGGAGCTGCCGCAAGAAATTGTCGACGAGTTACTCGCTGATAACGCGAATCACAGCTTGCCCACACAGGGGGCGGCGCCGGTCGTCCGTTATCATGACGATCGTGTCACGCAACGAGCCCGCGCATATTTGGCGAAAATGGACCCCGCCATCTCCGGCCAAAACGGTCACGACACCACATTCAAGGCCGCCGCCAAGCTCACCCGTGGTTTCGCGCTGAAACATGACGCAGCCTATTCATTGCTCGCCGAGTGGAATCAAGGGTGTGACCCACCGTGGTCCGAAGCTGAGCTGCGACGCAAGATTGTCGAAGCCGACCGAGAGGGCACCGAACCTCGTGGGGCCATGCTGGTGGATCAGATACCAGAGCCCACCGTCGACACCACGGGCATCATCGACACCTTAGCTGATTCTCGCGGCATGTCCGGTGATGGGCAGCGGGCATTCGACGCGAGCGTCGTCAAGAGCGGCTCGCGTGAGCGATTCGATTCGCCGCACGCTCGAACGACGTGTCCAGAGCTGGAAGCTGCAGCATGGCGTCGAGCAGGAGGTCAAGTTCCCGCAGATTCATCATCCGGGCGACGTGATTGCCTTCGA
>Ga0310121_10005658_pt1 | contig 10688 bp, 5 predicted proteins | sample CB27_Tmax_986_MG_FD_203504 | JGI IMG/M metagenome (GOLD analysis project Ga0310121, IMG submission 203504) | Marine microbial communities from Western Arctic Ocean, Canada - CB27_Tmax_986 | ecosystem: Environmental > Aquatic > Marine > Oceanic | place: Canada: Western Arctic Ocean | collected... | reverse complement strand
GCATTACCTAAGAAACTCCATAGTCCCATGACAGGATTAATCATTGTTTTTTCTGCCCTTGGAGGAACGCTAGGCTCCCGTGCTATGGGCTATTTATTTGCTGGAATTGGACCTGCAGAAGGTTTCTATTATACACTTATTCCAATCGGGATGTTGTTTTTAGCTTTACTTCTATTGCGCAATCTAACTCAAAAATAAAATGCAATTTAAATGAAGTTACCACTACCTCCTAATGTTATTTTTGAAGAACTTTTCGAAGACTTACATGCAAGTCGAATTTGGCCTGATGGGAAAATGATTTCCGACGCTATTCCTTTAACTACTCCAGAAAAAATAGTACACCTATATCGAGAAGAAAAAAATCATAAAGAATTCAACTTGAAAGCTTTTTTTGAACTTTATTTTAGGCCCAACCCTTCAAAATCTATCGCTTTTGAAAGCGACCTCAATCGACCCATAAAAAAACATATAGAATTGTTGTGGAAGGTGCTTACTCGAGAAAAAGATGAGGTAGTTGAAGGTAGCTCGCTACTCCCCTTACCCCATCCATACATTGTCCCTGGAGGGCGTTTTAATGAGATTTATTATTGGGATAGCTATTTTACCATGTTGGGGCTACAAAAAAGTGGAGAGGTAGAGATGATTGAACACATGGTCAATAATTTTTCTCATTTAATCGACACCGTAGGATTTATTCCAAACGGAAATCGAAGTTACTTTCTGGGAAGATCACAACCACCGTTCTACAGTTTAATGGTTGCGCTTTTAGCAGAAGAAAAAGGGGATGAGGTGTTTACTACCTATCATAAGTTTTTGGAGAAAGAATATACTTTTTGGATGCAAGGCACTGAACAACTTTCAAAAAAAGGAGATGCCTTTGAACATGTAGTTCAGGGAACTGATCTTGTCCTCAATCGTTATTTCGATCAATACCAAGAAGCGCGTGCAGAAATGTACCAAACGGATCTGGATGATGCCAAGCATAGCACTCAACCGGAACAACAATTATTTGGCCATCTCCGTGCTTCCTGCGAATCAGGTTGGGATTTCAGTTCTCGTTGGTTTAAAGATCCTAATGACTTACACAGCATTTATACTTCCGACATTGTTCCAGTAGATTTAAATTGTTTACTCTATCATTTGGAAACAGTATTAGCAAAAGCCTATCGTCTTTCAGGAAATATAGCCCAAGAACAGCACTATCAACTTTTAGCTGAAAAAAGAAAAACAGCAATTCAATCCCTTTTTTGGGAAGATAAAAATCAATTTTTCCATGACCTGCATCGAGTATCTCAAACTCCTACTCCAGCAGTTACTTTAGCAGGAATTTTTCCTCTATTTTTTGGTGTTGCATCGAAGGAACAAGCTGCCGCCTGTGCCAAACGTATTGAACAAGAATTCTTACGAGACGGAGGAGTGGTTACTACTGGAAATAATACCGGTCAGCAGTGGGACGCACCAAATGGCTGGGCACCCTTGCAGTGGACTACTATTAAGGGATTGCATCAGTATGGCTATCACAGTTTAACAAAGACCATAGCCCAGAGGTGGATCGACTTGAATACGCAAGTGTATCATCGGACTGGAAGATTATTAGAAAAATATAATGTTGAAGACACTACACTTCTGAGCGAAGGTGGAGAATATGCTGTTCAAGACGGCTTTGGCTGGACCAATGGTGTCTTATTAAAATTGTTATCTGAAATTGAATCCTACTAAACAAAACAAACAAGAGCCTCTTCCTCCGCAATTATGTCTACAAGCCCCTATAATCATTAGGAATTTCTTTTTTAGGGGATCAAAAAGGGAAACATTTAGAAGAATAGTCCTACTCTATTAAAATTCGCATCATTGCTTTAGCGGATTCTTCACCAATCAATTGAATTCGATCTCGTGGCGTATCGTCTCCTATTTCATAGGTAACCCCTACGGCATTGTGTCCATAAAGAAACCAACCTTTAGAGACTGGCTTGTTACTATTACTTGACTTTTCATTGACTTTATAATCTGGAATGTGCTGTTCTAAAGCTGAAAACCACTTTGGTAAAAACTCTGGCATTGCTGTTGATTTTCTTTCTTTATTAGTGTAAAAAATATCATAATAGGTGGAGTGAAAGTCTAGTCCCAATACAAGTTTTGAATTATTTTTATTAACCACCTTTGTAATGTAGTCGACTGTGGTTTGTATTTCAGGTTGATGATAAAAAGCCCAATCCCTATTAGTATCTACACCCCCAGCGTTGTGCCTCCAGTGTCCTAGATCAACCCCATCTGGATTCATGAGCGGAAAAGCTAAAATTCTATAGTGCTCCAAAAAACCTGTTGTCAATTCATTTTCTTCGAGTATAGTGCTCAAAAAAGCTTGAAACGCAAAATACCCAGTCACTTCGGGGGGATGTTGACGGGTTAATAAAACAAGTACCGGTTTGTTTTTGGGTAAACCTTTATAAATATCCAAAACTCTAAAGGGTTGCTTTAATTTAGTTTTGCCGATTATCTTAGATCTTACAAAACTTTCTTTCCCTTGAATCAATTGATTTACCCAAGTATAAACATCACTACTAGCATGTAATTCTTGGCCCGAAACAATTTTGGGTATTCCATTAATCTTCAGTTTCAATGAACTAAAATTCTCATCAAATTGAAAAACAAGAGAGTCGGCAACCGTCCAGATTCCATCTGATTTAATTTTAGGAATATACCGATGTTTATATTCCTTAGAATACTTAAATCTTAGTAGAATCTCTTTGGGTGAAGAACCCCAAACCTTGAAAGCGTAAAAAGGACTAGGATTGATTGGTTCATTTTCGGGTAAAATCGACATCACATAGGTGCTATCATTGAACTGATTAACAGTGTTTAATCGAGCTCCATCAAAATCATTAGAGAAGTATACACCAGCTTCAACAAATGCAAAAGTTTTCTTTTGTTGCAAACTTATAGGTTTACTTTTCGTGTCAACGGGTTGCTTAAAAAAAACTCTAGGTGCAGAAACACAGCTAACAGTTAAACTAAATGTTGCGGTAAATATTAAAAGAAAAAGAATCTTTGATTTCATATAATAAAGAAGAATAAATTTAAGCTAGTTTCTCTACTTGGGTGATTTAAATGAAACATGTGAATTGTTTCTATTAGCCAAATATATATTATTTAGCATTTTTAAAACAACAATAAAGCGAATTAATGTATATAACAACACAATACTACAAAAGGATGGATTTTTCTCTTCCTCCATTATTATGTCTTTAACCCCACCATATAATCATTAGAGGTTTATTTTTATAAGAAAAACGGATGGGATAAATATGGTATTAACTCATCACATGATTTAAGAAGGTTCTTTGTTTCACATTCAATAACCAATAGTGAATTAACACCATTTCAAATTGCACAAATAACAGGGCATAATATTAGGACAATGGAGAAGTTTTATATTAGAAGTAATATGAAAGAGAATTTTAATCACTTTAAGAGAATAACCCAAAAAGAGTTATTAAAAATCAAACCCAATTAAAATTTTATTAAACAAATTAAATTGAAATATTTGTTATTTTTAATATGATTATGAAGCGTAGAACTTTTATAAAAACAAATATTACTTTAACTGGTGGGTTACTTCTCCTTGGTCAACAAGCATGTAAATCTAAAAATAATCTTCTGCAGAATGTGGGCTTACAATTATTCTCTCTACCTAAAATGCTAAATAATGATTTGAGGGGTTCTTTAGAAATGATTTCTAAGATGGGGTATAAAAAATTAGAATTATATGGTCCTTTCCCTTTTAGTTCTGAGGATGCTTTAAAACAATGGGAGGCAATAACTCCTCAGTTAGGTTTTAGTGGAAGTGGGTTTTTTAATTACAATGTTTCTGAATTTAGTTCTTTATTAGAAGAATATAGTTTAAAAGCTAAGTCAGCTCATATAGATTTGGAAACCTTGCATTCCCGTATGCCACAAGTCGGTGAGGCTGCTAGGTCTTTGGCGTTAGAATGTGTTGGAATAGCATCTATCCCAGAAGAGAAAAGAACTACTTTGGATGACTATAAAAGTATGGCAGATGAATTTAATGTAATAGGTGAGCTAGCAAAAAAAGAAGGCTTAAAGTTTATTTATCATAATCATGGATATGGATTACAAGAGCAAGATGGTAAAGTACCGATGAAGTTGATTTTAGAAAATACAGATCCCGAATTAGTCTTTTTTGAGATGGATATATATTGGACTACTGCTGGTGGAGCTAGTCCTATAGAATACTTAAAGTCTTATCCAAAAAGATATATATGTATGCATTTAAAAGACATGTCCAAATTAGTTCGTTTTTCTAAAGATGGAGGTAATCCTCAACAGTGGATTGAATTGTTTCCTTATATGACCACTGTAGGTAATGGAATTCTCGATATTAAGAAAATAGTATATGAAGCCAAAAAAAGTGGTGTTAAACATTTTTTTGTAGAACAAGATATAGTAGAAAACCCTAATATCGCCTTGCAAGAAAGTATAGATTTTTTAAAAAATATTTAATTAATATTAATCAGTCTTTTTAAGTTAAAGAAAAATAAAGTGTACTTTGACAATGAGTTTACCTAATAGAAATTCAACACTATTTTTTCTTTTTAGTAATCATATACATGAATAAACAGAGGAAGGAAGAACTCAAAAATATATGAATATATAAAGGAAGAGGAATATGTTAGAGAGATTAAGAAACAACCATCTGTTAGTTGGTTTGAATATGTTGAGTTGATGAGTAAAAAAAATTAGAACTAAAGTTTGTTCTTTATAAAAACTTCTTTGCCTGATTTTTAAGCTTATTTAGCTTACTAACATAAACCGACAACTCCTCCTTTAACATTTTAAAAACTTTTATTGCTCCTGCTGTAGGAAGACCATCTCCACTTTCTACACTTTTTCTTAAATATGCCAATCTATTATTGACTCTAATAGGGAAATTTAGAGGGTCTTGACCGCTTTGATTCTTCACTTGATATATACTAGATTCTATCGTTTCAAGATCAGAAATTAATGATTTTACTTTTTTTAATTTAGAAGCAGAGTTTATTGGAAAAATTTTATTCAACTTTTCTTTGATCTCTCTGATTTCAATTACACTTCTATTGGCAAGATCAGTTTGCATCATTATATTCATGGCAAAATCAAATTGCATATTGATAACAGCATCTGAAACCTCTATTCTTGGATCTTTTCTAACCTCTAAAGCGGTTTCGAACAATTGATTATCTACGGTCAACTCAACTTTATATTTCCCTGGTGGAGCAATTGGTCCTAGTGTCGGTTTTGCAGACCAAATTATTATCCCTTCGAAATCTGTAGCGCCTGGATATCTCAGATTCCACTTGTAGTTATTCAATCCTGTGTTCATAGTTGGGTTTTTATTATCGGCTCCAAACCAAGAGGAAGCTTCATCTTTATCTGTCTTACCATCAACAATTCCTTCTTTTTCTAGAACAACCCTATTTTTATTATCAGTTATTTTAATCGATAAGTTTTGGGGTTTAGATGGAAGATAATATTTAATTACAGCATCTTGAACTCTCCTGGTTGCAAAATAAACATTGTATAAATATGGTTTCTCTTTGTCAACTTTAGACATTTCTCGAATGGGAGAAATATCATCAAGAACATAAACAGATCTTCCATGAGTTCCAATTACAAGGTCCTTTTCTGTAACAATCAAATCTGAAATTTGTGTGTCAGGTAAATTTAAACTTATAGATTCCCAGTTTTCACCATCATCATAAGATACCCAAACTTCATGTTCTCCACCAGCAAAGAGAAGTCCAGAAACATGTAAATCCTCCCTAATCACGTGAAGGAAATCGTCTTTTCTTATACCCTTTGTAATCTTAGTCCATGACTGACCATAATCATGGGTTTTCCATAGATAAGGTTTTCTATCATCCATTTGATATCTTTTGGCCGCTATGTAAATAGTCCCAGTTTTATGCTTAGATTCCTCAATTATACTAATTCTTGTATCTTTTGGCATATCCGGAGGTGTAATATTTTTCCAAGTTTTACCATGATCTCTAGTCAGGTGAACAAGACCATCATCAGACCCTGCCCAGATGGTATTTTCATCATAATTTGATGGGACTAAGGCAAAGACAGTCGCGTAAATTTCAGGACCATTCATGTCATTTGTTATAATACCTCCTGTTTTACCAAGTGTTTTAGGGTCAGCATAGGTAAGGTCTGGACTTATTTTAGACCAACTTTGACCATCATCTTCAGAGATCCAAACATGTTGTGAGCAAGTGTATAGTTTATTTGAATTTAAGGGTGAAAAAACAATGGGAAAAGTCCATTGCCATCTTTCAGGTAAAGCACTTGCAGGTTCACCAGAGAAAAATCTAGGTAACACTTGAATGTCTCTTTTAAAACCAGTTTTTCTATCAAATTTTGTCAACAAAGCACCTTGGCTCCCAGCATAAAACCAATCTAAATTTGTTGGATGCTGAGTTATATATCCAGACTCTCCTCCTCCAACAGGATAATAATATTGTTTGTGTGGGCCTCTGGCTTGTTTAAAACCCCATCCTTCTGAAGGAATACACATAGTTGAGTTATCTTGCTGAGCACCACAAACATAATATGGAAAATCTTTTGTGACCATAATATGGTAAAACTGAGATGTTGGAAAATCTAAATCAGTCCAAGTTTTACCTCCATTGACAGAAACGCATCCTCCACCATCATTTCCATTCACCATTCGCAATGAGTTTTCAGGGTCTATCCATAAATCATGATTATCACCATGAGGAACAATAATTCTTGTATCAAAAGTTTTCCCGCCATCAGTTGACTTATAAAACCCAGTATTCAATGCGTATACCGTGTTTTCATCTCTAGGGTCAGCATAAATTCTACTGTAATAAAAAGCCCTTTGTCTTAATTTACGTTCATCATTGACCAAAAACCATGTTTTACCAGCATCCTCTGAAGCATAAACGCCTCCTTTATTAGATTCAACTAAAGCCCATAATTTATTTGAATTTACAGTAGAAACCGTAATCCCTATTTTACCAAGCGGTCGTTCTGCAAAACCTGGATTTTCAGAAATATCATTCCATGATTTTCCTCCATCAATAGATTTATATAAACTACATTCTGGTCCACCCCCTAGCATTTTATATGGCGTTCTATAGACTTGCCAAAAAGAGGCATATAGCACTTCGGGATTATTGGGATCAAGAATCATATCAATGGCCCCCGCTTTAAGGCTTTTAAATAAAATATTCTCCCAAGATTTCCCTCCATCAATGGATTTAAAAACTCCTCTTTCCTCATTATCACCGTAAGGGTGACCCAATGCAGCCACATAAACCACATCCGGATTTGTGGGATGGATTCTTATTTTCGAGATGGCTTGGGTATCATCCAGCCCCATATGATTCCAAGTTTTACCAGCATCAACAGATTTATAAATACCATCACCTTGCATAATGTTTCCTCTTAACTCTGTCTCTCCCATCCCTATGTATACAATATCAGGATTAGAATTAGAAACTGCTACCGCTCCTACGGAAGAACTCTTTATTTGGCCATCTGTCACAGGGCTCCAAGTTTGACCTCCATCAGTAGTCTTCCATAAACCTCCACCAACAGCACCGAAATAATACTCGTTAATTCTAGAAGATGAACCGGAGACGGCCAATGATCTCCCACCCCTGTCAGGACCAATATTTCTCCACTTTAGGTTATTTATAATGGTGTCTTTTGCTGTATGTGCATAGGATTCAAAAAATAAAGCGATAAATAAATAAAACATTAATCTAATTTTCATAATAATATAAATTGATATAGTCTGATTGAACACATGAATTTAATCAAATTTTAAATAGAAAGAGATTATAATTCACATCTTCTCCCTCCTATCTTATTTCAGGATAACATGGGAAGAATGCTTCGAAAGCTTCTTTAGAAGTATAAAACGATCTAGGGAAGTAGTCTCCCATGATTTCTTCTTCTGTCCCAATCTGTTTTATATTTTGAATTGCATTTTTAAAATCAGGTGCGGCAAGTAAATTACGAATTTGTAAGACCCCAATATCCTTATCATTTATTCCATCTCCATCATCAGACAAGGGAAGCCAACCAAAGCCACATTCAAGTCTTGCGTTACGGGGCCGATCCTCTTCTCTACTAACAACAATAAAAAATTCTCCGTTTTCATTTACAGGAATTTGTTCATCAAACAAACAATCATTCACCCTGGTAATTACAAATCCTTGAACGGAACATAAGGACCAATAAACAAGCTCACCTTCTGTCATTTCTTTATTACCATTCCATGTTTTTGGCGTTTTCGGTATTTTGCCATGCAAAACAAAAACTTTTCCAAATTTTCTATTAATAAATGTACGAATATAATTATTGTCTACATTAGGATAAAACCCACCTGTACTTTTTCGAACTTTCTCAGGCATTTCACCTGTATACATTCCGATCAAAAACTTTCTATCATATTGCAAATACCAAGTTGGAGGATTAGTAGCTGGATGAGCAAAAGATCTATTTTCAATATTTGTAATTTCGTAATATTTCTCCATAGTAATTCCAACAGCATCAGGTTTAATTTGTAAAGATTGTCTAGTTTTTAATAATTGACATGCTTCTGCCCCTATGTATACTTTTCCATCCAGCATAGTTAGTATAAGAGAAGGGAGTCCAACATCACCTGTTTCGTCAGTTCCTTTATCAGGAACATATATTCTATAAACAACAGATTGTTGACCTTTTCCATAAGCTGGGGCATGAAGAGTATTTTGAATTCTAGTTTTTAAATTAATTTGATTTTCAAGTATTGGCTTTAACAGTTTGATTCCTTCTGCTTGGAGAGAAGGAGCTGGTTGGTTTTTTATTTCTATTTTATATGAGCGCCTAACTGAATTTCGGTCAGCACCCTTTAAAAAAGGATTTTTACTTCCTGGCCTAGCATCTATTAAATAATCTGCTATGGATTCTTGAGGTATTCCCCTTCCATCATAGCTTATAAATGACATATATCTTGAGTGCGGGAATTCACCTTCTAATTCAAGTTTTGCTCCTTTTGGAATTGTAAAAACAGCACTCCAATAAAAAACTCCAGCATCAGGATAAGCGATATTTATATAAGGATCAGAACTCACAGGTCCCCTTGACCAAAAACATGTTCTAGCACCAGGGATCGATGATGTGATCTTTGCCATTTTCTCTTCTTTTGGTGACTTACACATTGTGAAAAGAAAAGAAATGAGTAAATATGCTAAAATTGAAAAATTTCTCATCAATATCCTTATTTGTAATCTTGGAAAAGTTAAAAAATATTTTTATTATTTTTGATTGAAACTATATTTAAAGCCTTAGTAATTTAATAAAAGTAATTAATAAAAATGTTAATATTCTTTGTGAACGAAAAAAACAATTATAAAACAAATACCATTTTAACTAACTTTATAATGTGATTTCTAATGCCAGAAAAAAAATATTATTTAATATAATAGTATTATTTCTACCTGTTCTTATTTTCTCTCAGGGAAGTAAATATCATTACTTGCCCCCTTTAACAGCTGGAGGAGGTAATTCTGATGATATGTCTGAACAATTAATTTATATTTCAACACCTAGCGCTACGTCTGTTAATTACACTATATGGCCCCTTCCAATTAGTAATGCTACAAGTCATACTGGTACAATTGATAAATTAACACCTAATGAAGCATTAGTTTCAGGGACTGATTTTTACCAAGCCGATAATGAACTTTTTGGCCAACTTTTTATTCCATTAACTGATACAGCTACAACAACTACTGATAAAGGATTTTTTATCGAAGCAGATGGACCCATTTTTGTAAATATTAGATATAGAGCAGGTTCCCAAGCTAGTGGACTTGTAAGTAAAGGTGAAGCAGCTTTAGGTAAATCTTTCCGTGCTGGAAGTTTTACAAATGGTAGACCACAGGATGATCATTACACCTCTTTTGCTTCTGTTATGGCTGTAGAAGATGGGACAACATCAATAACTTTTAGTGATATAAATAATAATGCAAAAGATGGGTATGTTGATATTGAAGAAATAATTGAAGTTTATGATGGATCTGGAGCTATAGATGATATTGTTATTTCACTACAACAATATGAAACATATGTCATCGCAATTAGAGCTCCAAGGTATAATAATCTTGAAACCCCTCCATCAGGCGCATCAGGAGCTCCATTTCCAGTAACTAATAAAGATGCTCTAATAGGAATGTTGATTGAATCTGATAAGAACATTGCCGTTATAACAGGAGGAGCCAATGGAAGTATGACAGAAACCGACTCGGGAAGAGATCATGGTATAGATCAAATTGTAGGTCTTGATAAAATAGGAAACGAATTTATTTTTATTGAAGGTAATCCAAATGCTGGTGATGATTATGATAACGCTATTATTGTTGCTCATGAAGACGATACTGAAGTTTTTTTAAATGGAAGTGATTCGGCTACAGTAACACTTACTGCTGGCCAATATTACTCTATAGAAGGAGATCAATATTCAGCAGGTACTGGTGGTGGAAATATTTATGTAAGAACCTCTAAAAACGCTTATGCTTATCAGGCTATTGCCAATGGAAGTACTGCAAATACAGAATTATATTTTGTTCCACCTCTATCCTGTACAAGCCTTGAAAATGTTGAAACAATTC
>Ga0310121_10005657_pt1 | contig 10689 bp, 7 predicted proteins | sample CB27_Tmax_986_MG_FD_203504 | JGI IMG/M metagenome (GOLD analysis project Ga0310121, IMG submission 203504) | Marine microbial communities from Western Arctic Ocean, Canada - CB27_Tmax_986 | ecosystem: Environmental > Aquatic > Marine > Oceanic | place: Canada: Western Arctic Ocean | collected... | reverse complement strand
GCGGCTCCAAAAATCGACGCCATCAGTTTTAGAAAACTTCGTTTGTTCATGTTTTCGATCTCCATTTGATCTCGACTGATTCACGCGGCCAAAACTGGCTTCGATCACCAGCGTCTTATAAAATGCTGAATGCCGGACGATCAGATATGAATCTTACACTAGCGCTCGACGTGTACGAACATTTGCAGCGTGAGCAAGGCAATCTGTTTTGCTCGCCGTTGAGCATCGCGACGGGACTCGCGATGACTTACGCTGGAGCCGCCAGCCAAACCGCTGCGGAGATCGAGCAAGTGTTGCACCTGGGTGCGGAACCAGGCATTCACTCTTCGTTTGATGCTCTCCTGTCGTGTTACGCCTACTCTCCAGCAGATTAGCGCCGACTTCGACGGCGATCGAGGTATTGACGGCGCCGGCTTCCTCGCCTGGCAACGGGGATTTGCAGCAACATCAGGCGCCGAGCGCGCCAACGGCGACAGCGACACCGACAGCGATGTCGACGCTAGTGATTTGGCGGCGTGGACGGCAACCTACGGAGAGGCAGAGACGCCGTATTATTCAACCGCGTCGGGACTGAGCGTGTACATCAACACATTGAGCCCAATTCGTGCCGCATCTTCGCGGGTGTAGCCGCGGCATTCGAGCGACTCGTGTTGTTCCAACGCGCAGCTGATGTCGTAGGGTGAAAATATTACTGCCCAACGGCCGTCGATTTCGATGCCTTCCAGCTCCGGTTCGACTTTACGCACTCGGGTTCGAAGCGTCTGATCTGCCTGCGGTCCGAGCGGGTCACGGCGGTTGACTTGTCGAATGTCGTAACCGCCGGCTGCCGCACTCAGCAGTGGCTCGCTGGCCGGAATCCGTTGAAGGTTTTTCTCCGGAAACACTGCGTTCAATTCGCGACGAAAGGCAACGGCAAACTCCTTGCTTGCGCAAATCGAATCGGCAAACAGGGTGCCGCCGTTAGTGAGATATTCGCGCAAAGCTGCCCGCTCGCCAGCCGAGAACTTGAAATCGTGTCGTCCATGCATGAAGGCCAGATGAAAACGAGGCAGGCTCTTATCGTCGGCGCGGACGGGGAATTCGTTGGCACTTACGCGGAGCTGCAAGTCGCCTTGAGCGGCGCTGCGCAGCAAATTGACCAGCGCTCCCGGGGCATCATTGCAGCCACCCCCATGTTGGAGCTTGGCAATTTGAATCGTGCCGCGACTGCTGGCAGTGTCGAGTTCGAGGAGCAGGTCCGTACCAGTAAACGTTTCTTCCTTGCCCTTCGGCTCGCGATTGGTGGCGTAGGCGACGACGTTCACCCCCACGGCATTCGCGTCCGCCAGCCGACCCGAGACCACCTCAGGCAAGCCGCGAGCGCGACCTTGGCCATAAAGCTCCCAATAGCAGGATAGGTCGATCTCAGAAAATACGACGCAGGTGCGGCAGCCATATTCGACAGTCCACAATCGACTGACGTAGGGAGACTCAGGCCGCACCAGTTCTTCGACCCGCCAAATCGGATGCTCGGGACCGGCGCGGCGAAGCTCGTATTCCTGTTCGGGGAAGATCCGATCGAGATAACGCCGGAACCCCTCTTCAAACTGGCTACCATCGACACAACACGCCTCGGCAAACAGAAAACCGCCACGGTCGAGGTAGCCTCGGATCTTCTCTTCGGTGCCCGCTAACCGGGGCGACTCGCTGCCCGAGAGAAACAATACCGGCGCTTGCAGCAAATCGTCGACGCTCGCTTCGGTCGGATCGAAAATCTGCCAGGTGAGATCGAGCCCCCACAGCTTTTCCACGCGGGCGGTCAGATGGGCAACGTCGCTTTGGTGATTGTTCCAATCCTCCCCAGGACCATGCTGCAGCTTGGCCATCAACACGGGCCGCCGACCTTTCGACAGGAACAGCAGCGCCAGGGCTGTCGCGATATGCGGACGGGTTTCGGCATGGCCTTGACCGACCCAATAATGTTGCAATGGATCTTGCGTACTAACGAGGAACTCGGCGCCTTCGCGGTACCAATCATGCTCGCCAATCAGGCGCTTGGCGGTCAATCGACCGACGCGTTCCAAACCGTAAAGATAATAGAAGTGCCAGGTGCTGCCCTGGCCGCGACGACCAGGGTTGCGACGCACGGAAAAATTATTGCCCAACCAAGTGAGAGCGCGATCGAGCGAGTCGTCTTCCTCTTGCGGCTGGCAACATTGGACGAGTCCGTTTCGGATCGTGGCGTTCGGGCTATCGACGCGTCCATCGCAAATCACTGTCGCAGCGATGCCAGCGCAGGTCATGCTGCCTAAGCCGATGTCCCAGCCTTTTTGATAACCCCATGAACCGCCCGGGTTTTGGCAACTTTTCCAATAGGCTGCCGCCTTCTCCCACGTTTCCCGCCTGACGGTTGCGCCAGCGCGCTCGGCTTCGTGCAGCGCAAGTACCGCAAACTGCGAATTGCTATTGTCCCCCCCCGCGGGCGCGGCATAGGACCATTGCCCCTCGGGTTGCTGAATCGACTCGAGCCAATTCACATTTTTCTGGATCTGCACAAGATCTTGCCGTGGATTGGCTGCACACAGAGCCATGGTCTGAAGTGCAGTGCTGTAGGTCTGCGTAGGTTCGAATTTGCGAATATAAGCGAGCGCCTTTTGTATCTGAGGGTGACTCGGCTTGACGCCCGAATTCAACAGCGCCAACGTGCAGAGCGAGGTCACCCCGCCAGGATAGCGCGGGATTTCGTTCCAATAGCCATTCTGGCCATTTTGGTCAGTGAGCAAATACTTGATGCCGCCCTCGATCGCTGCGCGTACTTGCTCGGCTGTCAACTGCTGCGCGGGCTGAGCCTGCAACCTCGTCATATCGCCTAGCAAGATTAGACAAGCCAAGCAAATTGGCAAAGCGGGTGCCACCAAAGCTGAAATAGCGCGTCTGTCCATAGATCTTCTCCCTTCTCCAATGCTGCTCTCTGTAGGGCGCCTAGCCCAATTCCATGATAAGTTGCGATAGCCGGGGAAACAATGCTGCCATAACGCGCGCATTGTCCGCCAGGGAGGTGAGCTATAGAATTGCGAGTAGCGAAAAAATGGCGAATGACGCCAGCTTCACAAAAGAGACAGCCCAATGACGGAGGAAATCCGTATGCCGAATGTCGAAAACAGGCAAAACTAGCAATTTGGGGTTTCCTATCGTTTAGCAGGTTTCTCATTCGGGATACGAGCGTTGACATCCATTCGCCATTCGGTATTTCGTCATAAACTCTCGCGTCATACACTCTCAGAAGGACGGCACATTGACTCGGAATCTCGGCGACATATTAAAAGAGTTTCGTCAGCACCGACAGGTCATGCAGCGCGAGCTGCAAAAGATCATCATCGGTCAAGATGAAGTGATCGAACAACTCTTCGCAGCCATCTTTACTCGCGGGCACTGCCTGCTCGAAGGCGTGCCGGGACTGGCCAAGACTCTGATGGTCAGCACACTGTCACAGATTCTCGACCTGAATTTCAAACGTATCCAATTCACGCCCGACCTGATGCCCTCGGATATCACTGGTACGAACGTGCTCGACGAAGACGAGCATGGCCGCCGCAGCTTTCGATTTGTCGAAGGTCCGGTGTTCACCAATATCTTACTGGCCGACGAAATCAACCGCACGCCGCCCAAAACGCAAGCGGCCCTTTTGCAAGCGATGCAAGAGCGAGAGGTTTCAATCGGGCAAACGACTTACTCGCTCCCCGATCCGTTCTTCACGATTGCCACCCAAAACCCGATCGAGCAAGAAGGTACCTACCCACTACCCGAGGCGCAACTCGACCGATTTATGTTCAACATCAAGGTCGACTACCCGTCCAAAGACGAAGAAGAACAAATCCTCACCGCCACCACGCGTAGCGACAAACCTGAAGTCAGCAAAGTGCTCTCAACTCGCGCTATATTGAACTTGCAAAAACTGGTCGGCTCAGTGGCGGTCAGCGAATACATCATCAAATATGTCGCTTCCTTAGTCCGAGCCACGCGCCCAAAAGACGATTCAGCCCCCGAATTCGTCCGCGAACTGGTCGATTGGGGTGCCGGCCCTCGCGCTGGACAGTTTCTTATTCACGGCGGCAAAGCGCTCGCTGCGATGGATGGACGATTTACGGTCGCGATCGAAGATGTTCAAAAAGTCGCCATTCCCGTACTCCGTCATCGTGTGAGTACGAATTTCCAAGCGCAGGCGGAAGGCATGACGGCCGAGGACGTAGTTGATCGGCTGGTCGAGGTAATACCTGTGCCGGAGATTCCCAAGTACGCCAACCAATGACAGCCGTCGAAAAATATCTGAAACCCGAAGTCATCCGCCAGATCTCGCGGCTTGATCTGCGCGCCCAGTTCATCGTCAAAGGTTTCTTGCAAGGCCTCCACGCCAGTCCGCTGCAGGGGTTTTCGGTCGAGTTCAGCGAGCATCGCAAATACGCTCCCGGCGACAATCCCGATGACATCGACTGGCTCGTCTACGCCAAGACTGACAAGTACTATATCAAGAAGTTCGAGGCCGAGACAAACCTGACTGGCTATTTGGTGATGGACTTGAGCGCCTCGATGGCCTACAGCTACGAACAAGAGCTGACCAAGTTCGAGTATTCGATCTGTCTGGCCGCAGCGCTCTGCTATCTAATGATACATCAAAACGATCCGGTCGGATTGATCACGTTTGGCGAGAAGATCGCTGATTGCTTGGCGCCCAAATCAAAGCGCGCGCAAATCGGCAATATTCTCTCCCTGCTCGCGAAACTGGAACCGCGCGAAAAGACCAACATCGGCAACAGCTTGAATCAGCTCGCTGCGATGCTCAAGCATAGTAGTTTGGTAATGCTGTTCAGCGATCTGCTGGCCGAGCCGGAAGAAGTGATTGCTTCGCTCCGCCGTCTACGGCACGGCGGGCACGATGTCATTCTTTTTCATGTGCTCGACCAAGCGGAGGTCTCCTTTCCTTTCGAAGGACTCGTTGAACTTGAGGACCCCGAGACCAGCGAAACGATCGAAGTCGATGCTGATGCTTATCGCAGCGAATATCTGGAAGAAATTGACCAGTTCCGTACGCTTTATGTCCGTGAGTGCCGGCAAAGTGGTATCGACTATGTGCCGCTCGATACGAGTATGCAGTTTGACCGCGCATTGACGGAATATCTCATCAATCGTCGCAACTGGGGATAGTCCAAAAAAGGAAGACGAATGGGGTTCCTGACACCAGCTTTGCTCGCCGGTGCGGCCTTGATCGCCGTGCCGATCGCCCTGCATCTGGTGATGCGCCGCCAGCCAAGGCAGTTAAAGTTTCCAGCGCTACAATTTGTGCGTAAGCGACAAGAAGCTAACCGACGACGACTCAATTTTCGGCATCTCCTATTGTTGGCACTACGTTGCGCGCTGATTGCTGGTTTTGCATTTGCACTGGCGAGGCCGACATTAAAGGGGAGCGGACTACGGGGCAAAGAAGGCGCACCGTTGGCGGTTTCGCTGGTCGTCGACAATTCGCTACGGATGCAGTACGTCCATGAGAACCAGACTCGCCAAGAGCAAGCCACCAAGATGGCGCAAGGACTCCTCAGCAAGTTGCCCGCAGGAACCGAAGTGGCAATCGTCGATCTGAGCCGCGCGGCGAGCGGCTTTGTCGTCGATCTGAGCACCGCCGAGTCGCGACTGCGCAATCTCACCCCAGAGAGCAAACCGCGGCCGCTGGAAGATGCAGTACGCGAGGCGATCGAACTGGTGACTGATCGGGTCGACTCGCGCCAAGAGGTTTTCTTGTTTACTGACCTGAATAGAACAGCTTGGAACGAGTCGGCCGTCGCTGCGATCAACGAGACCTTGGCGTCAGCCCCGGAGGTGCGACTTTATTTGGTCGACGTTGGCGTTGATGAAATACGCAACATGTCGCTTGGCCCTTTGCAGCTACGTCAACAAACGCTCCGACCTGGCGAACCACTCCGTCTGGAGGTTCCGCTCGAGGTAGTCGGTCTTAGCGAAGCTCCGCTTGTGGCACTCTATCTCGAGGGCTCCACCGACCAGTCCGTAAAGCGGGGACAACAGATTGTGGAAATCACGCCGGAGGGCTTGGGACAGGCAACATTCGAATTGGGCGATTTTCCGCTCGGTACGCACCAAGGCTACGTGCAACTGGCAGCCAGCGATCCGTTAGCGGTAGACAACACACGATATTTTACCGTCGAAGTTCGTCCGCCTGCAAAGGTGCTGCTCTTGGGTAAAGAGCCGCGCGATACGCTCTTTCTGCGCGAAGCGCTCAGCCCCTCATCACTGGATCCCTCAGTAATGGGTCAGTCGTTGCCGGCCGATCAAGCGTCGGTACAATTCCATTCCGCTAGCGAACGATTCGCCGACGGAGCCAAGTTGACGTTGGGCGACTACGCCGCTGTTTGCTTGCTCGATCCGCCGCCGCTGTCGGACGAGTTGTGGCAAGCCTTAGCCGACTATGCATCCGAGGGAGGTGGTGTTGGTTTGTTTCTCGGCGAGCGGGCTCGCGCCAGCGGATTTAACGAGGGGACAGCTGCGCAATTGCTTCCTGGTCAGCTCAAGCGCAAGTCGCGCTACCAAACCTACTTTCGACCGCAGCGGCTGGATCATCCGTCGCTGGCAGCGCTGCGACCGTATGCCGAATCAATTCCTTGGCAAGCATATCCCGTGTTTCGCTTTTGGGAGTTTGACGAGCTTTCTGGCGACACGTATGTCGTGGCTCGGTTTGCCAACAATAAACCGGCACTACTACTTCGCTCGGTAGGCCAAGGTCGCGCGTTAACGTTCGCAACCGCGGTTTCAGATCCGCCTAATCCGAATGGACGCGAACCTTGGAACCTGCTTACTGCCCCCGATGCCGCCTGGCCGTTTGTGCCGCTGATGAACCAATTCATCGGCTACCTGGCGCAAAGTGATAGTGAACCGCTCACATTCGAGGCCGGCGAGACCGTTAGCTTGCATCTCCCCCCGAAGGAGCGCGTGTCGAGTTTTGTACTCTACCAACCCGACGGCCAATCGCTGCGCCGCACCTTACCGCCCGGCGACGATACGATCCGTATCAGTACCACGCGCAATCTGGGAAATTACCGCGTCTCCTCAGGCGGTGCGACTGGGCAACTAAAACGTGGCTTTAGCGTCAACGTACCAGAAAACGTCAGTCACCTGCAGCGTGTCGATTCCGATTCGCTGATCGAGGCACTCCCTGCCGAGCAAGTGCGCCTGGCCCGCGCGCTAGAAGATGTCGAGCGCTACGTCGACATCGGACGGAGCGGTCAAGAGATGTTTCCCTGGTTAATTACGCTGGTTGCCCTGGTTTGGGGAACCGAACATCTCCTGGCAAATCGGTTCTATCGGGGAACCGTTTCATGAGCGAGCGAAACCTTGGTTTGCTAGGCGAATGGAACCTCGGTTTCCTTGGCGAGTGGAACGTCGACCCGGTAGGCGGAGCTTGGTTTGCGGGGAGCGTGGCACTGCTGTTGGGGCTCGCACTTTTTGTGGGACCGACAGGCAAACGCCTATCGCCACGCCGACGCAGTACGTTGTTGGCATTCCGCGCCGGTACGGCACTCCTTTTGCTGTTTGCAATGTGGCGTCCGACACTCGTCGCGACCGAAACGCGCAAGCTGCCCGGCTCGCTGATAGTGCTCATTGATAGTTCTCGGAGCATGCAGATTGCCGATTCACTTGGGAACGATTCGCGTTGGAACGGCATCAAGACGGTGCTCAGTTCGGCCAGCGATCAACTCAGCGAATTGGCAGAGACGTGGGACTTAAAGTTCTATCTGTTCGACGAAGCTAGTAAAACGGTAAAACTCGTCGACGGCAAGGCAGAGTTGCCCGAGCAAGCCGACGGGCCGCAAACGGCAATCGGCTCGGCCCTGGAAGATGTGCTTGATCGCGAAGCACAGCAGCGCATCGTGGCTGTACTACTCATGAGCGACGGCGCCCAACGGGCCTTCGCCCCGCGCGACGTGCCTCCGCAAACGGTCGTCCGTCGGCTGGCCGTCGACGAAATCCCGCTCTACACTTTCACGTTTGGCCAACCTGCGCTCGGCCTGCAATCCGACCTGCGGGTAGACGACTTACTTGTCAACGACTCGGTGTTCGCCGAGTCGCCGGTGACCGTCCAGGCGATGCTTGGCACCGACGGCTTCGCGAATCAAACCTACAAAGCGCAACTTCTCTGGGAAACGCCCGAGGGCAAAATGGCAGTTGTCGACACCCGCGAAGTGCTAATCAAGAACGATCAGCGACTGATTCCGCTCGCGCTCTCGTACACTCCGCAACAGCCGGGGGAATACAAGGTTTCGGTGCAGATCGAATCGCCAGAGGGTGAGTTAGTCACTTCGAACAACGTACAAAGCACGTTTGTGTCGGTACTTAAGGGTGGTGTGAACGTCCTCTATCTAGTCGGAGCAACTCGCATCGGCGGTGGGCCAAGCGTCGAGCCGCGATTTGTTCGTAGCGCTCTGGCCGCACATGCCGACCTGAACGTCCGCTATGATTTGTTCAATTATCGCAAGCAACGGCTTGATATTCGCGCAGCGCTTTCGGAAACGGAGCTCACCGAAAAAGCGTCGAAAGGAAAGTACGACGTTTTTCTGCTGGGCGACGTCGATGTCACGGCACTCAATCACGCGTCGTGGGAGCGAATCGCCGAGGCTGTCTACAACGGAGCCGGTCTGGCGATGCTGGGCGGGTATCACAGTTTTGGACCTGGCGGTTTCCGCGGGTCACCGCTGGAATCGTTGCTACCGATCAGGATAGGTCGCGCCGAACGACAGAACTTCGGCGAAGCCCTGCGGCCAGACATGCACGTTGGCGGTCCACTCCGCCTGGCGCCGGTGCGGCTTGGCAATAAGCTTCATCCAATTATGCAGCTTACTGCTAATAGACCGAGTCTTAGAGGGACTAAAACCAAACTGCTCGCAGATGCCGACTGGTCCGAGTTGCCGCCGCTGGACGGCGCAAATCGAATCGAACGGGCCCAACTAAAACCGGCAGCTCAAGTCGTCGCCGAGTCGGCCGACGCCAACCGCCGACCGTTATTGGTCGCCGGTTCTTGGGGAGACGGCCGCACGCTCATCTTCGCAGGCGACTCGACCTGGCGGTGGCCAATGGAAGGTTTTGGCGAAATCCATCGCCGCTTCTGGCGTCAATTGGTCATGTGGCTCGCTCGCAAAGATGACACCGACGGACAGTCGGTGTGGGTCCGTCTAGACGGCCGCCGCTACCAGCGCGGCAGTCGCGTTGATTTCTCTTTCGGAGCCATTGACGCTGAGCGCCAATCGTTCGCCGACGCCAGGTTCAACGTGCAAGTCGAGCGGCCCGACGGCACAGCCGTTTCGCTCCGCCCCAGTCAGCGCGGCGAAAAGCACGTCGCCAAGTTTACGGAGACTGCCGAACCGGGCGACTACCGAGTCACCGTCGCCGCCTCGGATGCTGCAGATGGCGCTGGCCAACTACTCGGCACAGCAGAAGCGCGGTTCACGGTGCCCGACCGCGACATGGAATTAGATCAACCGGCCGCCGAACCGACACTGTTGGCGTCGCTAGCCAACATCACCGGGGATGCCGGCGGCCAAGGTCTCGCGCCAGAAGAGCTACCTCGCTTGCTGGAAGAACTCAAATCGCGAACCGCAGAGTTTGAAGAAGAGATTCGTAAGCATCGCACGCTGTGGGACACCTGGCCAGTGTTTTTGATGTTGGTTGGTTTGTTGGGTAGCGAGTGGTATTTGCGCAAGCGCTGGGGATTGGTTTGAATCTGAGTACTTTACGAATCGAGGGAATCGCCGTGAAATCGCTGCTTGCTCTGACGTCGTTTTGCATCTGCTGCCGTAGCCCCGTGCTTTCTACAGGTGCCTTTGCAGAGGAGACAAATTACAATGTCTTGTTCATCATCTCCGATGACCTGACCTCGACGGCTCTATCTTGCTACGGCAACAAAGTCTGCGAAACCCCCAACATCGATCGCCTCGCAGCGCGAGGTGCTCGATTCACTCGCGCCTATTGCCAAGGGACGTATTGTGGTCCGTCGCGAGCTTCTTTTATGTCGGGGTACTATCCGCATGCCACTGGCGTCTTGGGATATGTGAGCCCACGTCCAATGATTGGTAATCGGGCAACTTGGGCTCAACACTTCAAGAACGCTGGATACTACACGGCTCGCGTCAGTAAGATTTTTCACATGGGTGTGCCTGGTGGGATTGAGAAAGGTGACGACGGAGCCGACGATCCGATTTCATGGACCGAAAGATTCAATAGTCAGGGGCCCGAATGGAGGGCTGCTGGAATTGGTGAGACCCTCGAAGGTAATCCTGATGGCAAAAAGCCGGTGGTTGGCGGTAACACCTTCGTGGTCGTCGAAGCAGAGGGCGACGACCTGGTTCACTCCGATGGCAGGACGGCGGCGAAGGCTTGCGAATTGATCAAACAGCATAAGGACGAAACTTTCTTTCTCGGGGTCGGTTTCGTTCGGCCGCATGTTCCGTTCGTCGCACCGAAGCGGTACTACGCGCCTTTCCCGTACGATGAGATGAGCTTGCCAGAGAAAGTTCAGGGAGATTGGGACGACATCCCCAAACTAGGTATCAACTACAAAACTAGCAAGAACATGAAGATGGATTTGCGACGGCAGCGGAAAGCAGTCGGTGGCTACTATGCGTCTGTTTCGTACATGGATGCACAAGTCGG
>Ga0310121_10005656_pt1 | contig 10692 bp, 16 predicted proteins | sample CB27_Tmax_986_MG_FD_203504 | JGI IMG/M metagenome (GOLD analysis project Ga0310121, IMG submission 203504) | Marine microbial communities from Western Arctic Ocean, Canada - CB27_Tmax_986 | ecosystem: Environmental > Aquatic > Marine > Oceanic | place: Canada: Western Arctic Ocean | collected... | reverse complement strand
CGTGATCCTGCAATGGATTTAACGGGAAATGAATTCCATCATGGACAATGTAAGCAGTGTAACTGCGAGGTAGTATTTATTCGTAAGGCAAAATTAGAATTACAATCTGACTAAGCTAGCGTAAAAAATTACGCTAAGTAATAGTTACGCTTAGTTCATTTATGCTCAAAACAGACAAATTTACGCTAGTTTATGCTTCAGTCCATTACGCTGATTGATTCTTTTACGCCTCTTATGCTCACAAGAGAGCGTAAGTATTATATATGAAGAAGTAGTAGCGTAACTCATGACCCCTGCTGTGCTACAAGAGAGCATAACTTATGCTGAAGAAGAAGCTGCAGGTGTATCTCCATACTTAGTGCTTGATATAGAAACAGCTAATCTAGCATTAGACGGTATTAAGTTTGGCGATCCGAGAGGGTGGAAGATCAGTGTTATTTGTTTAACAACCAGTCCTGGTTTCGAATTCTTTGGACAAAATGAATTTATTTTCATCCATACTGATTACTGGGGAGTTCTTCCAAAAGAAATAATAAATGACCCTAGAACAGTATCCACACAAGAATTTGATGTATTTATGGATTTAGTATACGAGCTTAAGATTCCGATCATAACTCACAATGGAGATAATTTCGATTGGCCTATTATAGAAAATAGTCCATACAGTGGAGGAACAGGTTATTTCATAGATCATTTTAATAGAGATAATTTATTATTCGATACTGCAGCCTCACTTAAGCAACTAACTGGAGGACACCGTTTTCACCTACAAGACCTATTACACGCCACATTAGGGTCTGATATATCAAAGACAATGGATGCCGCAAATGCGCCCATTGCTTGGAAAGAAGGCAAATTTACAGAAGTAATAGATTATTGTTTAGCGGATTGCCACCTAACTGGAAAGATGTTTTCTGCAGCTAGCGCAGACGGATCCATATTATGTGCTCCATCAAAATCAAGTAAAAAACAAGAGATCAATACAGATTCTTGGAAGTTATGGTTAAATTCACAGAATGTGTTAAATAGGTAGTCGGTTATCTTATAATTGTATCTATGGAGATCTAGAAATGGCAACGAACGATGTATCGGAGTCTGATATAATGTGGGGTTTCGGTGTGCAGAAGGCAGGATCAGATTCCGAAGGAGATAATAATTCTAGCTCTGAGGATCCTAAGAAAAATATAATTAATTTGAAGGATTCTGATGAGGAATCAATAATTAGGTCCGACGGATCCTCCGATGATATAACAATAACATTCACTGCTGCACAGAAATTACGCTGGAATGAGCGTATTAAGAAGATTATGTTCGAATCTGAGACCGTAGAAGATTATGTGGATGGATCTTTTATGGGAACTATTTCGGATCCGATAGGATCGATCATTCAAACACATATAGTGACGGATTCTATTATGTCTGTGGACGATTATTCTGAAGCCCTAGAAAAGTGCCAAATGGAGCTAATTCAATACATTTCGGAGAATACCAAGGGGGTTCACGTATTATTTATTATTAATTTCACAGCTCACTTTTTGCAAACTATTTTATCGACAGTATACAATGTAGGGGATGTGGCAGCGGATCTAGTTCCTCAGTCACATATTAATTCTTCAGGAAATGATTCGGAATCATTTTATGCTTAAATTGATCTAACTTATGCTAAGGAGTAATTAAAATGGCTGAAGTTCCACGCAGAAGAAAGAAATCATTCAAAAAAGCTAATGGAGAGCGTAAAGCAGCTGCTAGTTATGCTGAAGAAGAAATACATTTTGATTCAGAACTATTAAAGCTTCAAGGTTTGCGCAAATGTTCTTATTCGGACTGCGAATCTCCGACCCCACTTTATGCCCCAAACTGTGCCGTGTGCGATAGGGTCTTGAAGCCATTATGACCGTAACCTTTATATACTTGATATATACTCCCTTTATATATGAAGACTGATGACTCCACAGGAAACACGACTGCAAATCCATTGACTCCACCTACAACTAGCGGAGTTCCCGCTACTCCAAATGTAGTAAATCTCGTTGCATCGACAAGATTGGCTACTACACTTGATGTTGTCCAATTGGCTATTGATTTAGGAGTTCACTACGAACCTGAGCAATTTCCGGGAATGGTATTTAGAGTAACCAATCCAAAGGTATGTGTATTGGTTTTCCGATCCGGCAAAGTAGTAGCCACTGGTGCAAGATCCTATGCAGATGCTAGGGCTGCCTTCCAAAGACTACACGATGAGCTAGTGAAGCACAATTATAATCCCTGGCCATTTCCAGATGACGCTGATATCCTCATGCAGAATCTCGTGGTCACCTATGATGCTGGTGTGCCACTACAACTTCCAGCACTAGCAATGACTCTACCACTAGATCGAACAGAGTATGAGCCAGAACAATTCCCAGGTCTAATTTACAGAATTAGCAATCCAACCGCTGTTTGTCTAATCTTTAGCAGTGGAAAGTGTGTTATTACAGGAACAAAGTCACTAGCCGATGCTCACACAGCAACAGAGCAAGTCCATGACGAAATCATGGCTGCGGTTGACTTAATTAATCAAGGCATGGGCATATAGGCGGTGTCTTATACTATGTCCGAAGATAAGCGAGTTATAGTATGCAAAGCATACCAATGTCGCGGATGTATGAGTGTCTTCTCAGAGCGAGAACAAGCGGAAGACTGCAATTGTGGTCTATGGCAGGGCGCATCGGAATTAGAGAAAAAGTTATCTAAGGATGTGGCGAACTTGAAGGGGCTGGGAGAATGACCGAGGATCCTGCAGACGCTCAAGATATGGATAATGAAGGTGGGGGACAAGTCCCTAAATTGAAAGACGACTATAATTCAATAGGTCGAGCTAAGACAGGATCCACAGATGTTTGGCTTACGCCTGATTACATACTAAAGTGGGTTCATAAGGAGTTCGGCTTTGTAGGATTAGATGCGGCAGCCGATGTAGATAATGCGGTGGCTGTCTATTATATAGACGAAGATATGGATGCATTGAAAATGCCATGGGTTTCTGATGATGTAGTATGGTGTAATCCCCCATATGGAAGACAAGCAAAGAAATTCGTAGAAAGAGCTATTGATCAAGTAGAGAAGAAAAATTGTTCAAAGGTGGTAATGCTTTTAGCTGTGCGCACGGACACGAAGATGTTTCAAGAGCTAATATTCCCTAAAGCTAGTAGAGTCCACTTTATTATGGGGCGAGTGAAGTTCAAGAGAGCGGGCAAAACAAAACCTAATGAAAGACCCAATTTTGCATCCGCTATCGTTGTATTTGCGGATCCACTTCCGGATCGCAAGATTAGATTAGGATCGAAAGACACTACTTCTTTCCTGGCACCATATATTACTTACGGACCGGTGGTTTGATGACTCCATTAGATGCAATAATGGTGATGTTCCTTATGGCTTCTTTGGGCTTGATAACCTACATGGTTATGCTCATGCAACGCCTAATAGCAGATCTGGAAGAAGACACCAAAATACAAAAGATTACGGCCTCTAGAATGGCAGCGAACAAAAATGTCAAGAAACTACCTCGGCCTCCACTTCCTCCACCCCCACGACCGGAGAATTTGCCAGTGATTCCGCACGAACATGAGATATGGGAGTAAACTTAAGTAGGTGAAAGCCTCATATCCTAGCATGGGTGATGATAAGAGATTAGCTAGAACAGTCGATGCAGGGATCGGTTACGGTCCACGCAGAGTAGATGGGGATCTAGCCAATTTAGAAGATAGCTGGAAAGCTAAGGCTTGGGATTATTCAGATCAAATTACAGTGGGTGCCCGTGTAGGTCAAACTCGGCAAAAGGGAAAGTTTGATGACTTAGTAGGATTATTTCACGATCGGTTTCAAAAGTTGTCTAAAATTATTAAAAATCAAACTGGTCAACACCCATCAGGAACTATTAAAGAAATTAAAAATAGATGGACAGATTATACAAGAGCCCCAGCTTGTATCCTCGGAATAGTAATGGAAGTTCGCAGAACAAAAACCGGCGGCAGATTATTAGAACTCGAGGATATTTCCGATACAATGAAAGTATTTATTCGTGCAGATGATCCAGCTGCAGGGTCTATACTACAAGACGATGTAATCGCTGTTCAAGGCACATTTTCTAAAGAAGATGGAGAAATGTTTTGGGTAAATTCAGTTCACTATCCGGACATTCTTTCTTCTATGAATAAAGGCGGAAGTTCTTTTGACCCAATTTCAATTGCATTCGTTTCAGATCTGCATTACGGATCCAAATATTTCAAGCAAAAAGAGTGGGATAAAATGATTACATATCTGAATAGTTCAGCGGAGACTGCACAAAATATAAAATATTTAGTTCTAGCTGGGGACTGCGTAGATGGAATAGGAATTTATCCAGGTCACGAGAAGAATTTGGCCATAACAGATGTTTACAAACAATATTCAGATTTTGCAGCTATGTTAGATAAATTACCAGACCACATTACGCCTATTATGAGTCCAGGAAACCACGATGCGGTTCGCCCTGCAGAACCACAGCCAATGTTAGAAGCCGACATTCAACAAGATTATTCTAACACTGTTCATACCGGTAATCCAGGTAGAGTTAATTTATCTGGAATAGATTTATTAACTTATCATGGAAAGAGTCTTGACGATATGATCCCTATGATGAGCCATGTAACATATGAAAACCCAATTGAGGGAATGAAAGAAATGTTGAGAAAGAGACATTTAGCTCCAGCATGGGGACTTAGAAATGCATTATCTCCTGAAGAAGAAGATCAAATGGTTATAGTAGATAGGCCAGACATATTCGTAACGGGACACACTCATGCTCATGGTGTTGAATGGTGGAGAGGAATACCATTAATAGTTTCATCCACGTTTCAAGGACTAACAGATTTTATGCAAATGATGGGAACCAAACCAAAAATAGGTTATCTCACTGTGTATAACATACAGAACCGACAAACCAGAATACTTAGTTTTAGTGAAGGTGAGTAAAATGTCTCACATAGAGGGTGCGGGCCATGCGTCCACGAAACGTAGCCTTGCTAAAACACTCACTTGGAGGGTTATAGCAACAGCAGATACTATTCTAATCGCTAGACTCCTAACTGGTAGCTGGACAATAGGTTTCGGTATTGCGGGTATAGAAGTCGTCACAAAAATGGTTCTCTATTACTTTCATGAGCGTCAGTGGGCTGCAACAGATTGGGGACTAGAAGATATTAATACCTCCGCTTGTATTAAATAGGTAGTAGGTATTAGTAAGGATTAGATGAAGCCTATCGTAGTATTATCATTATTCGATGGAATATCTTGCGGGCAATTAGCTTTACAGCGAGCTGGTATACCAGTAAGCGTATATTATGCTTCAGAAATTGATAAGAGAGCTATAGCAGTAACTAATAAAAATTTCCCTCATACAGTGCAATTGGGAGATGTTAAAAATTGGAAGTCTTGGGATTTTTCTGAATTCGGCCCTCCAGATTTAATAATGGGAGGATCGCCATGCCAAGGTTTTTCTCATTCTGGAAAAGGACTTAATTTCCAGGATCCTAGATCTAAACTATTTTTCGATTTCGTAGATATAATTAATCACTTTAATCCTAAATACTTCCTATTAGAAAATGTAGGGATGAAATCAGACTGGGAAGATATCATATCTAAACATATGGGAGTAGAGCCAATTAAAATAGATAGTGCCTTGGTCTCTGCAGCACATAGAAGAAGAAATTATTGGACAAATATACCAGGAGTAAGTGCCCCCTCTGATAAAAATATTAGTATTTCTTCGATCTTGGCTCCAGGAGATGAGGTATCTCCTAAAGGAATTTCATGGAATGGTGGCAGTATAGTAGGACGCAAGTTAAATGCCCAAGGAAAAAGAGAAGATTACAATAAAAATCTAAAATACATCCAGTGCTTCCAGGTAAGAAAGAATCAAGATAAATTTAACTGTGTAACAACTGTCCAAAAAGATACAGTATTTGTAGCTTTAGATTCAGGGCGATATCCTGGAGCTTTTACAAAATACACTAAAGATGTGGATTGGAGATATCTATCCGCTGAAGAAATTGAAAAATTAATGACCTTGCCACCAGGTTACACTGGCTTAAAAATAAATAATACTATAATTGCAGAATCTAGTAGACATAAAATGTGCGGCAATGCCTGGACAGTAGATGTTATTTCACACATATTCGATAATATCGTTACGCTCCCCTAGCGTTATTATTGACACAAAGAGGAGGTTACCGTCCGTGCCAGAAAATAAAAATAAATATAAGATAGCTCCGATTTGGGACTCCGACCAGGCTAGATACCCAGAAGGAGAGTCACGAGAAGAAAATAAAATATATTTGCATCCAGCTCAGACACATATTCCAGTTACTTGGCACCCAGCTGGTGGATCCAGAGGATATGCAAGAAGTCAATTTAGATGTGTAGCTCACGAGAGAAATATAAATTCTTGTAAAGATTGCGGAGTATCTAATCTATTTTGTTCTCATGGAGCTCAAGGATACAGATGCGTTCAATGTAAAACAGAAGGAATAGGGAATCCACATAGACTATGCGATCATGGATTTAGAAAAGAGCGTTGTGGACTAGGGTGTGATCCAGAAGGGGCAAAAGAATTATGCAAACATTCTATGCGTTATGCAAATTGTATAAAATGCGCACCGGAAGCTGTATTAGTAGCCCGTGTTAGAACGAGGATTTGGTATGCAATTAAAGATCATAAGAAAGAATATCGAACTCTAACATTACTTGATTGCACACCAGCAGAGCTTAAGGAACATCTAGAATTTCAATTTGATTCTAAGATGACCTGGGATAATTATGGTGTTCATGGTTGGCACGTAGATCATAGAAAACCTTGTGATGCTTTCGATCTATCAATTCCCGACGAACAAATCCAATGTTTTCATTATAGTAATTTACAACCTATGTGGGGATCTGAGAACTGTAGTAAAAATAATAAATTTGACCCCGTTACTTTCACACACCACTGGAACGGCAACCAATGGGTCTTGAATACAAACCGAAGGGTATAAATACATGACCCCTCTCTTAAGAAGTATGAATTACTACATAAGAGCTGCAGATTTCATTAATAAAGCTCATGCAGTTCATGATCGGAAGTATAATTATTCAAAAGTAGATTATGTGGATACTGTAACTAAAGTTATCATCATTTGCTCAGACCACGGAGAATTTGAAGAAAGACCTGCAAATCATTTAGAGGGTCACGGTTGCCTAGAGTGCGGGGTGGTTATTCATGGAAGTCGTTGACGAGTTCAAGAAATTTCTCAAAAAGACCCGTGAAGACGAAATTAAAAAGAATCGGAATGAGAAAGACGACATCATCACCAAGCAATTAAAAGACTTGGTGGGCGAGGAAGAATAACCGAAGGGTATAAATACTATAAGCCCCCTCATATGCACATGGGCGCAGAATTCTCACATGACGATATTACTACCTTGAATGAGGAATACGAGGATCAGTATGGTAATGTATGGATAAAAATCCGCTCTAAAATCTTCCCAGAAACTATAAATCGTATCATGTTAACCCCATGGACACACAAATAGTTATATAGATGGTAATATCTAGCTATTCTTATGGATAGTATGCGCACACGCACAGCAATGGTATGCATGATGCTTCTTGCGTTTAGCTTGGCTGGATGTAGTGGATTGAAGGTTGATGACGATGATCATGAGCAAGGACAGCTACCGATCCGAATTTACAATGAATCCTGGAATGATAGCCATCAATTTAATTCAGTATTAGGATCCGGACACGCTTCTAATTATGACTATAACGCAAGCGTAAATGTGACTATCGAGTTGTATTGGAATATTTCATATAGATTTGAAGAACCTTTGGTGGGATCCCAAGGTTATGTAAATGTTAGTTTTGAACAGAATGGAGTTGCGTTGGCTTCCGAAGAATATACTGGAGATGGCTGGGACGAAGCTTTCAATTTTACTCTGACTTTAGATCAAAACTCCAGTGACGATCAAGATGAATTTTCCCTAGTAATTCAATCGATGGGATCTGACCATGGAATTAATGGTGGCGAGCAAGACTACTACTCAATTCAAACAGAAATTTACTATCATTGAGGAATTAAAGGGTGTGACTATTATGGGAACACTATGTGGGCTTTGCAGTCACCCGCTACCTGAATTATGTCGCACTTCAGATAAGACGGGTCAGACGTATCCTGGTTATTGTAATCAATATTGTTTCACAGCTTTTCGTCAAGGGATAAGAGAAAAGGTTCCTCTTAGAAATTATAGTGATCATGCTCGACTCAATGGACACATGGTCTGGCCCTACATAAATATCCCTTGTGGGTGGTGCTCCGCTAACAAAATAGAAATTAAACACAATCATTTTGGTCGCTCGAACAGAGTCTTTTGTAGCAGAAATTGTTATAAAGAAATGTGCACCGAGGGCGGTAGAAGGGCATTCGCAAGATTTCTTATTCTTAGGAATATGGCCTTAAATCCAACTAAAAGATTTACAGCATCCCAACTTAGTGCGCTCTTAGAACCATATGGATCCATTGGAGGATCTTTGAATGGTCGCGCCGTTGCATCGATACTAAGAGTTTATGTTGCGAGAGGAACTGTTAGGGCTCTCGGAGATTCCACTTCAACGAAGGAATATCAGATCGCTTCTAGTATAGTCAATTCTCCAACCCCACTAGGCAAATACGTTTAGGGTCTTGGAGACATGAAGGCAGGGATTCCCGAGCGGTCAAAGGGGACAGGCTTAAGATCTGTTGCGTAGTGCTTCGTAGGTTCGAATCCTACTCCCTGCACCAAATCAATTACGCTGGTTTACGCTATAATCGGTGATAACAAGGCAAAGATATAAATAGAAGAAAATTCCATTACAAATTGCATCGAAGCAAAGGGCACAACACGAGAGTTCGAAGCGGCGCAGTTAATGAGTATTTCCTTCAAATTTCATTCATCCACTCATTCTGTCTTTCAACCCGCTCTCACTTCTTTTACTCCTTTGAAGCGTAGCTTTCAAATAGTCGTTTATCTTATATTTGATCATGACGGTAACCACCAAGAAGCCCATTGAACATACAACCATCATTGGGTTCGGATTAATTATAGTTGGTGGAGTGTTGTCTATTTATCATTTACGTCACCTCATGCAGTCCAAAACAAATAGAACGGGGATGAGGATCGCCGCAGCTATCTTTGGCGGAATATTAATTTCAATGGGAGCTAATCTGTTTGCAGATGCGATCCATGATAAGGTCACTGGATTCAATATCTAAGTATTCGACGGAAGACTTATATACTTGGTATTCTGTAGTGTGTTTGTAAGAGAAGTGGTGCGCCTCTTTCTTCTACCCCACCCTGCACCGCCCCGAGTCTTATAAATCATAAAGGAGTTAGAAAACGTGTCTGATGTCGTTATTACTCTAACTAACGATGAAGTTCAGTGGTGTTGGGATCATGCGCGAGCGATAGTAGAGAAATATGATGGGCACGGATCCAAAGGATCAGGAACATATTCTCATAATAAAGTCGGCTCGAATGTTGTGGGAGTTAAAGGAGAACTAGCAACCGCTCTCTGGATGGAAAAAGAATTTAACAAGGAGGTAAGTTATTCGCCTCCTATCATCTTGCGCCATTATGAAAATATAATTCCTTTTAATGGATTACCTGGAGATGTTCAAATCGAATATACAGGAGGAACAGTATCTCCACCAATAGAAATAAAAGGACTTCGAAGATATCAGTGGGATAAATTCAAAAGAATGATTCCACCAAGACAACTCAAAAAATATTGTAGGGCTAATGCCATAGTTATATGGACAGTAGCTGATACTAAGGGAGTAGATCAAGAAAACGTAATTCTCAAAGGATGGAATTTCGCTAGTGAAGTAGACGAATTTGGAATCGAGTATCAGACAATCTGTGAGAATATCTGGCTACAAGAAGACGATAAAATGCGTTCTATGGATTCACTTTTAGCATCCATTTAAACAATAATATAATATAGTCGGGTAACCTAGTTATTCATTAGCTAGGTGAGTGCACTATGGGTAAAAAGAAAACTAATGCAATTTGGGCTACTTTAATGCCTGTATTCAGCCCTCAACAAAAAGGAGAGAAAACATTAGATCTGAAGTATCAGATATCAGTGCATGAGGCTCTGGCTCATAATGGGTTACTTATTTATATGACAGCTGATAAAGAGATAGATTTTTCAGTTTCAGTATTAGCGGCTATGAACGCACAAGCTCCAGTAGAGAGTAATGATGGTGACGTTGTATTAACGAATTCTCCCTGGAACGGGCCTGAGATTTTCACAGACTATATACTTGGAAGTGTTACAGTTCCAAGTAGCAGTAGCCCAAGCATGAGCGCCGAGGAAATGCAAAATAAGTTCTTAGTAAGTTCAGGTCTTTATGGTTTCAATGTTAAAACTGGACTCCTTAGTCCCAATCCAGATTTCGATTTGGCCACAGCAATGATGGACACAAAACTGGGACAGCCAGGTATGGCGCAAACTCCAAACTCCATAAAAGATCACGCGCCCAAGGAATTTTATCAATTACTTCTACCAGATACTTATGGTTTCTCTACAACTTTAATACTTCCAAATCAAGCGGACGTAGATAGTGACGCTTCTGATAAGAAAGTTGCAGCTTTAAG
>Ga0310121_10005655_pt1 | contig 10693 bp, 6 predicted proteins | sample CB27_Tmax_986_MG_FD_203504 | JGI IMG/M metagenome (GOLD analysis project Ga0310121, IMG submission 203504) | Marine microbial communities from Western Arctic Ocean, Canada - CB27_Tmax_986 | ecosystem: Environmental > Aquatic > Marine > Oceanic | place: Canada: Western Arctic Ocean | collected... | reverse complement strand
GAATGGGGGGCTTGGGGGGGTGGTGGTGGGGGTGGTGGGGGTGGTGGTGGTGGTGACATGGGTGGTGAGATGGGAGGCATGGACGGTGGAGGGTCCCGACCGGCCGCCGATCCTGCTCATAATCGCTATGTCGACAACTTCTACCAACCGATTTCAGCGGACGCGTTACGATCAGTGCTAACCTCCGATGAAAATAATCCTGACAACGCCCATCTGTTGGTTGCGAAACGGATTCCCGTTCGACTTGGGCTCCAGATGGATCAACGCCGAGTGCATCGTTTTATCGCCGCCTGCGGGAATTCGCCCTTGATGGTTGAGGTACGTCAAGTGCGTATCAACAAGACCGGAAAGGGTTCGAGTGGCGGAGGAGGCGGTGGTGGTATGGGTGGCGACATGGGAGGTATGGGCGGCGACATGGGCGGCGATATGGGCGGCGACATGGGTGGCGACATGGGCGGAGGAGGCATGGGGGGTGGAGGTATGGGAGGAGGCGCGCTGAGTGGGCTTGGCGGTGCGATGGCCGGTGGTTTGCCTGCGATGTCGTATGATGTCCCAATCGAAGTTTACGGAATGATTTACATCTATAACCCGGTCGATACCGACCGCTTAGGAATCGAAAACGTCGACGCAGACTTCGCTCCGTCGGGCGGCGAGTCAGAAGCGCCTGCGGATTCGCAAACCGACGGCCAATCGCAGGACGAGAGCGAAACAAGTGGCGATTCCGTTCCCGCGGACCAAGCGGCGGCCAGCTCAACTCAGGGTGTGGACGAATCAGCAACGGGCGCTGAGGAATGACGAAAACAGCGCGGATATGGTGTATACTGTTCGTGCGATTGATATCCAATTACGGGCCTGCTTACCGCCGGGGGTGAGCGATACCGAGGAGTTGAACGATGCCCAAACTGAGGTTGGACAAGGAAGCTCTCAAGGGTTTCTTCGTGCTGCACGTAGAAAAGATCGTGCTGGTGTTCGTGATCTTGCTATTTGTCGTGTTCGTTTACACGGGTTTAGCCCTGGAGGGGATCGATAGCACTCAGACGCCGGAATCTCTCGCCGAGTTGTCTGTTACCGCCAACTCGAAAATAAACGAGGATTCATGGGACAATTGGAAAGGAAACCACCGTCCGCCGACTGGCCTACTACGACAGGCCCAGGATTCGCAAGGAGACACCGTTGATTCGTTTTACTTGCCCGTCAAGCCGTATACACCCGCGACTCGCGCCTCCGGTCTGCCCCGAATCGATCCGGAACTTTTGCCGCCTGAAGATGTCGAAGCGTACGTAGTCACCGGGTCCTTGGCCTATTCAATGCAACCGGACGAAGTAGATCCAATGGCCGAAGACGAGAACTCCGAGGCCCGAATCAAAGGCGGAAAGAGACGCAAGAAGCGGGGCAAGAAGAAGGAAGAGCAAGGTGGCGGAGGCATGGATATGGGTGGCGGTGGTGGCGGTGGTGGCGGTGGGGATATGGGAGGCATGGGAGGAGATATGGGAGGCATGGACGGTGGCGGTGGTGGCGCCGGCGCCGGCGATGTCGTAAAAGCCGACCCGGAAGCCTTCGAGGGGTTTCGTGCGGCCTCGGGGGCGATTGCCCGGTCTCATACGATTGTCGCCGTCAAAGCCGTCGTGCCGTACAAGGAGCAATGGAGCCGCCACGAACAGGCACTGTCTGACAAAATGGAATACAACCCCAGCCGCGACGTTCCAAAGTATCTGACCTTCGACGTACAGCGCGCCGAGGTTGTGACCGGAAAAGTTGACGAGGAACTTAAGTGGACCACCGCTGGGAACACGAACACGGCGATCCGGGATATGTACGGGGCGGCCTGGTTTGGCACGGCTGGTGAAATCTCGGACTCGCGCTATTTGCGGCCCAACGAGCTGACGATGCCGATTCCGCCCTTGATGATGCGTGACTTGGATGCGCTGGTGATGCACTCCAAGGTTCCCCGCCGAACGGACGTTTTGGCGCTTTTGAAAACGGAAGAGGAGGAAGAAGACTCCGAGATCGACGATGAGCTCACCGACGACGGCCTCATGACAGCACGTCCCGACGCACTCCCCACGAGTTTACGCAACGGCGCGAATCGTGCGCGCGGCGGTGGAGGTATGGATATGGGTGGCGGTGGCGGTGGCGGAGCTATGGATATGGGTGGCGGTGGCGGTGGCGGAGGTATGGATATGGGTGGCGGTGGCGGTGGGGATATGGGCGGAGGCATGGGCGGAGGCATGGGTGGTGGAATGGGCGGAGGCATGGGCGGAGGCATGGGCGGAGGCATGGGTGGAGGAATGGGTGGAGGAATGGGCGGAGGCATGGGTGGAGGAATGGCGAAAGTATTGCAAGGCCCTGACGTTGATTATTTGCTAGTGCGTTTCTTTGATTTCAAAGTCCGAGTTGGCAAGAAGTATCGCTATCGAGTGCGCGTCCTCATGGAGGATCCGAACCGTCCACGGAGTCCCGCACTGTCTCCCAGACAGCGTGGGCTTTCCGATGAAGTCAAAACACGGATTGCAGAGGTGGAAAAAGAGGAAGAGAAGCAGAATCGCCGCATTTATTACTTGTTTACGGATTGGAGCGAACCGAGTGGTCTGGTCGAGGTGAAACGACACAATCGGACATTGGCGGGACAAATCGCTGATGTGCCGCAGGCTCCGATCATGAGCGAAATGACGTTTCCCGCGGCCGAGCCATCGGCCCAAGTAATGTCGATAGTCTGGGATCCAATTCGTGCCGTCGACGTACCGGGAGTCACGGATGCCTACCGCGGCAGCTTCTTGAACTTCTCGGCGAATGCTGACGTGATTCACCCCGTTACATTTCATTTCAAGAAACTGGAACAGTATTCCTTCCAGACGGAGCGGCTGGTAATGGACTTTGAGGGCGGCGAAGAACTGCCGCTCCTGGAGAAGCCAAAGGATCGCAACGGCGATGATGATGACGACGAACTAGACGAAGAGCCGCTGCGGGCGCCCACCGAGTTTTTGTTCATGGACGAGCAAGGAAACATGTTCGTCCGGTCGGAACTCGACGACTTGACGGACTTTCAGCGATACCGAGTGCCGGAAATCGAGAAACCGGCGGGCGGCGAAGACTCTTCGGATGGTGGTGGCGGTGATGGAATGGACATGATGGGCATGTAAATGTGACGTAAGATCACGCACGTAACAGCCCTTGCGAATCGAACTAGCACAGCTTCGGTTAAATAGAAAGAATAGGCCGCTTCCGTTGAGAATACGGCGGCGGCTTTTTTTTCTAAACCTTTCAGGTTTCGCACTTGACCGGCGCCTCGAGAGCCGATATTAATCCCGCTCTCTTCTATCAAGAGTGACCCGATCATCGGTGTCAATACGCGGTGGCGGCGCAATTGCTGCGTTCGTGTCCGCGTTTCCTGGTTACTTTTCGTTGATTTTGCGAGTTCTCGCACAGGCAAAGAACGAGCATAACGCCCAGCAGTGACGGTGGGTGTTCGCCGACGCGTGCCTAAAGCATACCGAAGAAGGAGAATCGCGTTGAAAGCGATCGTCAAAGTTCTCGTTGGATGCACAGCTTTGGGAGTTATGCTGCTCGTCGGCACTACTCTGGCTAACCCGACCGCGATCACACACCGGCTCGCTGCCGGCGCTTGGTCTGTAGGTCAGGTGGGTTCAAACAATGGCGCAGCACGTCGTCGTGAGGCCGATCGGTACCTTCAACTGGCGCGTCAAGCCATGAAGGAGAGCAACCTCGACCTCGCGGAAAAACACGTCAAGAATGCCGAAGGGTTTGCCGCAAAGTACGACAGCCTCTTTGCACGGTTCCAGGATACTCCTGAGAAAGTGCGTCGAGACTTGAATGCGATGCGAGCCAAGGCGGAACCGGAGCAAGCCAAGGGCGAGCCACGTCCCAGCAACCGTTTTTCTCCTTTCAACGCGCAACCAATCGCGAACGGGCCAGGCCGACCGTCTCAGTCGCCGCCACAAGATCCGTTTTCTCAACGTTCTACAGAGGCCGCGATCGGCACCTTGGCTGGCAATCCGACGCCTCCTGTAGTTTCGCCGTTCAACACAGGCGGGCCCCAGGCGTCCCCACGAAGTCCTCAACGGTTGCCGGCGATTGCAGGCAACGCCGAACGAGCCACCGGGTCGATCTCCGACCGTGCTCCTATGAGTGGCGATGGAAATGCAAAAGCTGAAGCATTGAGGCTGGTCGCGCAGTCGCAAGCCGCATTTGATCGGCGTGATTTCGAGACCGCCAGGCGGCTGGCCGAGCAGGCCGATCGTCTGGATGTCGAATTCGGTCCAGGCGAGACACGGCCTTGGGAAGTATTATTGACCATCGACCAGGCAACACGCCGATCGGTGGCCCCGGCCGCGAACTTCGAACCGGTCCAACAGGCGACCGGACAACCAGGCGGCCCGGCCCAGTTCCCAGTTCGCCAGGGTGTGTACAATCCAGCCAGCGATGTCACGCGGAATGAACTCGCACAGGCACAAGTTGTTTCGCCTCCCTCACGAACGGATTCCTCGCGGGGACTGAATCTGTACCAGCAGGGGCTCGAGGAACTGGAGACGCAAGATCGAGACGCGGCGTTGAGGTTGTTCCGTGAAGCCTGGAAGTATCAAGAAGAATTGGATCCGCGATCGCTGCAGGGTTTGAAAGACAAGCTAAGCCTGCTTGGCGCGGTTCCCGAAGTGTTGGGTGCGAACCGCCGCGAACCATCTCCTTTGGAAGCGGTCAACACGCAACAAGAGCTGCTGCGACAAAAGCTCTTCAGCGAACTCCGCAATGAGGAGCAAGCTGCAGCGAGGCAATTGGGTACCGATCCCCGCGGTGCGCGAGAGCGCATCCAGATGCTGCGGGACCGGATGGTGCAGGCCGAACTCGACCCGGGCTCGCGCAAGCAATTGCTAACTTTAGTCGACCGCAGACTCAACGACCTGGACGCCTATATCAGATCAAACGGTGCACAGATCGAATTGGATGAGCGCAATCGGGAAGTCTACGACGGTGTTCAAGGCAATCGAAACAGGAAATACGAAATCCAGGACAAGATCGCACAACTCGTGGATCAATTCAATAAACTCTACGAGGAGCAGCGGTTTTCGGAAGCGGAGTTGAAGGCCAGACAGGTTCGGGAGCTCGATCCGGAATCGCCGATCGCACGGCTGCTCATGAATAAGAGCAAGTTGCGCACGCGAGTTTTTGAGCAGGGCCTGCTGGACGAGGCCAAGGAACAAGGCTTCTACGAACAATTGGGCGCCGTCGATTGGGCGTCCGTTCCATTCAATGATCGTGAACCCCTTGTGTTCGGCGACGTGAGAAAATGGAACCAACTGAGTGATCGGAGGCAAAAATGGCTCGACATGCAGCGCCGCAGACTATCACCTGTCGAGCTTGGCATTCAACAAAAACTCAGTCAAAACGTCGAAGTTCAATTCATCAATCGGCCGCTGTCTGAAGTCCTGGATACCATGGCCAGCATGGCCGGGGTCAATATCTATGCCGACGTTGAGGGCATGGCTGCCGAAGGAGTAACAACGGATACACCCGTTACGATCAATTTGACACAGCCGGTGATGCTCAAGAGTGCGCTGAACTTGATCCTCGAGCCACTGCGGCTCAGCTATGTCATCCAGCATGAAGTGCTGCGGATTACTAGCGAGCAGGCTCGCGATGCCAACACGTTTGCGATCGTGTACAACGTGGCTGACCTGATCATCCCGATTCCCAATTTCGTTCCTGGATACAACGTTGGATTGCCCGCGGCGATTCGTGAGGCCCATCGCCAGATCGGATACGGTGGTGTTGTTCAACCAGTTTCGATGGGGCCACTGACGATTGCCGCCAACGAGCTGGATCCGGCGAGCAGACTCAGCTCGGGAGTCCTCGCCCAGACAAACGCCCACGGTATGTTGCCCAATTCGGGAACACGGCCTTCGATGCCCTTGGGCAGCCCGGGCAGCATGGGTGGTGCGGCTTTGGCCGACTTTGACTCGCTCATTGATCTGATTACATCGACGACAGCCCCAGAGAGCTGGGACGCGGTCGGTGGTCCCGGAGCCATCGAGTCGTTTGCTACGAACCTGAGTTTGGTGATCAGCCAGACACAGGACGTGCATGACCAGATTGCAGATTTGCTCGAGCAACTCAGGCGTTTGCAAGATCTTCAGGTCACGATCGAAGTGCGCTTTATCACGCTTCGCGAGAACTTCTTCGAGCGAGTCGGCGTCGACTTCGACTTCGACATTGACGACAACGTGATTCAGCTGCCTCAGGATGATTCTGGTAGCAGCGTTTCGATCGGGCTCGATCAAGCCGGTAATCCAACCGCCGACTTGGACCTCTCGTTTACGCAGGGCAGTTTTGGTTTGTCGACCCCTCCGTTCGGGGCTGCCGCCAACTCCTTGTCGGGTGCCGGGAACTTCGGCTTCGCGATTCTCAGCGACATCGAAGCCTTCTTCTTGATCCAGGCGGCTTCGGGCGATACACGCAGCAACATTCTCCAAGCGCCCAAGGTGACATTGTTCAACGGCCAACAAGCTTCGGTCAGCGATACGTCGCAGCGACCATTCGTGACGAGTCTGATTCCCGTGGTCGGCGATTTTGCTGCCGCTCACCAACCGGTCATCGTCGTGCTCAACGAAGGCACGTCGCTTAGCGTCCAGGCCGTGGTATCTTCCGATCGACGGTTTGTGCGACTCACCTTGGTTCCGGTATTCAGCCAAATCGGGAATGTCGACACGTTTACATTTAGCGGACGCACCACGTCCAATACCGGTACGAATGTAACCGATCCTGATGGCAACCCGACAGGCAATGCCAATAACTCGACCAGCACGACCGAAGGTACAACGGTTCAACTCCCGACGTTTTCATTCACGACGGTGTCAACCACGGTAAGTGTGCCCGACGGAGGCACGGTGCTGTTGGGAGGAATCAAGCGGCTCAGCGAAGGTCGTACTGAACAGGGTATTCCGATGCTCTCCAAGATCCCCTATGTAAGTCGTCTCTTCCGTAACGTAGGTATCGGGCGCGATACAACGAGCTTGATGCTGATGGTGACGCCACGGATCATCATCCAAGAGGAGGAAGAGCTCAAACTGGGGATTTGATTCGAGAGTTGGCAGCATCGCTGAGTGGAATCAAAGAGGCTCGCGGCACGAGGAGTTAATCGTGTCGCGGGCTTTTTTCGTTGAACGGGTAGTCTTATGTCACATCGCTATTTGGTAATGACCGCGGCGATCCTCGCAGCAGTTGGCGTGAGTCTGGGCGCCTTCGGAGCTCACGCGTTACAGGATGCTGTGAAAGGCTGGGGAATGACCGCATCCGAACAGGCTCAGTGCCTGGGCACTTGGGAAATTGCCGTCCGTTATCAGCTTTACCATTCGCTCGCGCTATTCGGCGTGGGACTGATGGTTGCCCGACGTCCCTGCCCGCGGCTTTCGTTGTCCGCCGGAATGATGATCCTAGGCATGCTGATATTTTGCGGCTGCCTCTACGCATTGGTTCTAAGCGGCATCAAGATTCTCGGCGCTGTTGTGCCACTGGGAGGCTTGTGCCTGATCGCAGGCTGGTCAGTGTTGGCTTGGGCCGCGCTGGCCATGGACGAGGCGCCATCGTAGAACGAAAGTCAGAGAACTCACTTCACGGCAGCGAAAAGCGACTTCGGACTCGTAAAGAAATGAGTCGTCCGGTGTCGTTCTGTGTGCCACTGGCTCTGCCAGTGCTGAATCGATGGTCCACGTCGCGTAACGGACACTGGCAAAGCCAATGGCACCGGAAGCGCCAGTGGCACCCGAAGCGCGTTTCGCTGTAGCCACGAGATTCTTTCACAACCTCGGAGTGGCACACGTGGCACACTCAAATTGCACGAGCGCTCTGCACGACGGACATTCACGTCCGTCGCCATCAAGGATTTGGGCTCTGTCAGGAGGCGTCGCATGCCGACAAATAATAATCGGTTGCCCGAAAACGCCCCGTTTCGAACCGAGCCGGAATTTGCCCTGGTTTTCGATGGACGTGGACGTCGGTCAGACAAAGAAACCCCAACGGATCGGCTCCGCCGTACCGTTGAGGCATCACTTGGAATTAACAACCTATCCTCAAGCCACGCTTTCGACGCCAGATTTGCCATCCATCCCCAGCGTCCCCTTTGGTTCTGAGATAGGCCCTAGACAGCCATCGGCTCGACTTCCTTGGCCAACCGCTTACGTGCGACGTGCAGCCGCCGCTTGATTGTGCCCAGCGGCGCGTCGAACTCGTCGCTCATCTGCAGTAGTGAGCGTCCCCTGACGTAAAACGCGACCAGCGTTTCACGGTCAAGTTCGCGTAACCGCGACAGGCCAGCTCGAACTTGAGAGTTCTGTTCTCGCTTCAGGACGACCGTTAGCGGAGTCGTCGCTTCAACGCACGTGGCTTCCAACGTGTCCGGCTCGGTTGGAAAATCCGGTCCCCGCCGCACCAGGCGATTGATCGCCATGCGATGCGTGATCGACCGCACCCAGCCACCGAAGCAGCCCGGCTCACGCAGCTGGATCAGCTTTATGAGTGCCTGTACGAAGACGTCCTGTGTCAATTCCTGAGCTTCGTTGTAGTCGCCAAGACGGCGCATCGCGACTGCAAACACCGTCCGTTCGAAACGCGCAAACAGTTCACCGAACGCATCCCGGTCGCCTTCTCGAGCCGCAATCACGAGCTCGGCAACCTCGAATCGTTCCGTTTCATTTTGGGTGAGGGTCGCCATGATGGATCTCTCTGGACAAAAGTGTTTTTTGCGCAAGGAAACCAGGACCGGACGGTGGCGAGCAAAGCGGCAATGGCAGAAGCCATCCGCTGCTCGGCCGGGCGCCCGACCTGCTTTCGCATGAAAGAACTGATTGCCTAACTGAATTCAGTTCACGAGGTACATGCGAAAGCGAGCAACCTGAATGGTCGCTCGGGACGCCACGTCCGCGGCGATGCCAACGCGCTCGAATGTATTGCCGCGAGCGCGCGGATCGCGTCCTGGATCGCTAGTTGATAACCCGGTTTTTGGCCGGGTACATACACTGAGCTTTCCAGGACTCGGCTGGCATGGACGCGCAAACTACGCATGAGGCCGACGAAGCAAAGCTCGCAAATGCCGGCCACGTTCGTGCGATCTCGGCGATCGTTGACGACGGCGTTCGTATTGGCATTTCGTAAGCTAAGCATTTCATCCTCCTGGGCGCATCTGCGCAAGTCAGAGAGAACTTGGGAGAGAGAACACAGGCGTCCCCAAAGTTGAGGGGGTCGCGAATATCCTTAACTTTACCACCTAAGTACTTTAACAGCAAATGTTTTGAGGATCGCAAGTCCCCACAACCCTGCAAATGAACTCGTGGCACTATAGAGGTTACTGACGATCCATCGGCAAAAAGGTTCACGGATTTCATGAAATTCCGGGCGACTAGGTTGTCGGGGTCGAACTCTTCGACGAAGATCTTGTGGTTGTGCTAGCGCGCCGGTCTGAACTATCCCTCTGGGTAGCCCGTATGGTGGAAGCTATGAGCTCGGTCTGCACTCGCGTTCTGATTTTGGCGGTCGTCATGATCGGTTTCCTGACGGTCGCATTTGTCGTCACGCGTCGCAGGCAGATGAAGCCCGTACCAACGCCTGAGCTCACCGCCGCCGAGTTTCGTGACCTTGCTCGAAAGGCTCAGTTAGCGATTGGGAACCTCGAGAATCGAGAGTTTAGCCAGGCAGATGAGCTTCTGAATCAATTGCTCGTCCAGCTGCCGACCGAGCCGATGGCCGTACGCAACCTGGCAATTTCGCGATTGTTGTCCTACGCGGCAGGGGTCGCAGCTCTGGGGCCGCTGGAGTCAGCACTGCAACGACTCCAACAAGTGGATCCCGATTCCGAGGTCACTCATTGGTTGATGGGGCGGATGCGGGCCAAGCTGCAAGAGTCGATCCGCGATCCCACGCAACAGGCAGAGGCAACAAAACAAGCGCTAGACGCGTTTGCCGAGGCGCTCCAACGGGCTCCCGAGCAAGCGTCATTTTGGTGGGATATCTTTGAAACCGGCCGCTACGCGAGAGACCCGGCACTGGCCCAGCGAGCCAAGCATGCTCTTGCTCAGGTGTATCGGTTGGCGCCGAACAACTTCTTTGTGTTGACAGAATGGTTGGTCGCCCAAGCCCACGAGCAAGATCGAGCCGTCGTCGACACACTGAATCACCTCAAACATCTCATTCCACCGGTCGCGACAGGCATTCAGCAGCGAGCACACGTCAACGTTGTTCAGCTGATCGACCAAGCCCTCGAGGCGACCGAGGCTGGCAACTGGCCGCTAGTTCTCGGGCGCAGCCGCCAGCTGATGTCGCTGATTCGTTCCGAGGAAATCTCACGGAGCGATCATCGCCGTATCGAGTTGGACGCTTTGGAATTCGTTCTGCATGACTTCCAGGGGGCAGTTGCCCGCGAATTCAAACCCCCACCGGTGGAGCCTGGGCTCGGTCCTCAGATTGACTGGATTCCAGCTAAGGCGGATCCCCAGCTCTCTCAGCTCGACGACGTGCGCGATGTTGCCGCTGCAGATTTTGACCTGGACGGGGTTTTGGATTTGATCGTGCTGCGGCCCAAGTCCGTGGAGGTCTATTCGCGATCCGAGTCCGCGGCAGCATGGGAGTTAATGGTTAAGGCACCGCTGGCGAACCAACCGCGGGGGTTGCTCGTTGCCGATCTAGACCG
>Ga0310121_10005654_pt1 | contig 10694 bp, 15 predicted proteins | sample CB27_Tmax_986_MG_FD_203504 | JGI IMG/M metagenome (GOLD analysis project Ga0310121, IMG submission 203504) | Marine microbial communities from Western Arctic Ocean, Canada - CB27_Tmax_986 | ecosystem: Environmental > Aquatic > Marine > Oceanic | place: Canada: Western Arctic Ocean | collected... | reverse complement strand
CGGCGCACAACTATATTTACGTGCCCTCGGTGCGCCGGGCCAAGCGGCTGATCGCTGACGGCAGCCTGGGGAAGATCTCCGCGTTCTGGATGATGTACAACCTGTATCATGGGGAAGATCTTATCCGCAAATACGGATCCATCTATCGCGTGGTATGCGTTCATCACGCCTATTCGTTGCTCTACCTCCTGGGCCGACCCGTGCGCGTGATGTCCATCGGTTCGCCGGGCGTTCACTGTCGATCAGAAACAGTTCCTTCCACGGTTTCGATTACCTGCGAAATGCCTGACGGCGCGATCGCAAACCTGTGGGCAAACTTTGCTTCCAACGACATTACGAACGATCCGTGGAGCGTCCTCTATAAGGTGCTGGGGACAAAAGGGGGCGTTTGTTATTCTTGGAACGAGGCTCAATTCGAAGACAAGACCGGACCCGGTTTCGGAATGCCGGGGTACGTGGATGCTTTCGAGTGTGAGGTCGATTACTTCGTGAACCAGTGCATCCTCCAGGGCCGGCCTCCACTCTCCTCCATGCAGGACGCGCTGGACGCGCTACGAATCGTCGAAGCCGCGGAGCGCTCTGCAAAAAGCAAGGCGGGGATGGTCGAGATGGAGTATTAACGGATCAAGTACGTTTCGATATCGATCGACTTCTTCGACGACTTTGCTTCTTCCGTGCTCTCTTCTTTTGATCAGGTTTCTCATCGCCATTCCTCCTGCCGGGTCCTTTAGAGTCGCCCGGTGCGCGAACCTCTGGTATGCGGACGAAGCGTGGGATAAATCAGCACGGGATTTCGCGCGCGGGATCGACTTGGAAACGCCCTCAAAGAACCTGCTCATGGGCTACGCGAGCGCGCTACGCCACGCGGAACGTTTCGACGCCGCGCTGGAAGTCTATGAAGCATGCTTGCAGGACCAACCCGAACTGGAAGACGCGCTTCTCGGCCGGGCACGCGTTCTTGCCGATCGCGGCAATAGCGCGGAGGCGGCCCCAAGCCTACGAAGTTCTGGCGCAGATCCGGAAGCACATGGGCCCTGAACTGTGCGCCGAACGCTGCACGGTTCTGGCAGAAATGGGTGATGAACATGTCGGCGAGGCGATCCGAATCCTGGATCGCGAGAGGCAAAGTACGGAAACGGTGCTTCCCTACCAGACTCTGGCGGTCAAATTGGAAAATCAGCGCGGGAAATATTCCGCGGCGGCGAGTCGACTGCAGGTGTTGATCGATTTGCCGGGACGAGACGAGTACTGGTTGAGCCAACAGGGAGATGCGCTGGAGATGGCAGGACGGACGGACAAAGCTCATGATAAATTCCAGTTGCCTTTGGATGCGATTCAAGAACTGCCCTATGCGCGGCGCGACACGCACGCGGTCCAGGAGTTGACCGGGCAACTCAATCGGAAGTTGTCGAGGGAAGAGGAAGCACGGCCATGATTCGCACAGTCTGTCTACTATTCCTGGCCAGCACCATGGCGGCGATCGGCGACACGGCAACGCTGCTGATTGAAAAAGGGGACAATTGGAAATTCCTCGACGACAGTTCAGACTAGGGCACGGTCTGGCGTACCGTCGGCTTTGTTGACTCCGGGTGGAGCGGTCCCTTGCCCGCCGAATTGGGCTATGGCGATTTCGACGAAGTGACCCTGATCGACTTCGGTACCAATGCCCTTAACAAGGGCGTCACAACCTCCTTCCGGAATACATCCGTCTTTCCCAACGGTTCGGGAATTAAGTTTCTCGAATTGGCCCTTCTGCGCGACGACGGCGCAGTGGTCTACGTGAACGGGACGGAAGTCTGGCGTGATAACATGCCGGCCGGATCAATCAACGATCTGACCCTGGCATCTTCCTTTGTGGACGGGGCCGCCGAAGACGTTTTTAAACATCTCACCGTGCCCGCGACCGGCCTTTTTTTTGACGACGTCAACGTAATCGCAGTCGAGATACACCAGCAATCAGTCAGCAGTAGCGACATAAGTTTCGATTTGGAGGCCGAAGCTCTTACCAAGGATCTGCTGGTCACTCGCGGATCGATCTGGAACTCCCTGGACGACGGATCGAACCAGGGATCGGCCTGGCAATCAACAAACTTCAATGACACCACATAGTCGAGCGACCCGGCGGTGCGGGGGTACAATGACGACGACATCGTCACCCAGATCGGGTTCGGTGGAGACACTCTCGACAAGTTCATCACGACCTATTTCCCCCAATCGTTCGTGGTGGGCGACGTATCCTCGATCCAGTTCCTGTGCATGCGGCTTCGGCGCGACGACGGCGCCGCGGTGTATCTGAACGGCTCAGAAGTGTGGCGCAACAACCTGCCGGGGGGAGCCATCGGCTACCTCACGACCGCAAGCTCCGCGCTGGACGGAAGCGCCGAGGATATCTACCTGGAGAAGATCATTAGCGCAGCCGGATCTCTTCAGGACGGGCTCAATACTTTTGCGGTGGAGATCCACCAGTCGGGTCCGACCAGTGCCTCCGTCATTTTTGACTTTTCCTGCGAGGCGATCACCAACGACACTCCGCCGCTGATCCGCGGACCCTACCTTCAGTCCGCCACCCACACCAGCGAAGAGGTCTGCTGGCGGACCCTGATCGGGACCGAGGGCTGGGTCTGTTACGACGATTCACCAACCAACATGATCGCTACGAATATCGTCAGTGATCTAAACACGAAACACTTCGTCGTAATTACAAACCTGCGGCCGGAAACGCAGTATTATTACGCGATCGGGGACGCCGATTTCTTCTACTCGGGACCGGATTTGGATCACCGCTGGATTACCCCCCCCCGGTGCCGGGCACTATAAAGCCATCGCGATTCTGGTTCCTTGGGGATTCGGGTGAAGCCAACCTGAATGCAGTGAATGTGCGCGATGCGTTCTACGGCTGGAGCGGTGGCGTCGACCCGGAGGTCTGGGTAATGCTGGGAGACAACGCGTACGATATCGGAACCGATGACGAATACCAGGCGGCGGTCCTTGAAACGTATCCCGACACGTTGAAAAGGGTATTTCTGTGGCCGCCGCGGGGCAATCATGACGCGGTGTCAGCTTCGAGTTCCTCTGAATCGGGTGTATACTACGACATCTTCCGTCTGCCGGAAAGCGGAGAGGCGGGCGGCACGCCTTCGGATACCGAGGCATGGTATTCGTTCGACTACGGAAACGTGCACCTCCTCTGCCTGAACTCCCAGGACGTCGACCGAACGACGAACGGTGCGATGTACGCCTGGCTCGATACGGATCTGATGGCCACCGACAAAGACTGGATCATCACCTACTTCCACCATCCACCGTACACCAAGGGCTCCCACAATTCCGACAGCTTTTCGGATAGCGGCGGCCGACTGTTCGACATGCCTGAAGTATTCCTTCCGCTGCGGGAGTCGCACGGCGTCGATCTTGTGTTGTGCGGTCACAGCCACTCCTCCGAGCGATCGGTCTTCCTTAATGGCCACTACGGGCTGTCGGGGACACTCACGAACACCATGGTCATCGATTCCGGCAGCGGCCGTGGCGACGGGACGGGCCCCTCTATGACAAGGCAGCGAACAACGCGACCGTCTACGCGGTTGCAGGCAGTTCCAGCAAGACGACCGGCGGAAACCTCGACCACCCGGCCATGTATCTGTCGACAAACAAGCTCGACTCCCTGGTTATCGATGTAAACAGCAACAAGCTCGACGGTACGTTTATCGGAGATACGCCCACCAATCCTTGATTGGTTCACGATTACGAAAAACGTCACCGAGTACGAGCTAACCACCTCCACCGGCGGATCCGGCACGGTGGTTCCGGTGGGCAGAATTTTCTCCAGTGGAACCATCCTGGAATTAACGGCTGCTCCGGATACTTTCTTCGAATTCACCGAATGGTCGGGAGATGTGATCGGATCGAAAAATCCGGAGCGGATCTTCATGTCGTCGGACATCAGCATAACCGGCACATTCGCGGCGATCGTGGTGACCAATGACGTGCCGCACTGGTGGCTGGATCATCACGGCCTCGCGCTGACCGACGCCGCGGCATTGGCGGACCAGGATATGGACACCGAAAAAACGTGGGAAAAGTTTATCGCAGATACCGATCCCACCAATGGCCAATCTATTCTGCAGATCACCGGTATCAATGCGGGCAATCCCACCACGATTGGCTTCGGACCGAGTTCCACCGGGCGCGTCTACACGCTGCAGAAAACGGAGAACCTGGGATCGGTCTGGACGAATGTACCCGGAGCGATTGATGTGCCGGGACGTGGAGGGCAGGACTCCGCATTCGACGACGCCGGCGCATCCCCGTCAAAGGCGTGGTCCGCTTACAAAATCCAGGAGGAAGTGCCGTAGCGGCATTGCCCACTACCCCTTTTGGTCAATGCAGCAGATCGCACAACTCACAATCGTCGTTCGCGACTACGACGAGGCCATTGCGTTCTACACGGATAAGCTCGGTTTCCGCCTACTGGAAAACTCGCCGCTCAGCGAAACCAAACGGTGGGTCCGCGTGGCGCCGCCGGGGAGTACCTGCGGGCTCCTGCTGGCGAAGGCGGCGACCGCGGAACAGGAGTCCCGGATAGGCAACCAGGCGGGCGGGCGTGTCTTTCTATTCTTGCATACAGACGATTTCGAGCGGGACTATTCGAAACTCCGGTCGGGCGGAATCGCTTTTGAGGGGGAGCCGCGAGAGGAAGAGTATGGCAAGGTGGTTGTGTTTATGGCTCTTTATGGCAACAAGTGGGACCTGGTAGAGCCAAAGACAATACGATGACACCGGTTCAGATTGGATCGTTGAACCCTTCCAAGCCTGCCCCCGGCATCCGGATCATTCCATCAGCAGATCCCTAAACTCTTCCCAGGCGTTCCAGTACTGTTCCTTGTTAACCCAGAGAAGATCGTCGTGATCCGCCTCTTCAATCCATCCGGTGCGTTTGGGCTCCGGGGCTCTGGCAAATAGGGCTTCGCTGTGCCATCGGGGAATGGTCCCGTCAACCGTGCCGTGGATGAAGAGGCTGGGACACTGCAATTCGTCCACCCGAGAGAGATTCGGAAATTTGTCGAAAGGAAAAATCCGGACCAGGGTCACCACGCGAAAAGCGCTGGTGAACCCACTCTCACTGACCAGCCCTGCCACCGGATGGTTCTTCGCCAACAGGATCGCGAGGGCCGCTCCCACCGATCGGCCATGCACGATGATCGTTTCCTTCGGAATCCCCAACTCCCTTGTGAGGTACCCGTAAGCTGCCTCGGCATCTTCTACCGCGTTTTTTCCCGAAGGCGTGCCGTGGCTTGTCCCATATCCCCGGCTTGGCAGACCCATTTAACCGGAGTCGTGGTATGTCGTCGCAATGGAGAGCCCTCATGCTGGCAGAGACTACCCGAAACCGCTGGGCGAGTTCCAGGCGGCGGCGTGGTTCCCCGACCGACGCGGACTGTCTGGACTACCTGGAGTGGCTACGATGGCCTGAGGGCTTTGCCTGTCCAACTTGTGGCCACTCCGCGCGGCTGGCGACTTGGCGACAGACGGTTCATGTGCTCCGCGTGTGGCGCAAGAACGTCCGTGACGGCGGGCACGATCTTTGATCGAACGCGTACGCCGCTGACAGTGTGGTTCACGGTCTGTTGGCATTTTGCGACAGCCAAGGACGGCATTTCCGCTCGGAGCCTGAAGCGAGTGCCGGAGATCGGCTCCTGCCAGACCGCATGGGCCATGCTGCACCGGCTGCGGTCAGTGTTGGTGCGCCCTGGCCGAGACCTTCCGGCTGGAACGGTGGAAGTGGACGAGACCTATATCGGCGGAGAAGAGCCGGAGTTGCGCGGTGGCCGAGCCAAGGGCAAGAAGGTCCTCACCGTCGTCATTGCGGTAGAGCTCAGGGAGCCCGGGGGCTTCGGGCGATGCAGGATGGCGCCGCTGATCGACGCGTCCGGCACCTCGCTGGAGACCTTCGTAACCCAAAGCGTTAACCCGGGCACACACCAAGGCTCCGTGGACGGTGCCCACATGAACAACGATTTAAACGAGTTCGTGTTCCGCTTTAATCGGCGCCGCTCCCGTAGCCGGGGCATGTTGTTCTACCGTGTGCTTGAGCTTGCCGTTCAACACGGACCCGTACGCTACCAGGATCTCATCGCAACACGACGGCCGAGGGAAGAACCACCCGTGCCGCCTCAAACACACGACTGCTCTCCAAGCCTAGAACGCCCGCCAGCAGACCGCCCGTAGAGGAGGCGGAGCATCCACTCCGGTTGAATGGAGATGCCAAATCATGCATCTTCCGAATGAATCCGAGAATATCCCCCTACGGAAATCACTTGAGCAACTTGAGCCGATTGCGCGTGCTAGCGGTGTTCGTATAGCGATAGAGAACACAGACAACTTCACCGTAATCGAACAGGTGCTTCAGGAATACGATTCCGAGTATGTAGGACTCTGCTATGATTCAGGATATGGCAACCTGGACGGGACAGGACTAGACCTCCTTGAGAAGCTCAAGGGTCGCCTCATTTCCGTACATATTCATGACAATGACGGCGACGGAGACCTGCACAGACTTCCCTTCTCCGGAACCGTCGACTGGCCACGGCTCGCAACGATCATGGCTGAATCCGCATACACGAAACCCGTGAGCATCGAATCAGCCATGCGGAATTCAGACATTGAAATGGAGGTGGAGTTTTTGAATCAGGCTTTCGAGGCCGGAATTCGCCTTCCCCAATTGATCGATGAAGAAAAAAGACTGAATTCTACCCAATAGACTCCGAACGAGTGACCCCAGCCTCGGGTTACTTCAAAAACATCTCTACCGGACATCATCGATCTGCGGTCAAAAAAGGACCAATTCCGGAAAGAAAACCCGTATTTCTATCTTTCTTGCGAATTGAGCAATACACATCCCGAATTTACAGGTACAGTAGTTGCACCTGCAAGATCTGTAGCTGAAAGACTCGACTCTCAAACGGTGCCTGGAATTTATAACTATGGCGAAAACACGGATAACACGAGACACGTTCCTGCAAGACCCGCAAGGAAAGACATTTGCGGATGTCGTCAACGATCCGGAGCAACCTTTCGACAAGGCATTTGATTTCTTCGACAATGCAGACCGTCAGAGACGTATGGAGGCATCGGAACTCCACCATGATCGGGCTCCTTTGGCCGGCGTTGTAAGGGAGTTTGAGGCGCAGCAGGAGATCGATTTGTTCTTCGCAGACGTCCGCATCCATCGCAGCAGGCGATTCCGGCAGGCCATTGGTGTGCTGGTTCGCATGATTATGGAGCGACGCGGGTGGCAGAAGACAGGCCGAAAAGGCTCTCTCGGCGTGCGGGCGAAACAATCAGGTCAACCGTCCGCGCATCACAACAGCGGCGGGTTGGCGTTCTGGTTTGTCCGCGCCGAACGATATGAACGACCCGAGGGTATGCCCTTCCGTTCGGTGCGAAAGCACTGCCTGGAACTCAAACACTCCAAGCCGAGACGCTCGAAGAAGAGAACGGTCTAACGACAGAGTGGACAAAACGCGATTATTCACACCCGGCCCCGTCCCTATTGAAAAGCATATACGGGCCATTGGTGAGAAGCAAATACCCTATAATCGTACGGAAGAATTTTCTGAATTCACCCACGAACTTCTCCTCGGTCTGAAATCTGTCTTCCAGACGCAAGGTGCTGTCGCGTTGCTCACTTCGTCCGGCACGGCAGCCATGGAGGCCTCCGTACTCAACTTTCTCGACTCTACCGACAAGGCGCTCATCATCAATGGGGGAACATTTGGCCAAAGGTGGTGTGCGCTGTGCGACATTCATTCAATTTCCTACGATGAATATGCGGTGCCATTGGGCGCGGCCGTTGACCTGGAACAACTGGACGACCTTCTTGCGAATCATCAATACTCGGCACTTCTAGTTAATGCTCATGAGACCTCAACCGGTCACTTGTATGACATTCAATCGATGGGCGATATCGCCCGACGCCACGAAATATTTTTCATTGTAGATGCCATCAGCACCCTTTGCGCCGATCCATTTTTTATGGATAAATGGCACGTCGATGTGGCAATTTTGAGTTCACAAAAAGCCCTTGCGTTACCACCGGGGTTGTCATTTGTTGCCATGAACCATAGGGGGATCGCTCGATTGAACGGGGGCACGCCGAATAGTCTGTATTTTAATCTCAAGGATTATCTTACCAACCAGGAGCGTGGCCAACTCCCCTACACGCCCGCGATCGGCCTGATGATGCAACTACATCAACGCCTCCTCGATATTCGACAGCAAACCCTGCCTGCGCTCGTGGAAGTACATAAACAACGGGCGGAATCATTCCGACGCGGGCTCGGAGATCTTCCCTTCGATATCTTGCCGGCTCGATCATCCAACGCCATGACGGCGTTGTCGTGCATTGGGCTGGACGCTTACGCGGTCGTTGAGGAATTACGTATCCGCTACAACATCATTGCCGCTCCCAATAGCGGCCATCTGAAATCGAAAGTCTTTCGCATCGCGCACATGGGCGCTCAAGAGGATGCGGACGTAACAAGTTTGATTACGGCGCTCAAAAGCATCGCCGTTCCAAGCGAACGCATAATTACTGAAAGGATTGGAATATGAGAGCAATCATTATGGCGGCCGGAATCGGTTCGCGACTCAAACAAATCAACGGAGATAAGCCGAAAAGTTTGATTACGGCGGACGGAGTAACATTGATCAGTCGATCGGTGTCCCTTCTTCAAGGACGGGGCATTTCGGATATCAGCGTGATCACCGGATACAAGAGTGAACTCATTCATAAGGAACTGCAATCTCGCGTCAAGTATCTTCACAACCCCTACTTCCGGGTTACGAACAGCATTGCCTCGTTATGGCTGGCGAAGGAGTTGCTGTGTGATGACGTGATTCTTATGAACGCCGACCTCTATTATGAAGAATCGGTTTTGGACACGGCCATGGCCCAAACTCGTTGCGCGGTGATGCTCTCGGATTCTACGAGAATTGTCGACGCGGATTTCCGATTTTGCGTTCGCGGGAACCGTATCCTGAAAACGGGTAATAAGTTATCCCTTCATGATACAGACTGTGAGTATGTAGGAATCGTCCGAATCGATAAAAGCTTCATTACAACCTTCAGGGATCGCCTTGAGGAAATGATCGTACAGGGTGATTTCAGGAATTGGTGGGAGGGCGTTTTATACGCGTTCATAGACGACGGGATAGACATTTTCCATACGGATGTTGAGGGGGCTTTCTGGACCGAAATGGATCATCTTGGCGATTACGACCGATTGGTAAAATGGACTTCGTCCAAAGTCCTCCAAAATAGACCGCTCGAATTAGCCCCTGGGCGCATTCTAGAAGTTTTCCCCAAAGTCATCACTGAGTTGAACTAAGTCATGAAGTGAACGAGAAACTTCAGCGCTTGTGGGCGACGAAGAATAAGAACGATGAGTGGTGGTCCTCATTCGTTACCTCGCCATTGGCGATCGCTGCCAATTTCTTCGTGGTCGATTGCAAATTTCTGACACCGAATCTGATCACGCTCTTTTCCTTCATCGCGGCGCTGACCGCAGCGGCGCTGATCATCGTTGGCGGGCAGTTGAATTTCTATCTTGCGGCGGCACTCATCCATGTCAGTCACATCCTGGATTGCATGGACGGACAAATGGCTCGATACCGGGGCACATCTTCACGGTCCGGGGTTTTCTTTGATAAAATCACCGACCAAGCCCAGGTAATTCTTTGGTTTGGGGCCATCGGTTATTCGGCTTATGTTCAGAGCGAAAACATTGTGCCCGTGTTCCTGGCATTCGCAGGCGTTGCCTTTTACTCCCTTCGTGGGTACGCCAAATATGTCACAATCTATATAGAAATGAGTGATGATAAGACCTATCTGGAAACATCGAATCAGCAAGTCGCTGAGATTGAGCACACAAGGAAGGAGACCGCCGGACTGGGGCATGGTGTTGCGGCCAATCTCCGATGGTTTCTGGGCGAACAACATAAAATTCTCCTCTTTGATGAGGGTGTTTTTGTCTTTCTGCTTTCTGTCTCTTTAGTCTTCAATGTTTTGACGCCGGTGCTTTGGATTTTCGCGGTTAGTCAGGTCTTGTATGGTATTTTCCGAAGTTTACAGCGGGGACGCCAACTTCATCTTAATCAACATCTCCAAGTCCTGACCACAGCTCAAAAATAGTTTGAAGCGAGATCGCTATGCAGATTATTCCGGACGTCTATTTAGTAAACGGTTTTCCGTACGCGCAAACTCAAAACAGCTACGTGGTCAGGCTCGGGGACGAGTTGGTTATGATCGATGCCGGTGATTACCTGACGGATACGTTCGGCCTGGTGCAGGCGAATTGCGCCGTCTGGGGTATCAATTCAGAAGAGATCCGCTACCTCCTGGTAACCCACGCGCACTTTGACCACGCCAGCCATGCGATTAAACGCCAACAATTGGGTGCCGAAATCGTCGCGAACCAGGACGGTGCGGACGCGTTGGAATCCGGTGACGACCGATGCATTGGCTATGCGGTCCAGCAGAATTTCGAACCCTGCAAGGTCGATCGCATCGTCAAGAACGGCGATGAAATAGAAGTGGGAGGGAGCGTAATTCGTTGTATCGAAGCGCCCGGTCATGCGAACAGTTGCGTAGTATACGAAATTGACCTTGGCGGCCGGCGGCTGTGGTTCGTCGGCGA
>Ga0310121_10005653_pt1 | contig 10698 bp, 12 predicted proteins | sample CB27_Tmax_986_MG_FD_203504 | JGI IMG/M metagenome (GOLD analysis project Ga0310121, IMG submission 203504) | Marine microbial communities from Western Arctic Ocean, Canada - CB27_Tmax_986 | ecosystem: Environmental > Aquatic > Marine > Oceanic | place: Canada: Western Arctic Ocean | collected... | reverse complement strand
CGTTCTGCCAGGGATCAATACGGCTCGCACGTCCATCAGCCAATGTTATTTCCAAAGCCGAACCATCCCGCCAGCCGTAATAGCCGTTATTCAGCACCCCAGCAGCCCAGCGCAATTGTCCGCCCAGACCGGGGATGCTATCGTCCACCATGCCAAGCGGATAGGCCTCAATCTGTTCATCGGCGGGCTGACCTGTCACTATCCCTGTGCGATATTCGAGCAGTGCCAGGAGCAGGCGCGGATTGACAGAGTATTGCAACCCGGTGCGCTGCAGGATTTCCCAGGTTGGACTCAGTGCGCCCGCACTTGTTTCCTGATACTCCGCCAGCCAACCGCCTTGCGTATCAATAATCGCTTGCAAGTCGAGATCGGCCTGCCCGGGCCCATAGACCAGCTCACTGTCGGGAATAATCTTGAACGCCGATCCCAGCAAGGCAGCGAAGCTGGCCGGGATCGTGATCTCCAGTCCCGGTGGAAGCGTCGTTACATTCGGCGGCAATGCGGGATTTGATGCAAGAATGATTTCGATCTCAGTGTTGAAATGGGCTGCCAGTGCCGCCAGAGTGTCCCCGGATTGGATCGTGTACGGTAGCGGCTCACCAAATTCCCAACGAACGCGCGTAGGCAATGGTGTTGGGAGGGCAGCATCCATAGTCGGCACAAATGGCACCAAGGTTGCAGACTCTGCGGGAATTTCCGTCGGTGCGGGCACCGGCGCAGCACAGGCCGCGAGCCACAGTGCGAAGAATAGACAACAGGAACGGATTGCAGCTTTGGGCAAGAGCTGATTCAGGAAAATAGGGGAGTTTAGAAAGAGAGATTTAACTTGCATCGTTCAGCTTACGCAGAAAACGTATCCGGATCGACTGCCGGATGATCGCAGTCCCCGCGCCATCCAGGCGATCCAGTGCGTGCATCAGAGCAAGGGCGGTGTCTTCGTCCAGCATGCGTGTACTCCAGCCCTCATCAACGTCTTTGGACAACTCGTCCGCGGACTCATATTCATCGATCCATTCGAATGCACGCGCCTCCGCAATGGAAAATTTTCCTGCCTCGGCGACGGTCTTGAGGGCTTGCTCGGCACTCTGATGGCGATTGTAACCGCTCTCTTTGGAACGCAATGGACCACAGTTGATCTCTTCCCCGTCCCGCGAATACACGACTACCATTGGATCACCGGGCTGTGGTCTAATGTCGATCAGCCCATTTCGGAATGGCGGTCCGCTTTGTTTATGATCAGCCAGGCGCAAGACCCGCCAGGCTTCGTCGAGGGCATGAACCATGCCCGTCTGGGGAACTCATCAGAGCGACCAGGAGAAGACCGCCAGATCAAAATGTTCGCTCGGGAATGGCAATCGCTCCGCAGTCGTATTGTGCAGCCCATAGCGGGTAACGCCTGCATCCCCAAGTAATTGCCGCGCGTCCGCCAGGTCATCGATGTCGAGATCAATTAGGTGTATGAAGGCGGCTTGCGCGCCGTAGTGTGCCACAAAGCGGCCATCTCCAGCCCCGATATCCAGCACCAGTGCATCCTTAAATTGCGCCAGAGCATGCAGCAACTTCCTCTCCGCCTGTTCTGAGTCGCTAAGCTCATGCATTGATCACGCGCCCCCATTTAATAGTGGACGTACAATTAAAATTTGCAGGTATCTTATTATTCATGCACGGGTTCCTGCATTTCTTGTTTTATAAACTGTTTACAGCCGCGCCCACATCCGCTACTATTCTGCAAGCCAGTTCTCAACCAGAGGCTGCAACAAGGACGGGAAGCATGAGACAGCGAGTTTATCACGGAGAAATTACACCCGGCGATATTGCCAATGCACTTGTCGCCGAATTCAATCACGGCGGACTTTCAGCCCAGCGTGTTGGCGAAGGCGGGAAAGCGGCCGTACAAATTTCGACACACCGCTGGCGGGAGTCCGGGGGCAAGACAGCCCTCACCATCACACTCCAGAAAGTCGAGGATGGCGTACTCGTGAGTGCAGGACAGCAGGAATGGATGGGGATTGCCGCCTCGCTGGGGAAAACAGCATTGTCTGCTTTGGTCAACCCCTGGAGCATCTTGGGAAGATTGGATGATGTGGCTGCCGATGTCAACCACCTGCAATTGGAAAACCGCATCTGGGATATGATCAAGCATTTCACGGAAAGTGTTGGTGCATCACACGAAATTTCGGAGCGCTTGCGCACAGTTGTTTGTTCATACTGCGACTATGCCAATCCGGTAGGCATGGGTGACTGCGAGGGATGCGGCGCACCGCTTGGCTCTGTACAACCCACTGCCTGCAAAAACTGTGGTTTCGTCAATGACATCGGTGCGAAGTTCTGCTCCAATTGCGGAACAGGAATTGTCTAAACGCAATCTTCTAGGATTTTGCAAATCGATAAGTCAGATGGGCTGTATGTCGAATTGCCAATTCGAACAAATCCAGACGCATATTTTCATTCGGCGCATGTGTGCGTGACTCTTCATGCGCAGCCCCCGTCGTGATGACGGGCACTTTCAGATGATGGATGAAGGCATGGTTTGGCCCCGAAGCACCAATCATCGGCATCACCACCACCTCTTTTCCGTGGACTTGTTCCGCGGTCTCGATTGCGAGTTGAACAAAGGGATGATCTGGATCGGTGCGAGCCGGGGGCTCCCCACCCAGCGAGGTAATCTCTACGTCTGAAAAGCCTTGCCCGTCCAAATGCGCCCTGAGCTTGGCGACAATATCCTGCGGGTCCTGATCTGGCACCAAGCGGAAATCGATCTTCGCGCTGGCCTCAGCTGGTAGCACAGTCTTCGAGCCCTTGCCCTGGTAGCCGCTGTTCAACCCACAGATCGTACAAGTTGGCTCAAATATTGCCTGCCGCAGGAATTCAGCCCCGCCTTCGACATCGCGCAGGAAGTTATTCACTTCATAGCGTTCTAAATAATCCTGAGAGGGATCAGGTATTTTGGCGAGCATCTCCATGTCGCGCTCGGTCGCGTCAAGGACATCATCATAAAATCCCGGGATCAGAATTTGCTCATTCTGATCTTTAAGCGTGTTCAGCGCCCATGTCAAACGCCAGGCCGCATTGGGGAAGATAGAACCTGTCAATCCGGAATGCGTGTCCCGATTGGCGGCGCGCACACTCAACTCCACATACATGATGCCGCGCATACCCAGATGTTGCACCGGGCGTTCTTCAAGGTTCACGGCACCAAACTCCCAAATGCAGGCATCCGCGGCAAACTTCTTGGCATTGGCAGCAACAATAGGCGGCAAGTTCACGCTCCCGATTTCTTCTTCGCCCTCGATTACAAACTTAATGCGACAAGGATATTCACCCGTAACTCCTCGAATGGCGTCCAGGGCAGCCAATCGGCACATGAGATGGCCTTTGTCGTCGATCACACCGCGCGCGTACAATGCGCCCTCTCGTTCGGTGAGTTCAAATGGCGGCGAATCCCACAACTCCAGAGGCTCGGCCGGTTGCACATCATAGTGCGCGTAGAAAAGCAACGTGATGTCATCACGTCGACCCGCTGCTTCGGCATAAATAACAGGAAAGCCTGCGGTTGGGATCAACTCGGCCTCGAAACCACGTTCGCGCATCATCGTTGCGACAAGGTCGGCGCATTCCTGCATGCCAGTTCCCTGGGCCGCAACGCTGGGGATCGCGCACAAGCGTGCCAGGTTTGCGGTGGCCGCCGACATATTGGCTGCAATGTATTCATCGATCTTCGTGAGTGCTGTATCGGTCAAGTCTGCCTCCATTAACCCTGGCGTAGTATCTCTAGCAGTTCAGTTTCTCGTTCGGCTGTAAGCCCGGCTTTCCATTCGTAATCGACAGGGCGTTTCTGCGCCCATTCAAGCGTGTGCCGGATCGCATTACTGAGCTGCCGGAATTTTAGTCCCCTGTCCACGGCCTTGGTTACATCAACACATAATATACCGGCTTCATCTGCGGGTACCCATAATGGCATATCGACAAATGCACCGACTTCGTTCTCGCTGAGGAAGTCATCACCGGCCCAGATGAACTCGGCAGCGCCTCCCGTTACGGCTCGGCATTCTTCCAATACATGTTGCAAGGTGTGTTCACCGGCAGGACCAGTGGCGTTATAGATGCCGGCCTGACGATGTTCCGCCATTCGTATTGTCCACTCGGCAAGATCACGCACATCCACGAACTGCGTACATTGGAAGCCAACACCGGGGGCCAACACTTCCCCGCCCTTATTAATACGCGCGGGCCAATACGTGAAGCGGTCTGTTGGATCGTGAGACCCGACAATCAAGCCCGCTCGTACAATGAAGGCACCGCCCTCCCATGGCAGCGAACAGATTGCTCGCAGAGTGCCTTCAACGGACCATACGCTTCACCAGTGACCTCCTCGACACTCTCGTCTTTCAGTGTTCCAGTCGACGCGGCTTCATCCATATTGGGTCCGTAGGGTTCGGCATACACTGAAATACTGGAAATGAAAGTGTAATGCTCCACTGCGTCTGCGAGCAATTCCGCTGAAGCCCCAACAATGCGTGGGACATATCCGCAAGTATCGACAACCGCATCCCAGGTGCGCCCTGCCAGAGCTGTGAGATTGGCATCGCGATCTCCGCGTAATTTTTCTACATCCGGGAACAGATCAGGGTTTTGTTGGCCGCGATTAAAGAGCGTCACTTCACGCCCGCGGGCCAAATCCGCTGCGACGATGTGCCGTCCGAGAAACATCGTACCGCCGAGAACAAGCAGTCTCATACGTTGTCTGCATCCTTTCGAGAATCGTCAAGGAAATATGTCAGCAGCTGGCGTGCATCGACAAGTGGATCGGCAGCCACTGGCAGTCCATGATCAACGTTGATGCGTAATGTCAGATGATGAGCAGCTGCTCGAATGCTATCCGGCTGGCGCGCGTCATCGGCCACCACACGCAAACGCTCAATTGCGCTGACAACATTAGCCGATGACCACTCTCGGGACAGCCACGCACCTATGGCAATCCCGGCTGCCCGTCGCGCACAGACGCGTGCCTTGCCTTCGTTCCTCGCTTGTCGCGCCTGGTGTGCCATTTCCAGTTCACGTTCGGCGCGCGCTCGGAGAGAAATCTCATCATGCATAATTTTAGAAAATCAATTCGCTCTAAGCTTGCCCGAATACGGCAAGCACCTTCTTCCAGGCCAATTGATAGTAATGCAAACTGCGCGGCCGATCTCCATCACTGTAGACCGGCGGCGTAAAGCAACCAGCACCGGCATAGTAATACGACGCTTTGGCGATATCAGTTGGCCTACCGGGATTCACCGACTTCGATTCGTTTATCGGCCACCAAACTTCCATCGCACGCCCAAGCCCGGCTTCTTCCGTGAGTGCTGGATATTGCCTATCTTGTTCTGCTCTTAATGAAAAGCGTCGCACATCGTAATTGTTACTGGTTAAGTTCGTCGGTCCCTCCCCTTCAAAGATGAGCACAGCTTGGTCAGGCATCCAAGATTCAATCCAAAGAGTGTCGTTCACAAGTAACTCGACGCCATACAACTGGGAATAGAAGAGCGCCACTTGAGGATGTCCAACCATACGCACCGGGCGTGCTTCGGCAGCTGCCTGTTGAAAGGCTTGATCGATTTTTGGAATAAGCGTTTGCGTGAACTGTCTAATAAAGGCTCCAGTAGAGGCAGCACCAATGACGACCAACCCAACTGCGCTTACACTTGCTATTGTACGCAGTCCTTGGGCAGGAAGGCTTGCCACTGCCTTGGCTATCAATATCCCTGCAGCAATGCACCAGAATGGCAGCGCTGACATGAGAAGCCGAGGCACAACAACCAGACTACTCAATCCGGCCTGCAGTGTATAAAAGAGCACAACTCCGGCAAAGCTCAATCCCAATGCCAAGCCATAGCGATCGCGCCGTAATACCAATGGCGCAGCCAATGCACCAAACAGCAACGTGCCTGCCAGTATCCAACCGTTCATCATTGCAATCGCAGCAGCGACCCAGAGCCAACCAGGTTGCAAGAGTGATTCAACCAGCGGACTCCGGATTACGTCAATTGTGCCGCGCAACCAAACGAAGGCATGCACGTGCCCCATATAGAAAAAGAACAAGCCTTCAGTAATAATCAGTGGTGCAAGCCCACCGGCTGCATAGAAGAACCATTGCCGCACTGGCACGTGACGCAGAAAATAGACAAATAATAAAATTGTCGAGAGACCGACTGGCACAAGTGAGTTAAAGTGCCCGAGAATCGCCAATCCGAAAAACAAGCCTGTCCACAACCAGCGCTGGTAATAAGCAGCCAGCCACCCGAGCAGAAGGAATGGAAACAAGTAGCCGAAGTATGTTCGGTTAAAGAACTGAAAAGCGGGAAGTGATAGCAATAATCCGACAGCGAGTACACCCGCGAACCGCGAGCGACTCACAAGTTTCGTCAGAAGATACACGAGCGCTGCAGAGACAGCAGCGAGGACAGCGAGCCACACCTGTTCCCAACGGGGCGAGGGCCCAAAGAGTCGGAAGAGTGGAGCTAAAAAGTACACAGCGAGCATCTTCTCAGTGAAAAATTCCCAACAACCACGCACCCAGGCCAGCGCTACATAATCCTGATTGGCAGTATCGCGTTGCAGAAAGATAGCACTCGCTGGTGTCGTTGCGATCCAGATCAATAATGCAGCGCCACCAACAAATATTTCTTCCTGATAGTGGCGGAAAGTTTTCAGGATTTGAGGATAACGTGATTCGATGGGTTGTTATTACTCCGTTCAAACGTAAAAGGTGATGCATGTGGAAATTATCTCCACCACGCGCATCACGCCTTATCGAATGAACGTGTACTGTTGAGTTAGAGCAGAGTCTTTACTTGCGTTTGAAGAGCTTTGCCAGACCTTTCGGAGCAGGTGACTTGTCTTCTTCCTCGTAGGCTTCCTCTTCCTTTGCAGCGGCTTTCGCTTTACCCAGGGAGAGCTTTAAAGAGGCGATGATTCCCGGCGCAGGTGGCGCCTTTCCCTGCCCCGCCCGCTGCCGCCGATGCACACCCAAACCCACAACGATAAGAACCAGGATCGATAGTAGCGCGACCAAATCCGGTTCGTTTCCGGCCCAGATAGACAGCAAGAAAGCATACAACCCGATAAAGCCTATCAGAGCGAACGCGGCCCCTACGCGCTTCTCCGGATTGGCATTCGAGATTTTGATCTTGCGGAATTTTCCCATGTATTACTCGTCCGCGCTTGTAGTGCAACCAACAGAGTTCGAGCTCTACTCCACCATGTTGTGAATTTGCTCGTGCATGAACATCGGCAGGTAATACAAACCGCCGGCGAGCTTACCGGTCGCACCCGAACTTTTCCAACCACCGAACGGCTGGAATCCGGGCCAGGCACCCGTGGTGGCACCTTGCGGCCGATTGACGTAGTTCACGCCTGCCTGTGTTTGCTGATAGAACGCACGCGCTTCTTTTTTGCTGCCATACATCCCGGCGGTGAGGCCGAAATCCACTCCGTTGGCAAGCTCCATCGCCTGATCGAACGACTTTACACCTGCGATCATGGTGATTGGCAAAAACATCTCGTGTAGCCAGAGGGGATGGCTTTGCGGAACGTTATCTACAACCGTTGGCTCACAATAATAGCCTTTGGAAAATTCCCCTTCTCGCATGGTCTTGCCACCTGCGAGGACACGCCCTGCCTTGCGCAACGCGCGCATATGCTTGCCATAATTTTGATAGGCTGTCTCGTTGATAACCGGTCCCATCCAATTATCGCGTTCCGTCGGGTCGCCGACCGCGATCTCGTCCGTGTATTTCAGAATCAGTTCGGTCAGTTCTTTCTTGACTGATGTCTCTACAAATACCCGCGAACAGGCCGAGCATTTTTGACCTGAGAGGCCGAAGGCAGAACGCACAATCCCCTGCGCAGCTCGTTCCAGATTTGCATTGCGGGTGACGATTGCAGGGTTTTTCCCACCCATTTCCAGTACCAAGGGACGTGGATAAGGCGCTTTGCCAAAGCTCCGATAAATTTGCATGCCTACTTCATACGAGCCGGTGAACGTCAGCCCGGCCACACGCGGATCGTTCACCAGCGCCTGTCCGGTCGTCTCGCCATATCCAGAGATGTAATTAAATACGCCATCAGGAATACCGGCAGAACGCACACATTCTGCGAGCAAGCGGCACGTCCAGGGCGTATCTTCTGCTGCTTTCGCGACTACAGTATTGCCCGTGACCAACGCCGCCCCGAAAGGCCCGCCCGAAAGCGCACCGGGGAAGTTGAAGGGGCTGATGACAACCCAAACACCGTAGGGTTTCATGATCGACCAATTGGTCGAAGAATACCCTTTGAGAGGATCATCGTTCATCTGGCGGATGTAGCCATCATTGGCTTCCATCTGGTCACAGGCGTAGCGGATCAAATCAACCGCCTCCTGTGCATCGCCCAGGGCTTCCATGCGGTTTTTCCCGACTTCGAGGGAAAGAACTGCGGCAATTTCGAACAGCCGTTTTTCCATCTGATCGGTGGCGCGGCGCAGGAGTTGCACACGCCGCTCCCATTTTATTGCGGCCCAGACGGGAAACATGTCCTGGGCAACGCCGATTGCGTCCCGCACATCTTTATTTGTCGCCTGCTGAAATGAGCCGAGAAACCAGTCTGTATTGATGGGGGAGGTATTCTTGATCTTGCGCCGGGTAATGCGATCTTGGCCGTTGATGAGCATGGGAATGTCGTTGCCGAGATTCGCTTTGACTTTTTTAAGAGCACGCTCATAGCGAGTATGCAACTCTTCCGGCGGGTTGAACATCGTTGCATAAGTCAGCTGGAAACTCTTGCCGCCTGTTTTACTCTTTCGCTTGGCTTTTGTAGCCATCTGGATGCACCTCCTCAAGGATCGTGGATCGAACGTGGACTACTTTTTGAGTATTTTGAGTATAACGACACTAAGAAGAGGCGTCAATGGAATTCGTAGCAGAGATCGGATGTCAAACGTCTCGAAAATGACGAGCTGCACTGTCTTCATCGAATGTTAAGTGGTGTATACTCACGCGCGAGAAGACGAAATTATGCGCGATCGACAAGTGTACATCGGAATTGACACCAGCGCCGGAAGACGACCTTGTCATATCGCCGTTCTGGACGCTGAATTACGCTTCATCAACCAAACCGCGACTCCCCTGCGCAATGTCATCAAAGAAGTGGAGAAATATCCGCTGGCGATCTGCGCAGTGGATGCCCCCATGGGCCCCAATCTGGGCCTGCTCACCCAAGCTGATATCCGCACGCGCCACGGATTGCCGCCCAATGGTTCAAAATGGGCGCAATTCAAGCTGAGCGAGTACGAACTGCGACGTCGAGGTATTGCACTCTACAACACACCGACTGACACCAATTCCGCCCCGAGTTGGATGCAGGCAGGCTGGAAACTCTACGAGCAATTGCGAGTCGCCGGCTTTGTCCCTTACCACCCCGAACACGCGGCTGACCTCCAGATGTGTGAGGTTCACCCGCACGCCTCCTATTCTGTAATGCTCGGGCGACTGCCATTCAAGAAGACTTCACTCGAAGGTCGGCTCCAAAGGCAACTGTTGCTTTATGAAGAAAATGTTGATGTAGCAGATGCCATGGTCGTCTTTGAAGAGATCACGCGCAACCACCTGCTCCGGAGCGAACTCGCGCTGGACGGTCTGCTCTTGCATGACGAACTCGACGCACTCATAGCTGCACTGACAGCGTTTTATGCCGGCACGCGCACGGATGAGATCACAATGGCCGGAGATCGCGAGGAAGGACAGATCGTCATCCCTGTTGAGACTTTAAAGGAGCGCTACGTTTGATCCTCTTTTGAATCTCCTTCCAACGGACTCCGAACGATTATCTATCTTATTTATAACTGCACACTATTCATAATCCTTGTACTATAAGTCTTCTCGCCAGATATCTTCCAAAACAGAAATCTGGCGAGTTTCATTTTTGCCCTTGTAGCAAAATCAAGTAACTTGAATAGTAAAACCAAGCGGGTGGCCTACATTGTAGCCCAATTGAGAGTGTTTGCTCATATTCGACCCTGACAGAGCCGTGTAGAGGAGCTGAGGCGCATGGAAGCTACCGTTCAAACGCAGGAGTTGTCAACCACGAACATACCGGCGCATTGGCCGGTCGCGCTTTTGAACGGCGAGGGGAAGAAACTCGATGCGAGCCGGCCATACCGTCACATTGCGTGCAACAGGGACAGACACAGGCGATGCGTTTTCTATTGTTGAAGTGCTGGTTCCTCCAGGGAATACGCCACCGGCATCGCACCGACACTCATTTTCGGAAGCCTTTCATATCATTGAGGATGTGCTGACAGTCCAATTGAGCGATCACGTCTTTCTGGTACCGGCCGGATCGTTTATCTTCGTCCCGGGCGGAACTGTGCACGGCTGGCGAAACGATGAAGATCTGCCAGCTCGTTTTCTAATTGTGTCCTCACCTGCAGTGATCGACCGCTATTACATCGATTTGGATGATTTATATAGCCGTTTGGGGAAAACACCTGATACGGAATCAGACGAGATAAGGGGCCTTTGGAAAAAATACGGTATGGAGCCGGTTGGTGACCCGCTTGTCGATATCTTTCAATCCATGGAGGAGAAGGAATAACGGCAGAAGGAGTAACGGTAGATTTTTTACGAGGCAATGGTGCTTCGGCGAGCGGAAGCCGGGCGGATTGGAAGACCTGACCAG
>Ga0310121_10005652_pt1 | contig 10698 bp, 10 predicted proteins | sample CB27_Tmax_986_MG_FD_203504 | JGI IMG/M metagenome (GOLD analysis project Ga0310121, IMG submission 203504) | Marine microbial communities from Western Arctic Ocean, Canada - CB27_Tmax_986 | ecosystem: Environmental > Aquatic > Marine > Oceanic | place: Canada: Western Arctic Ocean | collected... | reverse complement strand
GAAGCCGCCCAAGAGCTGACATTGCTGTGTTTCACTGCGGGGCTTGAATCTGATTTGCTCGTCGGTGCCGGCCGCGTCAAGCGTGTGCATACGTGTTATTTCGGATTGGAAATCTTCGGGTTGGCACCCATGTTTACTGATCTAGCCTCACGCGGCGAAATCGAAATTGTAGAGGAGAGCGAGGCGAGCCTGGCATTCGGCCTCCGGGCTGCACTAGCAGGAGTAGGTTTCATGCCCGGGAGGGGTTGGCTAGACACAGATATGCTCACCCTGCGACCGGATGTACAAACCCTTACTGACCCATACACAGGCGAGGAGGTCGTTGCCTTTCCAGCGCGCCACTGTGATGTAGCCGTAATCCACGCCTTGCAGGCTGATCCCGCCGGGAATGCCATCATCGGTCGCAATGTGGCTGTCGATCTGGAACTTGCCTTGCTTGCTGACACTACAATTGTGACGGCTGAGGAAATTGTGCCCCGACTGGAAAAAGCGGACATAGCCGCACCGGCAGTCGATTGTGTCGCCCTGGCACCCAAAGGAGCTTACCCAACGTCCTGCCATCCGCTCTACCCCCTGGCAGGCGGAGAGATCATGCGCTATGTAGACGAGTGCAAAGCGGGTAATTTTGCAGGCTATCTGAGTTCGCAGCAGGATGAATTCCAATCCAAATAAAGAGGCAAAACCTTGAAAATTCCTATCCCCGCTGCAAGCAGACGGGGTATTACGGAATTTTCCCCTTCGGGACGGATTTTGCTACATCTTGGAACCCACGTAGCAAGCTACGGGGTATTCTGCTCTGCAGAATAGATGAAGAAGGCCTGCACGGCTGCCTCATGTCGGCAGAGGCCGCTGTGTTATTCCTTTTCCAATCGCAACATACCGAGGGCGAGCCGGTTATCCGTGACCTCGCTTTACAAGACAACCCGCCGAGGCACGATCATGTGAGCTTCTTCGTCGAAAATGTCGACCAGGCTTACTCTGATCTCGCGGCGCAGGGGATTGTATTTGAAGGCCAACCAGCCTACCAGTGGGGAATGCGAATCGTCGGCCTGAAAGTCCCCTACGGCAACAATCTCTATCTGCTACATTACTCCGACTAGTGCTGCCAACTCATTTGTCTCCTGGGTGGTGCTCATCGGGCACACACATTCGCGCGCTATAATCGTATTTGCAGGGTCGTAACCGGCAGCGCATGAATAGAATAAGGTCGGCATCCTTCAGCGTCGACGTGAAACGTAGGACGGGAAGACATCTCGTCCTACGTTTCGTTTTGGAGTAGCTCAAATGGTGTACAAGATTTCGCGTAACGTAGTATTGGGGGCTTTTGTTCTCTTCGCCGGGGCTGGTATGTTCGCTGGTGGTTTCGTCACCGGCGCTAACTATCAGGCAACGGCGGCTGATCCTAATCAAGTTCTTGGTATTCCCGGTCTGTCGTTCGACCCAGATTCTTCCGGTACTTTTGGCCAGCGCTCTTCAATCGAATCTCATCCTGTTGATCCCGAGTTGGCCGGAACACCGGCCGATTTATCTGAGACCTTCAAGCCGTTCTGGGAAGCGTGGACATTGCTGCACGAGAACTTCTATGAGCAGCCCCTCGACGATCAGGAACTGGCCTATGGTGCAATCCGCGGCATGCTGGCCGCCACCCGCGACCGCCATACTGTGTATATGACGCCCGCCCAATACGATGTGATGCAGTCTGATTTAGAAGGCGAACTGGAAGGCATCGGCGCGGAGGTCGAACAGTTTGGCGATTTCATCCGCATCGTTTCTCCGCTCCCCGGTTCCGCCGCCGAGGAGGCCGGGCTACTCCCGGGCGACATCATTGTAGAAGTGGATGGCGAGGACATCTTTGGCCTGAACATGTTCGACGTGATCACGAAAGTGCGTGGCCCGGCCGGGACGCCGGTGCTGCTTGGCATTGATCGCGCCAGTGAGGAGGAGATTCTATATTTCTCGGTCGAACGATATCGGATTACGTTGCCGATGGTTTCTGGCGAGGTTTTGCCAAGCGGGGTTGGCTATGTGAAGATCAATCAATTTGGCGAGAATACCGCCGGCCAATTGTCCACGAATCTGGAGCAGGTGGTGGCCGATGAACCCCCGGGCATCATCGTAGACTTGCGCAACAATCCGGGCGGTTTGCTGAGTAGTTCTATCTCTGTCCTCTCCCAGTTCTTCGATGGCGGCACGGTTGTGATCCAGGAGTATAGCGACGGTCGCCAGCAGGAACTGACGGCGCGCAGCGGCGGCTTGGCGACAGATATACCGCTCGTCGTGCTCATCAATGAAGGCAGTGCGAGCGCCTCGGAGATTGTGGCCGGGGCGATTCAGGATTATAAGCGCGGTCTGATTGTGGGGGAGACTTCCTTTGGGAAGGGAACTGTCCAGAATCTGATCAGCCTGACCGATGACAATGGCGCCCTTCGCATTACGTTCTCCCGTTGGCTGACCCCCGATGGACACTGGGTGCATAATGAAGGTGTCATTCCAGACTTCCCGGTAGAACGCACATTGGACGATCGCACTGCCGGCCTGGACCCGCAACTCGACACTGCAGTTGATCTCATCCTGAGGGGCGCAGCTGCACTCCCTAATGCGAGTCTGGCCCTGGGAAGTTGGTCCGCTTTCTAGCGCTTGTTAACGTATTCTTTACAGGTTGCGGTCTACAAATATAAAGTGCCAGGCACTTGAAAGATGATTGCAACCAGAGCTTGGATTTATCGTAGTTATTGGTAACGTTATCGGAGGTTTTCATGCCGCTCTTTTTCTTCAATTTTCAGTATTTGCTTTTTATGGCTCCAGCTCTATTGTTGGTCTGGTGGGCGCAAGCGCGCGTCAAACGTGCCTTTGCCAAGTGGAACAAGGTGCGCAACCAACGTAACCTGCGCGGCGCCGATGTCGCCAAACACTTGCTCCAGAGTGGTAATCTGATCGACGTCCACCTGGAAGGGGCACGGCCAAACCACGACCACTACGACCCGCGTGACAACGTTCTGCGCCTCTCTCCTGAGATCGCCGATACGGCTTCCGTTACTGCGCTGGCTGTTGCCGCACATGAGATTGGTCACGCTTTGCAAGACCGCGACAACTATGGGCCGTTGCGTTTCCGCTCCGCGCTCGTCCCAGCGGTGAATATCGGCTCCAATCTCGGCTGGTTATTTATCATCGGTGGTTTCGTATTGGCCGCCTGGTTGGGTCTTTCTGAATTTGGCGTGATGGTTTCCTGGATCGGTGTTGCCTTCTTTGGCCTGGGTACTGTGTTCGCCTTTGCAACCTTGCCGGTGGAATTCGACGCCAGTCGTCGGGCTATGAGCTTGCTCACCGACAGCGGTCTCATCCTCACAGAAGAAGAACGGCGCGGCGCTAAGGCTGTACTCGATGCCGCAGCCTTGACCTATGTGGCTGCACTGGGAGCCGCCCTCTCCCAATTGCTGTACTACGTTTTCCTTGTCTCGGGCATGGGCCGAAGACGGTGATCACCTTTATGGTAGACTCGTGAGGCGAAAAGTAAGAATGACAATAAAAGATTCTGACCCACTCTTTACCACCCCGAGTACGAAACGCATGACCTGATGCGCCTGACTCGGTTTGCTCCGATTGTAATTGGTCACGCCGTCTCTGCTCGGCGTGATTTTCTTTAACCGGATGGGAGGCAAATCATGGAACCCGCGCTGCTCCAAAACCTATTGCGCGAAGTCCGCAGCGCCCTCGATTCTGAGGACATCGCACAAGCTAAAAAACTCCTAGACGACCTGCATCCGGCTGATCTGGCGGATGCCATCGGCGATCTGTCGTTGTAAGAACAGACCGATGTGCTGCCGGAATTGGATGTGGATGACGCGGCGGATGTACTCGAATTTCTCGACGAGGACGAAGGAGCTGAGATCGCAGCGAATCTACCGGTCGAAAAGCTCGTTCCATTGTTAGACGAGATGGAGCCGGACGAAGCTGCCGACGTCTTGCTCGATCTCTCGCCGGAACAGTCCGCAGCGGCGTTGGCGCACATGGGCTCGGCCGATCAGGTGCGCCCACTGCTGGCTTACGAAGACGACACTGCCGGGGGGCGCATGACCTCGGCGGTACCGGTCCTACGCCGCTGGATGACGGCGGCCCAGGCCAGCGAGTACTTGCGCACGTTCCTATCTGACCGCGAAACACATTATTATCTTTACGTCATCGATCGCAATCGCAAGTTGATTGGCATCGTGGGTCTACGCGAACTCGTTCTCGCTGCACCCGCTGCACGCGTCGAGGCCTTTATGAGCGCGGACGTGATCAGCGTCGTGGCGGATGTCGATCAGGAAACGTGTGGGCAGTTGATTTCGCGCTACGAACTTTTAGCCTTGCCGGTAGTGGACAGAATGGGGCGTCTGGTTGGCGTCATCACGCATGACGATCTTGTGGGAGTGATCGAGGATGAAGCGACGGAAGATATATATGCACTCAATAATGTGTCGGCCGACAGTGATCTGGATGTGTTTAGCCCGTTGCGCATGATGGTGAGGCGGCGGTTGCCCTGTCTCTACGCGAATCTGTTTACAGCGTTTCTGGCTGCCTATGTCATCAGCCAGTTCGAGGATATCATCGAGCAGGTTGCGGTGCTGGCAGTGTTCCTCTCTATCGTTGCAGGCCTGGGCGACAACGCCGCTACGCAGGCGCTGGCGATCATTGTACGTGGAATGGCGCTGGCCCAGGTTGAGTTTCGACACGCTCGGCGGGCTATATTGCGAGAGTGCGTGATCGGTCTCGCACATGGCGTAGCTGTTGGAACTGCGGCAGGGCTGGTCGCGCACTTCTGGCGCGGAAATGCCGTGCTCGGCCTGGTGGTTGGTGTGGCAACGCTCGGCAATCTATTTGCAGCCGGCATTGCCGGCACGGCGGTGCCGCTGGTACTCAAAGCACTGCGACTATACCCGGCCCTGGCCTCTTCGGTCTTGGTCACTGCCACCCCTGACATTCTCGGATTAGCACTGTTCCTTGGTCTAGCGACTACCTACTTGCCTTACCTAACGTGATACGCCTGATCGTCAATGCCGACGACTATGGCCACACGCGCGGGGTGTCGGCTGGCATCCGCGAATCGCACCTGCACGGCATTGTGACGAGCACGACAGTCATGATGAACTTTCCGGGTGTGCAGGCTGATTTAGCCCGTGCGCGTGACGATTGTCCGCAGCTTGGCCTCGGCGTGCATCTTGTACTCACAACAGGCCGCCCACTGCGGCCAGCGGAGAACGTGCCAACCTTGATCACACCGTCTGGCAAATTCCCTCATGTGAAGGACCTCCCGGTCCAATTCGCACAAATCGACATGCACGAATTACGAGACGAATGGCGCACCCAGATCGAAGGATTTCTCGCATCCGGTCACATCCTGGATCATCTCGACAGTCATCATCACGCCTCTTTCCTGCATGAGAAGGTATTCAAGGTCATGCTTCAACTCGCGCAAGAATACAGCATACCGATCCGGCACCCGTTTGGCCCTTCGGCGTGGGACTCGCCATTTGTACAAGCGCTGGATACAACAATGGTGACGAACATCCGCGAGTTTGCACCGCGCCTGCTGAGTCAGTATCCAATTAATCATCCAGATGACATGCTGACCTCGTTCTTTGGGTCAAGCGCCACATTGGAACATCTGATGAAACTACTCGACGGCTTGCCAGAAGGCACGCACGAATTGATGTGCCATCCGGGCTATGCCGATGATGAATTGAGAAGTGGGAGCAGCTATGCGGTTGAACGCGAGCGGGAATTGAGTGTGTTGACTGATACGTCGCTGTCAGACATTATCAAAGCACGTGAATTAAAGCTGATCTCGTTTGCGCAGATGTAAACAAGGTGCCTGGCACTTCTACCGATTTATCCCGTGTTCTGCGAGACTAGATCGTACATTACGTGTGTCGTTTAAGTGCCAGGCACCTCTCGTCCATCACATTCGCACAGCTCTGAGATAAGACCTCTCCCAATGCACTATCCCCTGTGGCTCCGCCCGTATGTCTCTCTGCTGCGCTTTGGATTCCGGTTGCTCTACAACGAACTGGCCTGGACGTATGATTTTGTTGCTATTGTCACATCGCTCGGACAATGGTGGCAGTGGCAACGTCAGGCGCTGCCCTTCCTGCCACGAGTTGGACCGGTTCTAGAAATTGCGCACGGCACCGGACATATGCAGGTGGAACTGGCGCGCAATGGTTGGTTCGTTTTCGGGCTGGACCTATCACCAGCAATGGGCCGGCTGGCGCGCAGCTATGCAGCGCGCAATGGAGAACAAGCTGTACTGCTGCGCGGAAAGGTGCAGTCTCTACCAATTGCGAGCACCAGCCTGCCGGGTTTGCTCTCAACCTTCCCGGCGGAATTTATTGTGGAACCCACGGCGATTGCAGAGCTTTACCGGGTACTGCAGCCGGGCGGACGGTTGGTGATCGTCCCTTCCGCCGTTCTGCTGCCCACCTCGTTGTTCCAACGCCTGATGCGCTGGGCGTTTATCCTAACCGGGCAAAGTAGTGGTCACGGTTCCGGGCATGAGCCAGACTGGCCGCCGCATGCCCGCGAGACCCTCAGCGCACATGGCTTCGATGTACAGGTGGAGCGCATCGAGTTAGCGCACAGTATTGTGTATGTTATCGTGGCGCAAAGAAATTGACTGATACCTGATTCGCGCACATAATCGCAGCGTGGAACGACAAAGACGACGCAGGATGCGTGCTCGCAAGTTACGAGCCAGCCTGCGCCATAGGCTGGTTTTGCTGCGCGAGTTTCGTGGCGCGCTGCTGCTCTTTGCTGCAACGCTGCTCTTTGGCGGCATCCTTTATCACAGTCTGGCGATTCGAGCTGACCTGGCAACCGGCTCCTATGCGGAGCCGCTCTTTATTTTGCTTTCGATGATTTTCTTTCAGGCGTCCATCGATTTTCCCGACGCTTGGTATTTGCAGATTTTCTTCTTTGTAATGCCGGTGATTGGGCTGGCAATTCTCGGACGGGGCGCTGCCAATTTTGGAGTTCTACTTTTCAATCGGCAGGCGCGCGGGGAGGCGTGGCAAGTGGCTGTTGCTTCAACAAACTCAAATCACATCGTTCTGATCGGCGTTGGCCATCTGGGCTTTCGGGTTGGGCGCGAACTGCACAATATGGGCGAAGACACCGTGGCGATTGAACGTGATCTCGATGCCCATTTGATCGGTGCAGTGGAAGAATTTGGATTCCCGATCATTGCAGGGGACGCCACCCGCCCGGAGGTGCTGCGCAAGGCCGGTGTGGAGCGCGCGACAGCGGTGGTGATGTGTACCAGCACCGACATCATCAATCTGCAAATCGCGCTCAAAGTGCGCGAAATGAACGCAGACGCACGCACAGTTGTCCGTCTGTTCGACGACGATTTTGCCCGCGCGGTGCAAGCTCAGTTTGCGATTGATCAGGCCATATCCGCTTCTGCGCTGGCGGCACCGGCCTTTGCGGCTGCGGCAATAATTGCCGATGTCATTCCACCAGTCACCATTGCGGGTCGGACTCTCACCTTGGCGCGCTTTACGATTTTGGAAGGATCGCGCCTGCGAGGCATGACCATCGGCGAATTGGAAGCGAAGTTCGACGCCAGTGTCGTGCTTCTCGACCGGAATGACGTCTCTAATCTACACCCACCCGACGAGCTGCGCCTGACTGGGCAGGATGATGTCGCCATCTTCGCCGAGCGCGAATCATTCAATTCTATTACGCAGTGGAACCGCGCCTGAGCGCTTTGCTTCACGTATCCGAGCAAAACCGATATAATACCGTACGCATGGCCATTGGGCTGCTAATTTTTTGAATAGGACTGGACTACTCTCTTAATGTTTCGTTCGCAACGCTGGCTGATTCCCATTGTTATCATCGCTGCACTAGCTGTCTGGATCGACTGGCCCAGCAACCCCGGGGTGCATATTCAACTCGGTGAAACCCGCCGAGTGGATTGGGATGTGTCTGTCCACAAAGGCCTCGACTTACAGGGCGGCCTGCAAGTACTGCTTGAAGCCGACCTGCCGGACGACCAAGAAATAACCGCGGACTCGATGAGCGCGACGATAACCATCATCGAGCGGCGTGTAAACGGCCTGGGCGTAACAGAACCGCTCGTGCAGGCGCAAGGCGATCGGCGAGTATCGATTGAGTTGCCCGGCATTGAAAATCCAGCCGAGGCGGTGGAATTGTTAAAAGAAACCGGGTTGTTAGAATTTGTCGACGTCGGTTTTACGCCTCTCCCGGCCGGAGTGCCTGTACAGACGGATTTGCGATTGGAGACGAGTGGCGACGAAACTCCAACCGGTCAGGTCTTTCACACCGTCATGACCGGCGCGGAGCTCCGCGAGGTGAGCGTTGGTCAGGATCAACTTGGCAAGTTCGCAATCAATTTTGTGCTAAACAGTGAAGGCAGCCGCGCATTCGCCGATCACACCGGCGCAAATGTAGGTGGCTATCTAGCGATCGTGCTCGATGGGGTAGCGATCTCCAGTCCCCAGATTCAGGGACAGATTACCGGCGGCCGGGGACAGATCACTGGCAATTTCACTGTGGAGGAGGCCAACGATCTGGCACTGCAGCTGCGTTACGGCGCGTTGCCGGTGCCGCTTAAGGTTGTCAATTCGCGCACGGTCGGCCCCACGCTCGGTCAGGACTCGGTACGCCAAAGTCTGCTTGCGGGCACGATTGGATTTGCCACTGTGGCGCTCTTTATGATGCTTTACTATCGCCTGCCCGGTTTTATCGCGGTGCTGGCGCTGGCGTTGTATGCCTCGATTACATTTTCCCTCTTCAAGCTGATCCCCGTAACGTTGACTCTTCCGGGCATCGCCGGGTTTGTGTTATCAGTCGGGGTGGCGGTGGACGCTAATATATTGATCTTTGAACGCATGAAAGAAGAGTTGCGCGCCGGGCGACAGTTGGCGCATGCGGTGGACGAAGGCTTCCGCCGCGCCTGGCCCTCCATTCGAGACTCTAACATCTCCACCCTGATCACCTGCGCCATCCTGTTCTGGTTTGGCAACACCTTTGGAGCGAGCATCGTCAAAGGTTTCGCATTGACACTCGCCATCGGCGTCGGTGTCAGCCTGTTTACAGCCATTTCCGCAACGCGCACACTGCTGCACACGTTCCTGGACTGGGTGGACTTCGAGGAAAGAAAGGCACTGTTTGGAGTATAAGCCCTTAACGCTGTTATCTGAACCATGAACATCATCGACAAACGTTACTGGTATTTCGGTCTCTCACTCCTATTGATCATTCCAGGAATGATCGCACTCAGTGTCTGGGGGTTGCCCCTTGCCATTGACTTTACTGGCGGCTCAAAGCTGGAAGTGCAATTGCCTGCTGCTCGCGACCTGACCACGAGCAAGGTAGACGTCGTGCTGGACAAGTTCGGCTTTAGTGACAATATCGTGCAACTCTCTGACGACGATGTTGTGATCATCCGCACGAAGGACATGGGAGACAGCACGCGCAGTGCGGTTATGGTGCGGCTCGGAGAGGTGTTCGGCACCGAGGCGGTGCTGCTTGACTTCGCCTCTGTCGGACCGGTGGTGGGACGAGAGATCGCTTCGCGCGCGGTGCTGGCCGTCGGCGTGGCCGCGCTGGGCATTCTGGGCTACATCACTTACGCCTTCCGAGGAGTGCAACACGCCTTTCGCTACGGAATGGGCGCAATCTTTGCATTGCTTCACGATGTTGCCATAGTGTTGAGTTTTGCCACCATTATGGGACGCTTCTTCGGTTGGGAGGTAGACGCGCTCTTCCTCACTGCCGTGCTCACCGTGATCGGTTTCTCGGTACACGATTCAATTGTGGTTTTCGACCGCATCCGCGAGAATCTGGGACGCTATCGCCGCGCCCCGTACGAGGATGTTGTAAATCATTCCGTTGTACAAACACTCGACCGCTCCATCAACACCCAACTCACCGCCGTGTTTACGCTCTTTGCGCTGGCGCTTTTCGGGGGTACCACCATCCGCATTTTCGTCATCACCATGCTCGTGGGCATGATCAGCGGAACCTACTCCTCCATCTTCACCGCTGCCCCCATCCTGGTGCTGTGGGAAAAACGCGAATGGCGCACCTGGTTTCGGCGCTCCACTCCACCGGCCACAGCCCAGTAGCTTCGCTTATTATTTTTTTAGCTTCGGAAATACCAAGCCTGGAGTTCCGGCCCAAATATCAGAATGGCAATCGCCCCGAGGATGAGAAAGGGGCCATAGGGAATCGCCGTAAAGGCGCTGCAGCGGCGCAGGAGCAGCGCAACGAGAAGAACGAGCAGCGCGACTAGTCCACCGGCGGCTACGCCAATGAGCAGCGCCACCACAATTCCAGGCCAGCCGGCAGCGAGCCCAATCACTCCGGCCAGATTCACATCCCCCCCGCCAAACGCGATTTCATCCAGCGGTTGTTTACGCAGCCACGCCATAAAGCGTGAGAACAGTAACCCCGCGATATAAACAAAATACATGCTGCCATAACCCACTGCGCCACCGATGAGTGTGCGTTGCCAGCCATAGTCTGTGGCAAGCAGCCCGTAAGCAAAGGCCACGAGCGCCCCTGGGATCACAACAACGAACAAGATCAGACGATGCTCAATATCGATAACTGTGATGAGCAAGAAAATCGCCAACAGCAGCGCCGAAAGAGCGAAACGCGTTGTTGGCCCTAAGCGGTTGACGAGGAAGAGCA
>Ga0310121_10005650_pt1 | contig 10701 bp, 7 predicted proteins | sample CB27_Tmax_986_MG_FD_203504 | JGI IMG/M metagenome (GOLD analysis project Ga0310121, IMG submission 203504) | Marine microbial communities from Western Arctic Ocean, Canada - CB27_Tmax_986 | ecosystem: Environmental > Aquatic > Marine > Oceanic | place: Canada: Western Arctic Ocean | collected... | reverse complement strand
AGCAAGGCCCCATACTCGACTCCCGAGGGACAAACTGGCTCGCAGGCACGACAACCTAAACAACGATCAATGTGTGTTCTGAATGCTTCAGAACTAGGTTCAAGCCTTCCCTCAACAACTGCCTGCATGAGGTGAAGGCGACCTCTTGGCGAATCCGCCTCATTCCCGAGGCGGTTGTACGTGGGACAGGCAGGAAGGCAGAAGCCGCAATGCACGCAAGGAAGCAGACGTTCCTTTTGTGCGTCCAGAGCCTGTCCGAGCGCCTCGTATACTGGCGCGCCCGTCACTCGATGCCCCACAGTACAGCATGCGGGTCAAACGCACGCTTCAGGCCCGCGGCAAGCTCCCCCTCGTCCACTAAAGGTTTAGCAAAGTACGAGGAAGCATTGACTTCAGCAGGAATTCGGAGTGCCCGAATGGTACCGCCCAATTCTTCGATATCCTTTTGTAGGCCTGCGAGGCTGGACTCGATGTCCGAGAGGTTCACAGGGAAATAAGCCCGAACTGATCCACCGTACACATCTGCGTTCAAACTCACCCCTGGGACCTGCTTAAGAACATCCAATAGCACGCCTATTCTAGACGGCAATGCCCATACCCGAACCGCAAATTCCCTATTAATGCCGCTACCTCTTTCTTGCACCAGCAAAGACTCGGCCTCGGGAGTATTCCTGACTTCAAAAGAGACGCCCGTATGCTTTTCAAGACTTTTCTGATCAGCTTCCACCGAGACCCTAGCCCCATGTAAGCGAACCAGGAGCCTCCCCCCATCCGAGGTCGCGCTTAGAATGATCGATGCAGGCATGATCGGTGCCGTAGCAACGGCTCGGGCAGTAGATACAAGTTCAGAGACGTCAGCAGCTTCAAGGACAAGGAGTTGATCTACGACTGGTAATGGGAAAAGCCTAACAGTGACAGAAGTGATGACTGCAAGCTCGCCACGGCTGCCCACCATCACTTTTAGAATGTCAAACCCCGCTACGTTTTTGACGACCTTCCCGCCAAGCCTCAGTGCTCGTCCATCCCCGCATACGATTGTGGCCCCAAGAACGTGGTTCCTTAGTTGTCCATAACCGGCCCACAGCGGACCACTTAGGCCTGTTGCCACCAGCCCTCCTAGGGTCCTGTTGGGCACGTCAGGTGGATCAAAGGGGAGCCACTGTCCATGAATGGCCGTCTCAGTTGAAAGATCCCGGATCGATGCTCCAGCACTCGCAGTCATTGTTAAATCTGCTGGCTCATAATGTTGGATCTCGTTGAGACGCGAAGTCGTGAGCACTATGAATGGGTCCTTCGGATAACGTGGGTACGTATGTGCCCCTGTTCCTATGGGCACCACTCTAACCCCCATCTCAGACGCCCACTTAAGTATTGTTGCCACTTCTTCTGCTGACCCAGGTGCAACAACCGTTTCCACACCTGTACGTAACGCAGCCCATAGACTTGACGGTACGGAATGGCCGAATGCCTCCTCCGGCAACAGCCTAGAGAGTGAATCAGTTAGATCGACCCTCATTCGCCTATGGCCACTATCTTCACAGTATCAGTCGCCCCTTTTACCTCCACTGCGGGCAGCACTTTCCCAGGGTTGAACAGGGAAGCTGGGTCGAAAACTCGCTTCGCCGCTGCCATCGCCTCCAGCTCAGCTGGCCCATGAACCAGCGTCATATATTGGCGCTTGTCCACGCCGACTCCGTGCTCGCCAGTTATCGTGCCGCCTGCATCCACACAAAGTTGCATGATTTCTTTGGAAGCACGCTCAACTGACTCGAGCTCATTCTGGTTTTGGCGGTCGAATAAGATGTTTGGATGCAGATTCCCATCACCAGCGTGGAATACGTTAGCAATCTTCAGACCGTATCGATTCCCGATGTCATCAATACCTGCCAGAACTTCAGGAAGCTTGGTTCGGGGTACCGTTGCATCCTGAACAAGCAGGTCTGGAGCAATCCGTCCCATTGCTCCAAAGGCTTTTTTCCGAGCCGTCCAGAGCTTCACACGGTGTTCCGGATCAGTGGCCCTCTGAACTTCGATAGCCCCCTCTTCAAGGCAGCACTGCTCGGCTCGATCAGCGTCCAAGTCAAGGCCGGCGTCGGTCCCGTCAAATTCAATCACGAGAGCGGCTCCGGCCTCAAGTGGGTAACCAGCGGCAAACACACTCGCTTCGACCGCCTCGATTGTCGGCCCATCTACAATTTCTACTGCTGCAGGCATCAAGCCGGAGGCTATGATTTTCGTAACTGCTCGCCCTGCCGACTCAACCGATTCGAAGATTCCAAGCAGGGTCCGCACACCTTCGGTGATTGGTAGTAGGCGGAGCTCAATTTCAGTCGCTATGCCAAAGCAGCCCTCGGAGCCCACGAAGAGACCTACTAAGTCCAGTGTTGTATAGGGATCTCGCCCCACACCCCCAAGCTCTACGATCCGACCTCCGGCCAATACCACCGTGAGACCGGTAACATAACGGGCAGTGACACCGTACTTCAGGCAATGAGGGCCTCCTGAGTTTTCGGCAACGTTCCCACCAAGCGTGCACGCACTCTGAGAGGATGGGTCAGGGGCATAATAGAGACCGTAGGAATTAGTGGCTTCGGTCAAATGAGCGTTAATGACGCCGGGTTGAGCAATCGCAATTCTATTTTCTACATCGATCTTCAAGATGCGATTCATACGAGCAGTACCAACTATGACGCCTTCGGGTGTAGCCAATGCCCCGCCAGATAATCCTGTACCTGCTCCGCGCGGAATTACCTCTATACCATTGCTGTGTAAGAGTCCTACTACGGCAGAAATTTCTTCAGTTGAAGATGGGAGAACCACTGCACGTGGCGGCCTTCGATATGCAGTGAGTCCATCAGATTCATATACGAGCAGACGGTCGGGGTCTGTGATGACGTGTTCGTGCCCAACGATCTCGGCTAGATCGCTGACGACAGTGGAAGGCAAGGGGCGGGTCATGCCCGAGGATACCTTACCCGTGAGTAGAGATGCAACAGGTTCCTCGTCACCTTTTTCCAAGAGTCTGTACATGTTCCCGAAGCGCTTCCAGACTCTGAGATGCTGCGCGCTCCATTCCATTAGGGAGAGCATCACCATATACGAAAGCCACCAATTCCTCTGCAGCTATACTCGGGTGTTGTTCCAAGGCCTCCTCAACCTGTTGGATGCGAGCCAGACGGTGACTTTCGAAGCGGTTCAACACTTCAGTTGGATTTTCCAGTGGCGGCCCATGGGCAGGATAGATGACCGAAAGACTGAGCATACGTAGTTGAGCAATGGAGTTAAGATAATCAGATACACAGCCCGGATAATCAGCCACCCATGTCGTGTTGCCCTTACCCAACAGGTGGTCGCCCGCGAAAAGTGCTTGCTGTGCTTCCCAGTAAAACGATAAGTGCTCCGAGGTATGACCAGGCGTGCTCACCGTAATCAAATTTCCCTCGTCAGTTATGATCACGTCACCATCTGCAAGTACGTGACCGACGCATTCTACACCCGCTGGACCCCACACCTCAGCACCTATAGCCACCGAAAGTGAACTCGCTGATCCTGCGTGATCCGAATGACCGTGGGTAAGAATGATCTTCCGGTGATGAGCGGGCCCAACTGCTGAAGCCAGGGCTCGGATATGGCTCTCTAGATCAGGTCCGGGATCAATAATCGCCACCCGCTCCCGTCCTACGATATAGGTACGAGTCCCATCAAGCGTGAATGGACCTGCATTCCCTGCATTTAGACACTTAGGCCGCAGCCTCAGGGCATCCTCTCAGTCCCCACTATCGCCGCTCTGCAGCCAATTGCTCCGCTAGCTTATCTGCTATACTTATGACGGCAATCTCATCTTCTTCTGTGAAGGCTGCGGGTTCGTCAGAATCGATATCAATTTGACCAAAGATGTCCGATCCGGCTCGTATCAAAACGACAAGCTCAGATTGTACATCTGGTGAACACACTAAGTAATTTTCCTCCGTAGTGACGTCCGCAATATTCAAATTCGTACGCTGCTCTATTGCACGACCGCATACTCCTGTACCTACTGGAATCTTCGCGTGCTCGGTTCCAGAGCCAACATAATTGTGGAGCCAGAGTTCCTGTTCCGCTTCGTTCAAGAGGTATACTCCAACCCAACCAAAGCGGTCATCAGCTTCCTCAATAGATCGAATGGCACGGCGCAAGATCGCGTCAGAGAGGTGCCCGTCATCACGCATTTCTTGCAACTCGACTATCAACTGTCCAGCATCTAAAGGCATTACATTACATCCGTTAGAACGTCATGACCGCATTAGCGCGGTCGGGTGAGAGGGCCTGGCTTGAAAGCTTTTTCTACCAGCACCCCGCGAGCCGACGGTAACAATCATCCCGACGGTAGGGCACCAAGGGTAGAAGAGGGTCCGGAAAGCGTCAACGGTGCTGGGCCATACTCCTCTACCTCGGTGTGAAGTCAGTCTCCGCCCTAAGCCTGCGAACAAAGGCTGCGATTAGCTTCGCAGTATTGAAGAGGTCATCGACGCTTACGACTTCATTCGGAGAATGCATGTAGCGATTAGGTACTGAAATGAGACCCGTAGGGACGCCACCCCTTGTCAGGTGAATTCCATCTGCGTCCGTCCGTGTAGACCTCGGTGAAGCCTGTATCGTATATGGGATCTCTTCTTCCTCTGCCACACTGGCGAGCATCTCAAACACTGAGTTATGCGAAGCTGAGCCACGACTCAATACCGGACCTCCACCCAGTCTATGTTCACCCAACTCCTTCTTCTCTACATCTGGAACATCTGTACTGAACGTCACATCGACCACAATTGCTACGTCGGGTTCTAGTTTGTAGGCGCTCGCTCTGGCACCGCCTCCGCTTTGCCCAATCTCCTCCTGGGCGGTTGCAACAGCTGTCACTCGCGCGGCTGGCAAGTCATCAGACAACATCCGAATTGCTTCAAGCACGATGAATGCGCCAATCCGATTATCGATCGCACGACTAGCGATCCGATTCCCCGCCAGTTGGATCATACTCTGCGCTAGCACGATAGGGTCTCCCACTCGGATTCCGAGCGAAACCACCTCATCTCTGCTAGAAGCACCCACATCGACCCAAAGCTGCCGAGTTTTGGATGCTTTCTCACGATCGTCTGGAGTCATGAGATGAACAGCCTTCTTCCCAATCACTCCTGGTACTTCAGTGCTCTTTCCTAGTATGGTGACTCGCTGACCAACCAAAACTTGGGGGTCCCAGCCACCAATCTCAGCTACATATAAATACCCCTCCTCATCAACATGGGTGATCTGGAGTCCAATTTCGTCTATGTGCCCTGCAAGCATAACGTGTGGGCTACCAGACGCATTTAGCACAGCAAAAGAATTCCCGGTCACATCGACATCTACTTGTCCTGCAAATGTTGACGCTTCGGTGCGCCATACACGTCCGGCACGAAACTCGAATCCTGACGGCCCTGCAACATCAAGAAGTTGCTTCAGGAATGAAATGTCTTGGCTCATAGTTACTTGGGTCGGGACGTGGGGTTCGGAAGCCAAAGCTATCCCTGCCTCTCGTAAGTGGCCAAGACCCGGCTGCTTTCAGCTCCGGCTTGCTCGGATACCCAATAGGACATCAGCTTGCCAGCAACTGATCACCGAAGTGGCAACTCGGGGAGGGAAGCATGGATTCGAAGCATAACGGCGGTGCGACCAACCTTGATCGACGGGAGTTCGTGAAGCTCGGAGGGATAGGGGCGGTTGCTACGGCTGTAGTCGGGTCAACAGCCTGCAAGCCAAGAAACTCCCGAGAAACCAGGAGCGGCGAAAGTTCCTGGTGGGTAAATGAAACATTTGAGCTCGAAGAGGCCACATTCAGCGGCCTGGCAGACGATATGATTTCGGGCCGACGAACTTCTGTCGAGATCACTCAGCTTTACCTCGATCGCATAGCCGCCCTAGACCGTGAAGGGGCTAAGCTTCGATCGATCATCGAAACAAATTCGGATGCACTCGCAATTGCCAGGGGACTAGATGAGGAACGAGCGAATGGAAATATCCGAAGCCCATTACACGGTATTCCGATCGTCCTCAAGGACAACATCGATACTGCGGACCTGCTAACCACGACTGCGGGATCTTATGCATTGGAAGGTCATGTCGCAGCCAAGGACAGTCATGTCGCGGCGAAACTGAGGGAAGCGGGAGCAATTATTCTCGCGAAAGCCAATTTGTCTGAGTGGGCAAATATTAGGTCATCTCGATCAAGTTCGGGCTGGAGCGGTCGCGGCGGACAGTGTGGAAATGCGTTCGCAGTAGATCGTAACCCGTGCGGGTCTTCTTCCGGATCCAGTGCCTCTGTTTCAGCGAATTTCTGTGCAGGAGCAATTGGAACAGAAACCAACGGCTCAGTCGTATGTCCGTCTTCTGTAAATGGTATCGTCGGCCTAAAGCCCACAGTTGGATTGGTTGGTCGTTCTGGTATTATTCCCATCGCCCACAGCCAAGATACAGCAGGTCCGATGACCCGTAGCGTTGCTGACGCCGCCGCGATGCTCACAGCTCTAGTTGGGCCCGACCCCAGTGATCCCATGACGATTCCATCTGCGGATTTCGTCGGTACCGACTACACGTTATTTCTCGATCGGGACGGACTTCGAGGTGCACGAATAGGAGTTGAGCGCAGCTACTTCGGCGTACAGCCTGATGTAGACCAACTCATGGAGGAAGCAATTCACTCAATGTCAGCAGCGGGCGCCATAATCGTAGATCCAGCAAATATCCCGACAAGAGAAAGTATGGGAGGGCCTTCTTTTCAGGTGCTGCTGTATGAATTGAAAGCTGATCTTGCTGCGTATTTAGAAATGTCCGGTAGGCCAAATGGCATGGCCACGCTTGCTGACATCATTCTCTTCAATGAATCCAACGCTGACCGGGAGATGCCCTACTTTGGCCAGGAAACCTTTCTTGAGGCAGAAGAAAAGGGCCCGCTGAATTCAAGTGAATACCTTGAATCAAAAGAACTTGCCCGGCGCCTTTCACGGGACGAGGGAATCGACGCAGTCATGGAGGAGGAGCAACTTGATGCGATCGTTGCACCGACAACGCGTCCTGCTTGGAAAATCGACCTCGTGAACCGTGACGTGTCCAGCAACGGGAGTTCTGGGCCAGCTGCGATTGCAGGGTACCCAAGCATTACAGTGCCTAACGGATACGTCCATGGTTTGCCGACCGGGATCCTTTTCTTCGGAAGGGCCTGGAGTGAAGGAGCCTTGATTAGGATCGCCTACGCGTACGAGCAAGCAACCCAGCACCGGAAACCTGCAAAGCTCCTTCCAACCCTGGATTTAGCGAACCTGTAAATACTTACTGTTCTTCAGGCTCAAATATGATCTCGTTCCTCGAGGTCCGACCCGGTTGTGCACGTTCGTGTGCCCCTGGGTTACCGTCCTTAGGTGTCCAAGAATCACTCCTCGTTGAACCGGAAAATCCTGCTCCGAATCCGTGACCCGCCCCCATGCTCGCCACACGAAGAGTGCCATCCTTAATTTTCTGTTCAAGTCGAGAACGCAGCCGACGTTGAATCCAGCGCCTGGAGGGGGGTAAAAGCAGAGAAAACCCCAAGACATCAGTGAGCACGCCAGGTGTGATTAGGAAGGCCCCCCCAATGAGCACAGAGAGCCCATCGAGTATAGCTTGGCCGGGAATCTGTGCCCGGGCGATCGATTGCCGAAACTGAAAAAAGACCCTCAACCCTTCGAGGCGGGCGAAGATCGCACCCCCCACGCCAGTTAGGAGAATTAAGAGAAGCGTTGGGAAGAGACCTAAAACCCGACCGAGCTCGATAAGAATCATCAACTCTATGATCGGTATGATTACGAAAAGAAAGGCGAGGCGCCCAAGTAGACCCATGTACCCTTGTACCCTAATAACTAGACCTTGGGTTCCCGGCCGCCGACTGCAGCCCCACTATGAACCCAACCAGTCCGGGTTGCCTGACACCCTTCTATAATCCGACAATTCACCCGAACATACAATCATGGAAACAACTCCTAGGATCGGTCAGCAATAGCCGGGGTACCCGATCTCACTGACACCTCAAGGTTACCGCAAGGCAATTATGGAGCAGAACTACTTTCGTAAAGGCTTTGGTCTCAAGAAGGAGATGCAGCCCCTCATCGATGCTGAATACCAATCTGCTTTAGTGGAGCGTATTCGAGCACGTGGTTATGCGGACACCTTCGGCGATGTCACCGTGCGTTTAGCTCAAGAATTTGGCTTCTGTTATGGCGTTGACCGTGCTATCGATTACGCCTACGAAACCGTACATAAGTTCCCAAATAAGAAGATCTACCTCGTCGGGGAAATCATTCACAATCCACACGTTAACCAGCGGATGACGGAAATGGGGATCTCCTTCATCTACCCGCAGGACACAGGCGTATTTGACTTTTCGTCCGTGGCCAAAGAAGACGTTGTAATCCTGCCAGCTTTTGGTGTCACCCTGAACGATTTTGAGGCACTTCGAGGAATCGAGTGCATTCTGGTAGACACTACTTGCGGGTCGGTACTCCACGTCTGGAAACGTGTTGAAAACTACGCTAGAGATGGCTTCACGGCAGTTATTCACGGTAAGTACACTCATGAGGAATCGCGCGCGACAGCGTCTCAAGTCAATAAGCACCCCGGAGGCAAGTACATCATCGTTCGGGACATCGTCGAAGCCGACCTCCTATGCGACTACATAGCGAAGCGACCCAAGCATTTTACAACTGAGGATTTCAAAACTCATTTCAAGATGAAGGTCTCCACCGGCTTTGACCCGGAAGTTGACTTAGAGTTCATCGGTGTGGCCAATCAAACGACGATGCTGGCCAGTGAATCGATGGCAATTGGTGCTAAGATTCGTGAGGCCATCGCTGAGCGTTTTGATGAAGAACACACTAGTGCTCACTTCAGATCTTTCGGAACAATCTGCTCAGCCACACAGGAACGGCAGGATGCCGTAGAGGAAATGATGGAGAAACCACCTGACGTGATGCTTGTGATTGGTGGTTACAATTCCTCAAACACAAACCACCTCGCTCACCTCTGCCGACAGTACACAGATACATTCCATATTCAGGATGCATCGTGTATCGATGTTGGGACAGGCACAATCAAACACAAGGTCCATCTGGACCCAGGGGCTGAAGAGATCCTAGATGAGGATTGGCTTCCTCGGGATGCCTTTGATTTAGGTATCACCGCCGGTGCGTCGACCCCAAACAATAAGATTGGTGAAGCCCTATTGCGGATTTTAGAAATCCGTGGGATTACGGTCGAACCGACAGCGGGCTTGCAATCCACTTGAGAAAAGCGGTTTCGCCATTCCTGTGCACAAATCGATCAACATTCTGGCCCGATAAGCTGTAGGCCCTGACTTCAGTAGTGCCTAAGCCTTAGATATGGATCGGCCGGCCCAAGGATGCGAGTGCACTTTCAGCTACTCCTTCTGACAGAGTTGGATGAGGGTGCATCGCCTTTTCTAACTCCTCAACCGTAGACTCTAGATGGCGTCCTAAAACAAACTCAGCGATCAGCTCAGTAGCATGGGGACCTACGATGTGTGCACCAAGAATCTCTGAGAACTGCTTGTCGCGAATGACCTTTATGAACCCATCTGAGTGTCCAGATGCAACCGCTCGACCAATCGCGGCCCAGGGAAACTTGCCGACCTCTATGTCGTAGCCCATTTCCTTTGCCTGTAACTCTGTGAGCCCCACAGAGGCGACCTCAGGGTGACAGTACGTACAATTCGGGACGTTATCATAGTCCACCGCCCCATGGCCGTGTCCAGTTATATGCTCCACACAAGTGACCCCCTCATGACTAGCCTTGTGCGCCAAAAGTTGATGGCCTGCGACGTCACCGATTGCGTATAGACCCGGAATATTCGTGGACAAGTGCCGGTCAACTAAGACGAAACCATGTTCGTCCACCTTAGCGTCTACTGAATCAAGACCAAGATCCTCAGAATTAGGAACACGCCCTACGGCGGATAGGACATAGTCAACGTCCAAAGTCTGCTCGTTGCCCTCACGGTCTTCAAAGCTTACAGAAACACCATCCTTACTGGTCTTGGCCTGCTTGAACCGTGCTCCGGTATGAATCTCCATCCCGCGCTTCTTATACAAGCGTTCTATAAACTTTGAGACCTCTGCATCTTCAAGCGGCAGGATTCTTTCTAGCGCCTCAACCACGGTGACCTTGCTCCCATAGGCGTTATACACATCGGCAAACTCCATGCCGATTGCACCCGCTCCTACGATGAACAGTGATTCGGGTGCCCTCTCCTGCATTAGTGCTCCTGTTGAAGACCAGATGCGGTCCTCATCAATTTTCAATACAGGTAAATCCCGGGGCCTAGATCCAGTAGCCAAGATGATATGTTTGGCTTTGTAGATAGTCTTTAGTCCGTCTCCTGTCTCCAGTTCTATTTTTCCACGACCCTTGAGCCGACCGACACCCCTTAGGTGTGTGACCATGTTTTTCTTAAAGAGGTGAGCAATACCCTTCGCCATCTGAGCGGCTACTTGACGGCTACGGGCCTGAGCAGGGCCTAGGTCGAAAGAAACGTCTTTGGCAATAATGCCGTGCTCGTGGGCACCGGCCATCTCGCTGACGAGTAAAGCACTCGAAAGTAGAGCTTTCGTCGGTATGCAACCGATGTTGAGGCAAACACCCCCGAGC
>Ga0310121_10005648_pt1 | contig 10705 bp, 9 predicted proteins | sample CB27_Tmax_986_MG_FD_203504 | JGI IMG/M metagenome (GOLD analysis project Ga0310121, IMG submission 203504) | Marine microbial communities from Western Arctic Ocean, Canada - CB27_Tmax_986 | ecosystem: Environmental > Aquatic > Marine > Oceanic | place: Canada: Western Arctic Ocean | collected... | reverse complement strand
TCGTCGCCAGTGTTCGTCAATTGAGTTACGCGGCTACCCATCTCGAATATACTAACCGATCCGACGAGTGGGTCCGAAACCTTCACTGATCCAGGTTTGAGACCTCCGGAAACCCGCTTGATCCCTTGGATTCTTATCTGGGCACAAGGTTTCATGATTCCTGATTCGGTAGCCTCATTCTTTCACCAGAACCAGGATCTACTGTGGATGATCACGCTCGCGCTCGATCTGTCCATGACGCTTCTCCTTTACCGTCTGTTTGGCCGTCTGGGACTGACCGCAGCGATCGTGCTCGCGATCCTGTTAGCCAACTTGCAGGGTCCGAAACTGACGGTGATCTTGGGCATGGAGACCAGCCTAGGGGTAATCTTCTACTCCAGTATTTTCTTCGCGACCGACCTACTGGGCGAGAAGTACGGCCGCGCCGTCGCCAATCAAGCCGTTCTTCTCGGTTTTGGCGTGAGCGTCATCATCGTAGTGATGATGAGTATGAGCCTGCTTTACTTGCCTTCTTCGCGCCCAGAGTCGATCGTATTCTCGGGCGAGATTCATCAGGCCTTCTCCAGAATTCTAGACTTCACGCCAAGGTTCGTATTCGGTTCGCTGTTGGCCTATCTGATCAGTCAGAGCTTCGACGTTTGGCTGTTCCACAAGGTGAAGGATTGGACCCAGGGAAAGCACCTGTGGATACGCAACAATCTGTCTACGATTACGTCCCAGGCACTAGACACGGCACTCTATGCCGTCATTGTCTGGTGGGGAATATTCGATCTAGAAACGGCTTTTCGACTTGCTCTGGCGAAATACTTCTTCAAGGTGTTCATCGCGGCTTTCGATACGCCATTCATCTACTGGGCAAGGGGCTGGGATGTTCCTCAGCCGACTGCCGACCGATTATTCGCGACACAGGGTACGGTGGAGCGCTGACATTGGAACTGACGGGGCACCGCAGTCGGTCTTAAACGCACTCGTATAGTCAGTGAATCGCGAAACGGAACAACCGTAAAAACAATTCGAGGAATATTATGAAAGCAAGAGCAGCGGTTGCTTGGGAGGCGGGCCAGCCTTTGTCAATTGAGGAGATTGATGTCGCTGGGCCGAAAGACGGCGAGGTTTTGGTGCGGCTGGTGGCTACTGGCGTCTGTCACACGGATGCCTTTACTTTGTCGGGTGAAGATCCTGAGGGCGCTTTCCCAGCGGTTCTCGGGCACGAAGGCGGCGGTGTAGTTGAAGAGATTGGTATAGGCGTTACCAGCGTCAAACCGGGTGACCACGTTATTCCGCTATACACACCCGAGTGTAGAGAATGCGAGTTCTGCGCTTCAGGCAAGACTAATCTTTGTCAGAAAATCCGTGTGACCCAGGGGCAAGGGGCCATGCCGGATGGCACGAGCCGTTTCTCGGTGAACGGCAAAGATCTCCTGCACTTCATGGGCACATCGACGTTCTCAGAATACACCGTACTGCCCGAAATTGCCGTGGCAAAGATCGCACAGGAGGCGCCTCTGGAGAAAGTCTGTCTGCTGGGCTGCGGCATCACGACTGGTATCGGCGCGGTCCTGAACACGGCAAAGGTCGAACCCGGTTCAACGGTTGCAGTATTCGGTCTGGGCGGTGTTGGACTGAGTGTTATCCAGGGCGCCGTGATGGCGAAAGCGGAGCGAATTCTTGCGATCGATATCAATCAGGATAAGGAAAAGATGGCACTTCAGCTCGGCGCCACGGACTTCGTCAATCCGAAGGATCACGATCAACCGATTCAGGATGTCATCGTCGATATGACGAACGGCGGTGTCGACTACTCTTTCGAGGCTATCGGCAATGTTGAGCTCATGCGGTCAGCACTGGAGTGCTGCCACAAGGGCTGGGGCGAGTCCATAATCATCGGTGTTGCAGGCGCCGGGCAGGAGATATCTACACGACCTTTTCAACTCGTGACAGGACGCGTCTGGCGCGGTAGTGCGTTCGGCGGGGTCAAAGGACGTAGCCAGCTGCCGAATATGGTTGATCAGTATATGGCAGGGGCAATCAAAGTCGACGAGATGATTACCCACACGATGAAGCTCGAGGAAATCAACACGGCATTTGATCTTATGCACGAAGGCTCGAGCATTCGCTCTGTTATTCATTTTTGATCGTCGTTGAACTGCTGGCGCATTGAAAAAAACCAGATCCTCTCAGTTACGGTAAGGACATCGCCACGATGCCCTCTTTAGGGTAGTGGATCAGCGTGTAGCCACCCGACACACCCTTTAATGTTAATGCTCTTCCGAAACTTATTGACCACGACTACTCTGCTCCCGCGCCGCTTGTCGCTCGATCTTCGCCCATGAGTCCCGCAGGGTTACGGTGCGGCTGAATACCGCCCGGCCTTCGAGACCGGGATCGATCATGAAGTATCCTTGTCGCTCGAACTGGAAGCGCTCCCCGGGCCCAGCCTCCGCCAAGGCTGGTTCGAGCGCGGCATCTGGCAGAATCTGAAGCGAGTCCGGGTTGAGGTGCTGTTTGAAATCACCATCACCCTGATCCGGATTCGGCGATAGGAATAGGCGGTCGTACAACCGAACCTCGCGTCGCGTCGCATGCCTGGCGGATACCCAATGAATCGTTCCCTTCACCTTGCGCTGCGCCTGGTCTGTGCCGCTTCGGGTCTCCGGGTCGTAACTGCACCTTAACTCGACGATCTCGCCGCTCTCATCCTTGACCACGTTCTCGCACTTCACGATGTACGCATAACGCAACCGCACCTCAATACCGGGACTGAGGCGACGAAACTTTCCTGGCGGATCCTCCCTGAAATCGTCACGCTCGATAAAAATCTCCCGGCTGAACGGAACCTGTCGTGAACCGAGTTCCGGCCGATTTGGATGGTTCGACGCCTCAAGCCACTCCTCGCCCTCCTCCGGGTAATTATCGATGATGACCTTCAAAGGCTGAAGGACCGCAAACCGCCTGGGAGCCGTCTCGTTTAGTTCTTCGCGGACACAGTTCTCCAGTGCCCCGAGCTCAATGACGTTCTCCTTCTTGGTGATACCGATACGCCCCACGAAGTCTCGAATCGATGCAGGTGTATAGCCACGTCTCCTGATCCCGGAGAGTGTCGGCATCCGGGGATCGTCCCACCCCTCCACATGACCTTCATCGACCAACTGAGAGAGTTTGCGCTTACTCAAAATAGTGAACATGAGGTTCAGGCGGGAAAACTCGATCTGCCGCGGACGATGCGGAACCGGCAGGTTCTCGAGAAACCAATTATAAAGCGGGCGATGATCCTCGAACTCAAGCGTGCAAAGCGAGTGAGTGGTTCCTTCCAACGCGTCAGACAGGGTGTGGGCGAAATCGTACATCGGATAGATGCACCACCTGTCCCCAGTGCGCTGGTGGGGGACTTTTCGGATACGGTACAAGGTCGGGTCGCGCAGGTTGAGATTGGGCGAAGCCATATCAATTTTGGCGCGCAGCACATGTTCACCATCTTCGAAATCACCTCGACCCATGGCTGCAAACAACTCCAGGCTCTCTTCTATAGAACGGTTCCGATGGGGGCTGTTCGTGCCCGGCTCTTTGAGAGTGCCGCGGAGTGAGCGAATCTCCGCCGCACTAAGGCTGTCCACATATGCTTTCCCCGCCTGGATGAGATTGATCGCAAAGTCGTGAAGCTTTTGAAAATAGTCTGATGCGTGAGCGAGCCGGTCTCCCCAGTCGTAGCCAAGCCAACGAATATCCTCCTGGATCGCCTCTACATATTCGACGTCCTCTTTCTCCGGGTTTGTGTCGTCGAATCGCAGATAGCATTCACCACCGAATTCATCGGCAATGCCAAAATCGAGACATATCGCTTTTGCATGCCCGATATGCAAATAGCCGTTTGGTTCCGGCGGAAACCGTGTCTGCACACGAGCGCCATCTTTGCCTGCGGTAACGTCTCCCGCGACGATCTGCCGGATGAAGTCCTTACCGGATTTTTCCACCATATCCATAACGTGCAATTGTCGTTCATGGATACCCCTTTTCACAATTGAATCAGAGAGCGGACGACCAATGTTGGCCCTACCGATCACGTCGACCCCTACATCTATCGTCGATGCTGACCAACTCAATATTCCAAAAGCAAAGCAGTATCCGCCTCCTTTCGACGACGGCCGATGAGTGGCAGAATGAGCGCCATGCACCGACGCACCTTTATATATGGCGGCCTAGGAGCTCTCGCCGCCTGCACACAAATCGAGGAACCGGGCGAGTCGACGGGATCAGCGGAGCAGCATCGATGGCGCATGGTGACCTCTTGGCCGCCCAATTTTCCCGGGCACGGCACCTCGGCTAACCGCCTTGCCGAGCGGCTCGGAGCGCTATCCGGGGGTCGACTGGAAGTGGAGGTATTCGCGGCCGGCGAGCTCGTGCCGGCGTTCGAGGTACTCGACGCAGTCTCGCGCGGCACCATTCAACTCGGCCACTCCGCTCCGATCTACTGGCGGGGGAAAGTACCCGCCGCACAACTTTTCGGTAGCGTCCCATTCGGCATGCTGCCAAACGAGTTCAACGCTTGGCTTTACTTCGGCGGCGGCCTTGAGCTCTGGCAGGAGGCTTACGCCCCTCATAACGTTATCCCATTCCCAGCAGGCAACACAGGCACGCAGATGGGAGGCTGGTTCAATCGCGAGATCAACTCGGTGGATGATTTCAACGGGCTGAAAATTCGAATGCCTGGGCTGGGCGGCGAGGTCATACAGCGGGCGGGGGCGTTGCCCGTCAATCTTCCGGCCTCGGAGATTTTCACGGCGCTGCAGACAGGTGCGATCGACGCGACGGAATGGGTGGGGCCCTACAACGACCTGGCCTTCGGTCTGCACCAGGCCGCCGAGTACTACTATTATCCTGGCTGGCACGAGCCCTCGGGCTCCATCGAATGCTTCGTTTCCATGGATGCCTACGCGTCCCTTTCAGATGAATTGCAGCAGATTCTCGAGACCGCCTGCATCGCCGAGAACGATTATCTGTTGGCTGAGTTCAATACGCGAAATCAACAGTCATTGAAGACTCTGGTCGAGGAACACGGGGTGCAATTGCGTAGATTCCCCGACGATGTGCTCGAGGTCTTGCGTGGGTTCAGCCTCGAGGTCATGGAGGAGCTCGCCGCGGAAGATCCGATGAGCCGCAAGGTCTACGAATCCTACAAGGCGTTTGCCATGGAGATTGGGGCCTGGCTCAGAATCACGGAGGGCGCCATTACAGGGGCCCGAGACGGCGCTTGAGCCCACGTACAGACGCCTTACCGCTCATCACAGATTCCAGAAGATAGCGTCACGTTCGTGTATTTTAGCTGCTCATTTATGACTTTTAGAAGCATTTACGGCCTTCTTGTACCCTTAACCCTTGCGAGTTGCACCACCAATCCCGTCACCGGCGATCGAGAGCTGGGCCTGGTCTCCACGGCGGAGGAGATCTCCATCGGTGACGCACAGTACCTCCCCTCTCGCCAGATGCAGGGAGGTGATTACGTCCTCGATCCTGAATTGAACGCCTACGTCTCAGAGGTGGGCTACCGCCTCGCGGATGTCAGCGACCGAGCCCTCCCGTACGAATTCGTGGTCCTGAATAGCTCGGTGCCCAACGCATGGGCACTACCCGGCGGAAAAATAGCGGTCAATCGAGGGCTTTTGCTGGAGCTGGGCTCTGAGGCAGAACTCGCTGCTGTTCTAGGACACGAAATCGTGCATGCGGCCGCGCGCCATGGCGCACAGGCGATACAGCGCAACATGATCCTTCAAGGCGCGTTGCTGGCAACGACCGTTGCAGCGCGCGGCGACCACTCCAACCTAGCAATCGGCGCGGCAAACTTAGGGGCACAGCTCATCAATCAGCGCTACGGCCGAGGCGCCGAACTCGAGGCGGATCTTTATGGTATTAACTACCTGGCGAACGCGGGTTATGACCCTCAGGCAGCGGTCGCGCTTCAGGAGACTTTCGTGAGACTCTCGGAGGGCCGATCACAGGATTGGCTGTCCGGTCTGTTCGCCAGCCACCCACCTTCTTCGGAACGGGTAGAAAGAAACCGTGAGACCGCAGCCTCTCTGCCCGCCAGTGGTGAAATCGGTCTCGATCGATATCAAGCGACCATACGCCGCATTCGTGAAGCTCAGCCCGCGTATAACCTATACGATCGAGGCCGGGCTGCGTTGGCTGAAACTCGTCTAGATGAGGCCGACGGACTGGCGGTCGAAGCAATAAGCCTCGTGCCAGGTGAGGCCCAGTTTCATGCATTGGCAGGCGATATCGACTTGGCACGGGAACGTTTTCCGGCAGCGATCGAACATTACGATCAGGCGATTGGCCGATACGCCGAGTACTTCTACTTCCACCTGCAGAAGGGTCGCGCGCACGGAGCGCTCGATCAACGAGATGCAGCGGGATCGCACTTGCAGACCAGCATTGAACTGTTCCCGACCGCGGAGGCGCACTACGGGCTCGGTACGCTGGCCGAGACTGAGGGTGATTTGAACACGGCTCTCGAGCATTACCGTGTCGCAGCAACCTCCAATAGTCCCACAGGGCAAGCGGCCCAGGGCGCCATCGTTCGTCTTGATCTTCCGAGGAACCCGGGCAGCTACCTGCAGCTCAGAACGCTGCTCGACTCACAGGGCCAATTGTTAGTCGAGGTGGCGAATCCAACGCTTCTCTCTGTTAGGAACTTAAGGCTGATCATCCGATATGTTGACAGCTTCGGCTCGACACGTCAGGCGGTTCGACTGGTGGATCGAACTCTCGCCCCGGGCGACGCTTTACGGCTGGCTTCCGGCCTCGGCCCATTCACCAATAGCAATGCCTATCAGGTCGAATTCGAATCCGCGCAAGTTGTCAGTGAATAGACCCGATCGGAACCGTCTCTTCTAACCCTGAAGTCTTTGCCCCGCTTGGCAGCGGGCCGCTTGCCAGCTTCCTCAGGAATCTCTTCAGCCAAAAGAAGGAGGCCATACCGAATGCAAGATGAGATACCGCGTTTGCCCAGAAGATTCCATTGAGACCCATCAACTTTGAAAGCCCCCACGCGAGGGGTAGATAGACAATGAAAAATTTAACAAATATCAAAACCGCAGCGGGCAGCGGGCGGCCCAACGAATTGAAGCACCCAACAGCAATCATCATCACCCCGAACGCGCCGTAAGTGAACGGCACAATCCTGAGGTAGGCCGACGCAACATCCACAACAACCGGGTTCGTGTCGAAAAACGCAACCGTTGGGCGAGAGATGATGAAAAGCACCGCGGCCATCGCAAGTCCATAGATCACCAGGCAATTGACCGAGGAACGAACGGCGCGTCTAACCCTATCCAATTGCCCTGCACCATAGTTCTGGCCGACGAATGGGCCCACTGATGCCTGCAGCGCGAAGATGACGATGAGCACGACGGACTCCACCCTGGAGGCTACGCCAAAACCGGCTACCGCTTCCGGCCCGAAACTCGCAACCAGTGCGGTGATGGCCGCCATCGTGATGGGTATGAGCAAGTTTGCCGCCGTCGCTGGAACACACACATGAAAGAGTCGTTGCCAAGAATCCCACAGCCCGGCAGTACTGAGGAAGCGGGGCATAATCAGCCGCTCACGTCGATAGAGCACGGTGATCGAGGCCAGAACCGTGACCGCGTTGGCGATAACCGTCGCGATGGCCGCACCTCTTAGCTCCATGCGCGGGAAACCGAACATTCCGAAGATCAGCAGCGGATCAAGGACAATATTGATCAGCGCGGATAGGGAGAGAATCACGGCTGGCACCATCGCATCCCCTGTCGCGCGAATCGCATGATTTCCTATCATGGGCAGGATGAAGAACATGCTCCCCAGATAGTAAATCTGCATGTACTCGGCGATGAGCGGAAGCGTTCGTTCGTCGGCCCCCAGGACGCGAAACACGGGCTCTATCGTCGCGAGACCGACAACTAGGAGAAGGAGCCCAGCAACCGCACCGAGTATCAAGGCATGCGTGGTAATGCGTCGTACTGTCGCTCGATCACCGGTCCCAAGAAGACGGGCGACAACGCTCGACGTACCGATACCCACGCCCAGGCCGATGGAGATCATCGCGAACGCGACCGGAAAAGTGAAACTCATCGCAGCTAGCGGAAGTGTTCCGAGCTGAGCGACGAAAAAGGTATCGGCGATGCTGTAGGAGTTTAATGCCACGAAACCCAGTGCCATTGGCACCGCGAGTGCTCTCAAGTGAAACCCCACCGGGCCGGCGGTCAGTCTTGGGGGTGAAGGATCTGCCGGCCGCATGTCAGCTTAGGGGATCGCGGGCGTTCGTGGCTGCACGGCGCAGCCACCGGGTTCGGGTCGGACTAACAAATCTGCTCCAATCGATAGATGAAACTTCAGCAGGCGGGTCGATTGCCACCGTTCTGTGCATTGGACCGGTCCTTGTGCTGGCACAACATCGAGCATGACCAATGGCAAGTGGCGCGATTATCAGCAATCTGGCCCCGGAGCGGGCTCGAGGTTAAACAGCAAGGCAGACCGAACAGAACGATGCAGTCCATCTGGTGTCTCCTTGATTCGTTTAGTATAGCACCGTGGGGTGAGACGCTCAGCGGGACCGTGGATTGAATCCCATTATTTAAATCAATAAGTTAGAAACAAAAACACTGTTGGTCATTGTAATGCTCACGACGTATTTTGGTTCACAGAGGTTGCGCTAGATGACCGACGTCGCCGAAGCCGAAGCCTTGATTCTCGGGTGCATGCAGCCTCTGCCGTGCGAGGAGCGTCCGCTCGGCGAAACCGCCGGCGCCGTGCTACGAGAAAACATCGAGGCCGAACGCGACCAGCCGCCCTTCGATCGTGTGACGATGGACGGCGTTGCAATCAAGTACTCGGATTGGGATCAAGGCTTGCGACGCTACCGTGTAATCGGGACACAAGGGGCCGGCGCACCACCCCTGCTGATTCATGCCGGTGAGTGCGTCGAGATCATGACCGGCGCCATGCTGCCCGACGGGGCCGACACCGTGATACCTGTGGAACGCCTTACACGGAATCAGTCAATCGCGCTGATCGAGGATTCGGCCAAGGTCTCGGATAGGCAGTTCGTCCATCCTCGAGGATCGGATCGGATCGCCGGCAGCCAGCTACTCTCGTCTGGTCGGGCCATCGGGCCGACAGAGATGGCCATCTTGGCAAGCGCGGGCCGTCCGCGCATCCAGGTGACGAAGCAGCCGAAAATCGCGGTCGTTTCCACGGGTGATGAGCTCGTTGAGGTAGGGGAGCCGATCCAGCCCTATCAAATCCGATCCTCCAACGATCGCGCGATCGAAGCAAGCCTGCTGCGCCACACCCAGGCACGGGTGACCCGAGTAAACCTAAAAGACGATCCGGAAACTATGTTCCAGGCCATCGCGAAGCTGCACGACGCAAACAATACGTTGATTCTGAGCGGCGGTGTGTCCATGGGCCAATACGACTTTGTCCCTCAAGTACTCGACACACTCGGCGTCGAATTGGTCTTCCATCGAATCGAACAGCGGCCAGGGCGGCCGATGTGGTTCGGTGTCAGCAAGACATCGAAACCCATCTTTGCGCTGCCAGGTAACCCTGTCTCAACGCTTATCTGCCTCACGCGTTATGTCTTGCCGGCCCTGAGGCGGGCCATGGGACTCGTCACAGGATCTCCCGAGACAGTGCGGCTCGCCACGGACGTCGTGTTTCCCGCCGACCTGGTCTATTTTCTTCCTGTAAAGCTTAACTCGGACAACACCGGTACGGCGGTAGCGGAGCCTAACCCGACCAATACCTCCGGCGACTTCGTGTCACTAGCCGGTACCGATGGCTTTATCGAACTACCTCGGGGCCAAGAAGTTTTCCCACAAGGTATGGCGACGCGACTGTTTCGCTGGTAGCCGAGAGCCGGGCAATCAGAACCAACAGGATACGAAAAACTGCACCACAACCGCGCAGAAGCTAGGGAGGGGCTCGGTGCCGGCGACGTAGATGAGCTGGGTGGGATCGCGGTTCTATCCCAACTTGATAGAACAAGGGTAGAGAAAACTTAGGCGCAATAGCCTATTTATTTTTCAATCGGACTCATAATTTTCAGGTCGAAAGTTAAAAACTTTTCGGGGCCACCATCCTACAAGCCAACGCCCTATTCCAAGCAACGACTTTAGTGTGATTTCGATATGAGCTAGGCGATCATCAGCGGGCGACATTCTGCCACTCCGAAATGCAGTTGAATGGCACGATTTCCACACCCGGTGCTGCCTGTCGGGTCCTGTCCATCGTAAATGGTTGAGTGAAGATGACCGGATCATCGACGGTTATCGAGTAGTTCAACATCCGCCCATCATTCGATACCGAGAATCGCTCAACATAGCGAACCCTATCCGACTGCGGCATTCCGATGTTCGAGTAGTACGGCCAGTCCACATGGATTGTCGTCACGACGAGCGTATCACCTTCCAATCGTCCCACGGAGTAACCAACGGACGAGGTCTCGGCTCCTCCCTCGCTGGACCCGCCGTTCATATGGACGATCCTGCGAAGGTTGTACTGAGTCGCCTCGATGCGGATCTGGTCACCCTCATCGATGATCTCCATCGGCCAGGGGGCGAACATCGTGTCCGGCATCCCCTGCCGACAGTCAAGCTGCCCGTTGTCGGCCAGGGGGTCGTAGATCCCTACTAACTCGCGGCCCCGCTCAGTCAGAGTTTGCGCG
>Ga0310121_10005647_pt1 | contig 10705 bp, 6 predicted proteins | sample CB27_Tmax_986_MG_FD_203504 | JGI IMG/M metagenome (GOLD analysis project Ga0310121, IMG submission 203504) | Marine microbial communities from Western Arctic Ocean, Canada - CB27_Tmax_986 | ecosystem: Environmental > Aquatic > Marine > Oceanic | place: Canada: Western Arctic Ocean | collected... | reverse complement strand
GGATGCTGTCTCTCTATCTTGCAACACCCCTGGTCATGACCCAGGTCGTTCGCCTTCTGGTCTTCTATCGGCACAGCATCAAGATGAGCGTGTACGAATACCTGGGAGATCGTTTCGGCTACCCGGCCCAGGCCTACGGCTCTTTCGCCTTCATCATGAGTCGCATTCTGGATATGAGCATGACCTTCTACTTTCTGGGCATAGCGGTCGCCTTCCTGGCCGACTTGGACATCTGGTGGGTCATCTTGGTCCTGGGTCTATTCACTCTGGCCTATACCGTTCTAGGCGGTATCGAGGCCGTCGTGTGGACAGATGTCATCCAGGCAGTGCTGCTCGTGAGCGGTGGACTACTTTGTCTCGGAATCGTGCTGTTTGCTTCCGATTTTGGGCCCCAAAAGGTGATCTCTACTGCCTGGCAGGGAGGCAAGTTCGGCTTGGGAAGCTTTCGATTCAGCCTGATCGAGAACAATTTCTGGATCTTCCTGGTAGGGGGGGTGTTTCAGGCTTTTCAGTCCTTCGCCATCAGTCAGAGTGCGGTACAGAGATATCTTTTGGCCCGTACCGATCAGGAAGCCAAGCGCAGTGCCATTGCCGGTGTCCTCTCTTGTATTCCTGTATGGCTTCTATTCATGTTTCTGGGCGCCTGTCTCTGGGCCTTCTACCAGCTGGGAGGCGATATGGTGCCGCCAGAGGTGATCGCCGTCAAAGACAATATCCTGCCCTACTTCATCAAGACCCAATTACCCCACGGGATCATAGGGTTGATGCTGGCAGCTCTGGTGGCCGCCGCCATGTCCAGTCTGGATTCAGATTTGAACAGTGTTGCAGCCGTAGTGGTCCAGAATTTCTATAGGACGTTGCGGCCCGGGTCGACCGATCAACAGCAGCTCGCCGTAGGGCGCTCATCGGTTGTAGTGGTTGGTCTTGCTGCCATCCTGATGGCCCAACAGTGGATCGGTATCGAGTCTTTCGTGGAGTTCGGCGTGGGGCTCGCTTCGGTTTTCTCGGGCGGAATGGTGGGGCTGTTCGGCCTGGGTGTTCTCTTTCGACGTGCTACCGCGACCGGTGCCTATGCCGGGATCGCCGCTTGCGTTCTCTTGACGGGTTGGGCAACCCTAACACGGATCCGGCTGCCCAAGATGGAGGAACCCTTTCTCAATCTGGGCTCCTACAACTACACCTGGGTTCCGGTATTGATCGGGATTCTGGCGAATCTGGCTTTGGTGGGAGTGGGTCTGGCAGTAAGTCTCCTGGCTGGACGTACCCAAAAGGAGGCGTAGCTCCCAGGTGTGTCCCTCTCGACATTCTTCTCCGGTCTTCGAAATTGGCTTGTTCGATGGGGGGCATTGGTTTCATCGAGTCTTCCCACTTTTTGTAGGGGCTAGACAACCGAGAGCGCTGTAAGAACAACAACATGACCGAAGCATCGCCTGTTTCCCTGCTCCAGATGGAAGGCATCCGCAAGTCTTTTCCCGGCGTTCTGGCTCTGAGTGGGGTCGACCTGGAGGTGAATTCGGGCGAGGTGATGGCACTCGTCGGAGAGAACGGGGCAGGCAAGAGTACGCTCATCAAGGTCCTCAGCGGCGCACACCTCCCGGACGTTGGCTCGATCCGACTCGGGGGAGAGCTGCAAGCGATTACCAATCCTGTGGATGCGCAGCGGGCCGGGGTGGCTGTGATCTACCAGGAATTCAACTTGATCCCGTCCTTGACTGCCCGAGAGAACATCTTCCTGGGTCAGGAGCGAGCCGTTTGCGGTTTCATTCCGCATCGCCAGGAACGCGACGCAGCCGCTGAATTGTTCCGGCGTCTTGGGGTCTCGATTGACCCTGAATCGCCTTGTGGCAAGCTGACTGTCGCACAACAGCAGATCGTTGAAATCGCCAAGGCACTGTCCCTGAAGGCCAGGATCATCGTGATGGATGAGCCCACGGCGACCCTGACTGGACGGGAAGTGAGCCGGCTTTTCTCGATTATTCGGGAGCTGAAGGCTCATGGCATTGGGATTGTCTATGTCAGTCACCGCCTGCAGGAGATCTCCGAAATTGCTGATCGCGTGACGGTGCTTCGCGATGGTTTTCAGGTGGCCGTTTGTGATTCCTCCAAGGTCGCCCGTGAGGAGTTGATCGAGATGATGGTAGGGCGGAAGCTCGAGAGTGAGTTTCCAGAACGGGAGGTTGCGATTGGCGACAGGTGCCTCGAAGTCGAGAAGCTGAGTCAAGGAAAACAGGTCAAAGAAGTCTCCTTCTGCCTCCGCAGAGGAGAGGTGCTGGGAATGACGGGACTGGTGGGCGCGGGTCGCACCGAGACTGCTCAGCTGATCTTTGGCGCAAGGCAGCCCGACTCCGGCTCCATGCGGCTCAATGGAGAACCGCTGAAGGTTCGGAGTCCTCGTCAGGCAATTGCAAACGGCATCTGTCTGCTCTCCGAGGACCGCAAGGCGGAGGGATTGATCTTGAAGCACTCGCCCCTGGTCAACTTCGGTCTCCCAAATCTATCTCGTTTTTCCCGGCTGGGCTTCGTTAGTGGTAAGCAGGAGCGATCTGTTTTTGAACGTTACGCGAAGAGCCTGCGTATTACCATGGCCGACCCGGACCAACCCAGTCGAAACCTCTCGGGCGGGAATCAGCAGAAAGTTGTCCTGGCCAAGTGGTTGGAGGCGAAGTCTGAAGTGATTATTTTCGACGAGCCGACAAGGGGGATCGACGTCGGAGCCAAGTACGAGCTCTACGTCCTGATCAACGAGCTGGCTAGACAGGGGAAGGCGATTCTCCTGATAAGCTCGGAGCTACCGGAAGTTCTGGGAATGTGCGACCGGATCCTGGTGATGCATCGCGGCCAGATCACGGGTGAAATCACCGATGTCGAAAACGCCACTCAGGAGCAGATCATGGACCTGGCAATCGCGCCGGTGTTCTAGCCCGGGGAAAAGTTCACGAACTGGTCAAGTTTCCCACTTTGGTGAACGATAGCTCCTGAGGAGACCGCTTCAGCGGCCTCCTAGACGGGGCACAGATGAGTGTGCCTTGGCCGTATGAGGTGGCTCGCTACGCAGTAGTCGCAATGTTTAGGCATGATCTTGACGAAGGGGCGCAGCGAATAAGAAGGCCGTTCCGTAATTTGCGTTGATAGTTGAGTTGAGTCAAGTTTATGGCGAAGAACGTCTCCCAATCGAATCAGAAAATCGTTCCGTTGCAATCTGTTGAGCAACGGATTTTTTTGATACGCGGCCACAAGGTCATGCTGAGCACTCACCTGGCAGGTCTATACGGAGTGAAACCGAAGACACTCATCCAGGCGGTCAAACGTAATATGGACCGTTTTCCAGAAGACCTCATGTTCCAGCTCACCCGGGAGGAGTTTGAGAACTTGAAGTCACAATTTGTGACTTCAAGTTGGGGTGGCCTAAGACGGGCTACTCGCTATGCCTTCACCGAGCAGGGAGTGGCGATGCTTTCGAGTGTCCTGCGCAGTAAACAGGCGGTTCAGGATCTTGAACCTGTGATCTTCAACCTTCAACCTGTAACCTGAAACCCGTAACCAGACGCCTCCATCAAGAGCCATGCTAAGGACTTCACTCTCCCGCTTCGTATCCGACTACGGAATGGTATTCGTGCTGATCCTGATTTGCGGCTATTACAGCCTGGTAACCTGGGACGAGCAGCACCCCAATGGCGTCGAAGGAGCGGAGGAGCTGGCGCTGTGGGTCCAGCAGGAACTGGAGGGCTCGCCACGCCTGTTGATTGTCGCCCGAAGTAGTGACGAGGATCGGGACTTCACCCGAACCTTGGAAGCCCGTTTGGCGCAGGCTGGGCTGAAGCCAGTCGCAAGCATCAATGGTCAGCCTGCGGATGCCCGGCAAGCCCTGCAATCCATCATCGAATCCGGGGAAGGTCTCGATGCAATCGTCACCAATCGAATTACCAGCAATTGGGCCGTGTTCGACCGGCTGGAGGAACAATTTCCGTCGCTTGCGGGTCTGAAGATCATGACTCCAAGGCCCTATTCCTGGCCCAATTTTCTGAAGTCCGAGAATCTTCTGAACGTAGCCAACCAGATTGTCGTGATCGCCCTGATCGCCGTAGGCATGACGCTGGTCATTGTCAGTGCCGGCATCGATCTTTCTGTTGGCAGCCTGATTGCCCTCTCTGCTGTAATCTCCACCCTGCTGATCAGAGACGCTGCCGGTGCCGAAGAGGCGTCCAACTGGGCGATGTTCTGGTGTTGTCTGGGAGGGATTGCCGCTTGTGGTCTGGCGGGCACGTTGTCGGGTCTGATGGTCGCGCTCTTTTCCATTCCCCCTTTCATCGTGACCTTGTCGATGATGCTGGTGGCCAGCGGTCTGGCCTATATCCTGGCCCAGGGCCAATCGGTCTATGAGGTGCCCGATTCTTTCGTTTGGTTGGGACGGGGGGCCGATCTGGGGGTTCCCAACGCGGTGATCCTGATGGCGGCCCTCTATGCAGTCGCTCACGTGATCATGACCCGGACGACTTTGGGCCGCTACATCTACGCGGTGGGTGGGGGCCCTGAGGTTGCCCGACTCAGCGGGGTAAGAGTGAGGGCCGTACTCATCTTCGTATACGGCCTTTGCGGCGCACTGGCAGGCCTGGGAGGCGTCGTCATGGCTTCCCAGCTAAAGAGTGGATCCCCTACCTACGGACAGATGTACGAGCTATATGTTATCGCCGCGGTGGTGGTGGGAGGAGCCAGTCTTTCGGGAGGTCAGGGCAAGATCCTGGGTACCTTGATCGGGGCCTTCATCATTGCCGTCATTCAAAACGGGATGAACCTCACAGGAGTGGAAAGCTACACCCAGAAGGTCGTCCTCGGGTTGATCATCCTGTCCGCCGTTCTGCTGGACATGGTCAAGAAGCGCGGCTGGGCCCTGTGGCAGGGGAGGTGACTCTGAAGATTTCGTCGCACGTCTAGATTCGTCTGAACGTCTGGACGTCGCACGTTGCTGAGTAAGGCATCTATTATTGATGTAAAAGCAAAACAGAGCCGCGAACGACTTGACCCGTTGGCAATATGAGCCCAAGTTCCGAGAAGAGAGCCGGACACAGCAGAATCTAACCTATTCCCGACCAGTTTTATCCCAACTCATCCGGCCCAACCAAGGCGAAAGCCAGACCAGCATCGTCACGCCCCCATGGTATCCTGCCGTGCTCCACAGGAGAGCATGATGTCCGTTGAGAAAGCGCTCCAGAGCTTCAAAAAGCTCCAGTCAAGAGGCGAAATCACCGCCTGGGTAAAGATACCGGAGAAACCAGGTAGCTTCACGGATCTTCCCGAAGACCTCTCTGCTCCTCTGAGTGCCGCTCTCAAGCGAAGGGGCGTCAGACGCCTTTACTCTCACCAGGCCGAGGCCTTCGATCTGTCGCAGCGGAATCAAAATACGGTGGTCGTCACGCCGACCGCCTCCGGCAAGACCCTCTGCTACAACCTGCCGGTTCTGGAGAACCTGTTACGCAATCCCCAGCACCGGGCTCTATACCTGTTCCCGACCAAGGCTCTGGCACAGGATCAGTTGGCCGAGCTCCGAGAGCTGATCGCGGCCATAGGGGTTCCGATCGGAGTCCAGACCTACGACGGGGATACCCCTGCCGACCAGCGCAGGAAGATTCGTCTGGAAGCCCGGATCATCCTCACCAATCCCGACATGCTGCACTCGGCGATCCTGCCTCACCATCCGAAGTGGATCCATCTGTTCCAGAATCTTCGATACGTCGTCCTGGACGAGCTGCACACCTATCGGGGAATCTTCGGCAGCCACGTGGCCAACGTTTTTCGGCGGCTCAAACGGCTGAGCCGCTTCTACCAGACCTCTCCTCAGTTCATTTGCACCTCTGCAACGATTGCAAACCCGGGGGAATTAGCGCAGAAGCTGGTGGGTGAAGAGGTGCAGGTGGTACAGCGCAACGGGTCTCCTGCTTCGAGCAAAGACCTGATTCTCTACAACCCGCCCCTGGTAAACCCAGAACTGGGACTGCGCCGAAGTGCCCTGTCGTCGGCCCGTCGTTTCGCTGAAACCTTCCTGAAACAGGGTCTTCAGTGTCTGGTTTTTGCAACTAGCCGGGTCAAGGTCGAGGTGCTTCTCAGCTACCTTAAAAAGTCGGTCGAACAACAGCCAGGACTAGGACCCAAGATCAGGGGGTACCGGGGCGGATATCTGCCGAAGACGCGGCGCGAGATCGAGCGTCAGATGCGCCAGAAGGAGATTCTCGGCATCGTCAGCACCAATGCTCTGGAGCTGGGGATCGACATCGGCAGCCTCGAAGTCTGTGTTCTGGCCGGATATCCAGGGTCAATTGCCAGCGCCTGGCAGCAGATTGGGCGAGTAGGGCGCCGCGGTGGCCATTCGGCCGCAGTGCTGGTGGCCCGAAACCTTCCCTTGGATCAGTTCGTTGTTCATCACCCGGAATACTTCCTGGAAGGTGCGCCCGAGCACGGCCGTATTCATCCGGACAACCTTCAGATCCTGGTGAGTCATATTCAGTGCGCTGCCTTCGAGCTGCCCTTCGAGAAGGGAGAAGGGTTCGGGGGCGAGAATCTAGAGGAGATCCTCGACTACCTGACCGAAGATGGAGGTCTGCTCAAGACCGGAGATCGATGGCACTGGACCGAAGAATCCTACCCCGCAAGTTCCGTCAATCTGCGCAACATACCAGAAGAAAACTTCATCGTTTTCGATGTCGAGGCTGGCTCCAAGTCCATTGCCGAGGTGGACTTTGACAGTGCACCTGAGCTGCTGCACGAGGAGGCCTTGTATCTCTGTGAGGGACGTCAGTTTCATGTGGACCGTCTCGATTACCCAGGACGGAAGGCCTATGTCCGGCCGGTCCAGGTCGACTACTACACAGAGGCCATCACCTATGCCGGCCTGCGGGTCTTGAGTGTGGAGTCTGCTGCTGATTCGGGGAGGGGAGTGTCCGAGCATGGCGAGGTCCACCTGGTCAAGAAGGTGCCGGGATTCAAGAAGATCCGGTTCTACACCTCCGAGAATCTGGGCTATGGGAAGGTCGAGCTGCCCGTAAACGAGCTCCACACCACCGCCTATTGGCTGCGGGCCGACGAAGACCAACTGGATACCGACCTGTTGCGGGATGAGATCATTCGCGGCTTTCTCGGTCTTTCCTATGCTCTGCATCATATGGCCACCTTCATCCTGATGTGTGACATTCGCGATCTGGGCCGCAGCGTAGGGGACGGTTCCGCCAGCTGGTTTGTCCAGGCAAGCACCGAGGCTCTCGGCTTCTACTCCTCTGGGGGGGAGGAAAGTGATCTCTCAGTCGAGTCGTTCCCCTCCTTCCAGCCCACTGTGTTTCTCTACGATAACTACCCAGGTGGAGTCGGTTTTTCGGAGAAGCTCTTCGAGTGTCACGATTTCCTCACTCAAAAGACCTTCGATCGAATCGTGGAATGCTCTTGTAAGCATGGCTGTCCCTCTTGTGTGGGTCCGGTCGACGAACTGGGCAAGGAGACCAAACGGCTCAGCCTTGCGGTTCTCGAGGGGCTCCTTGGAGCTGGACACCAGTTGGTCCACTAGTGCAGCGCGCCATAAGTTCTGAGCCAGGGAGCAGTAGTCAATCGTTGTCGCTGGCTAGGCGTCGCGAGCGAGGCATACCGGGCTATATTCCGAGTCGAGCGCAACAACGCCAGCGACGACGAGGGGTGCTGCTCCCTGGTTCAAAACTTGTGGCGCGCTGCACTCGGGGGTGCTGACGCCCTGGTGACCTGGACCCTTCAGGAAGCCGGTTATCCGGGTGCTCATTCTGCTGTGGCACAGACTATGGAACTTCGGCAGCGATTGAATCGGATTCGTGGAAAGAAACCTGCCGGCAGTACGTTGGCTGCTGCACCAGCCAGACCGGCCGCCGAAGAAGCCGAGACTGACCTGGCGCAGTTTCTTGGTGGTGAGTGGAAGCAGGACGAGAGCGGAAGGACCTTTCGGGTCGAAAGGTCAATGCCCTGTGACCAGATACACGGGCGCTTGAGGCTTGACGAAATCTACCGTACAGATGTCCGGTGGTTGGAGCTGCTTTCAGGAGACCCGGAGTTCTCGACCTTTGATCCGGAGGCAACACTCTTCCTGGACACCGAGACCACGGGGCTGGCCGGAGGAAGCGGGACCTATGTTTTTCTGGTAGGGCTGGGTTACTTTCGGGGAGACGTCTTCCAGACAGATCAGCTGTTCTTGCCTGATCTCGATTCAGAGTTTTCCTTCTTGAAGCAGTTGTGCGATCGGGTCCGAGGCGATGCGGATGGTAAAACATTTCGATATCTGGTCACTTTCAATGGGAAGGGATATGACCTGAACTTGCTCGAATATCGCTTTCTGATTCACGGTATTGAGCCACCTTTTGAATCGCTTTCCCACCTGGATCTTCTCTATCCCACTCGAATGCTCTGGAAACGTAGTCTGCAGAACTGTGCGCTGCAGACGGTGGAAAAGCTGATCCTCGGACTTCGCCGTCCGCCCGATATCCCTTCGGCCCTGATTCCGCGTACCTATTTCACTTATCTTCGATCTGGCTACCATCAGCCCTTTCAGAGCGTTTTCGAACACAATCGAATCGACGTGCTGACGATGGTGGGGCTCCTGGCAGTGGCCGTCCAACTGCTGAAGGAGCCCGACCGACGATTCTTCGTGAGTCCTATCTCGTCCGCCCAGATGCTGCTGCTTCGAGGTGAGGATCAAGAGGCGCTCCGGCTCCTGGAGATCGTTTCCCAGGAGACGCAATGGGAGGTAGAGCGACCAGATCTAATGCTTCTTCTAGCCGGGTTGAAGAAGAAACTGGGAGCGTCCGACGAGGCCCTTGCACTGTTCGAAGAATTGCTCCGGATCCAGGAGCGCCCTCCATTGGAGACCTTTGAAGAGGCGGCCAAGATTCTCGAGCATCAGAAGCGCGACCTGGAAAAAGCCCTGAGTCTGGTCCAGAAGGCCTCGAGCATGTATCCTGAATCCAACGATCTCGATCACCGGAAATTCAGACTGCAGTGCCGGATTGCCGGGGAGAAGTGGTATTAGCGGCCGCCGGTCTCGGAATCATGCAAAAGAGACGAATCGATGCTGCGAAAATCTATTCTGGCTCTGTTCGGAGTCTGTGCACTTTTTTACGGGGCCCTCTCGGTTGATCTGGCCCAAAACGACCCTTCTCGAAGGTTTGCGTTCCCACACATCCCCCGAGGAGAACTCGGCAACGGTGATACGATCACGAGCTACGCTGTTTTTCACAACGAGTCCGTCGACGCCTGCAGGCTGGAAGTTCTTTTGCACGATGAGCCGGTGACCCCTCTGATCCAGCTACTTTCCGGATCAGTGGAGCGAACCAAGGCAACCCGTTCAACGTCAACATTCCCTCCTTTGATATAGCGAAAATCACGATCACAGGGCCTCCTGGTTCAGGGGGTTTTTCTTCAGGGTCTCTATTGGTGCTCGCCGACCCGGTCGACTGTCCTGATACAAGCAACCTCAACGTGTTTGCCAGGTTTAAACAGAATCGGGCCGGCAATGTGAATCCCTTCGAAGCATTCTCATCGCTTCCCGGTGGCTCCCTGCAGATGCCCTCTAATCCTCCAAATCCATATGTCTCGGCCCCGTTGTTCTTTAATCCCGCTGAAGGAGAGGGCCCGGCGCGAAATCTAGGCCTCGCCTTCTCTTCAGTTGATCCCCTGCCAACTGGAACAAGGATGCTTATCTGAATGAACAACCAGAATGCCGGAACCGTGATAGGGCCCATCCTTATTCCCACCGACGGAAGCTATACGAGTCTATTTGTAAAGGAGCTTCCGGGATGGCCCCCAGGTACCTTCTCAGAGGCCTTCAATGGCACGGCCAACTTGACTTTGAACGTTCCCAATCAGCAGAGTGCCACTGAGGCATTGTTGGAACCCCTATTCATAGCCGTTGTCGGTTCAGGGAACGAATTCCAGTTAACCGCTGCCCCCCCATACGGTGGTCGGGCCCGACATTCCAAGCGATCATAATCTGCTCCCGAGTGTCGGGGCGAACTAGAGTTCCTTGGTCGATGAAAGGTCCACAGACTGGTCAAGTTTTCTGTCTCGGCGTGATGTAGTTTCCAAAGAGACCGCTTCAGCGGTCTGGCGCGAACGCGTATTAGACCCGGCCTTTAGGCCAGGGTCAGCTGCGGCGCCATCCCTCCGGAGGGCCTTTCAAGGTCCTTCTCGAACCGCGGCTTTCGCCAGCTTGGACCCGGAGCCGGGCTGAAGCCTGTATTCGAGAAGCCCGCTAAGGGTTCGGTCAAGAATAAATTCGCAGAGTTCGTGCTCAGATTTGCGCCAGATTTGGTCGCGAACGATTGAGTGAAACCCCAGGCGTAGCCAGGTCTACATTGAGGATTTCGCGATTGAGGAGCGGCCGAAGATGGTGGTAAAGGTGAGCGGGAGAATGTGAAGTTATTCTTGACCGAACCCTAAAGCAGGCTCCGGCATCTGCTGGCTCGCTCACCCGGCCCTGAAGGACGGGTCTAATACGCTTTGCGCCAAGCCGCTGAAGCGGCCGATTTGAGCGGGACATATCCAGCAAATGTCAGCGTTTCTCGGCGGTTAGGACTAGTAAATAAATAAAGGTATCAATATGTAGTTTGTAATGCTATGCTGCGCGTGCATGGATACGCTGACCGAATTGACTGAGAAATTCCGGTCTGTATGGCCCCTGTTGGATGAACGAACGCGGCGGATT
>Ga0310121_10005646_pt1 | contig 10706 bp, 8 predicted proteins | sample CB27_Tmax_986_MG_FD_203504 | JGI IMG/M metagenome (GOLD analysis project Ga0310121, IMG submission 203504) | Marine microbial communities from Western Arctic Ocean, Canada - CB27_Tmax_986 | ecosystem: Environmental > Aquatic > Marine > Oceanic | place: Canada: Western Arctic Ocean | collected... | reverse complement strand
CTGGGGGGCGCTACTGGTTCTGCTGTTCTTGGCGGTGACCCTGGCCAGCGCCTCGGGAGTGATGCTGTTTTCATTTCTCGACACCAAGGAACGTCAGACCGAATTCGCCCTGCTTCGGACCTTGGGCTCAACCGGCGGACAGCTTCGGGGCATCGTATGGTTTAATCTATTCATGATCGTGGTCTGCGGCGTGACGCTGGGCACGTGGGTGGGCCAGCTAATCGGTGTGAGCATTCTTCCGCTGATGGAAGTGGCTGAAGAAGGTGAGCGGATCACGCCGCCAATGGCCCTCACCACCGATTGGCCGTTGCTGCTGATCTCCTATTTGGTGTTGGCGGCAATTACTGGGGTTACGGTGGTCTGGCTGGCGTGGTTGAGCGCCAAGATACAGGTGCAGCAGGTGCTTAGAATGGGAGACGCGGGATGACCAATTTCAGTGAGTACAACTTGGCAGCCGATCATGCGGGGCCGTACATCGATTGCCGCGACCTCTTCAAGATATACAAACGCGCCGACTTGGAGGTGGTTGCCTTGCGGGGGCTGGACCTCAGCGTCGCGTCCGGGGAGTTGATCGCCGTGATCGGGGCCAGCGGCAGCGGCAAGAGCACCCTGCTGAACATATTGGCCGGCCTGGATCGGCCTTCGGCAGGTCAGGTGCTGGTCGGCTCCAGGGACCTGCTCGACGTCTCTGACAGCGACTTGGTGCTGTACCGGCGGTTGGAGGTGGGCTTTGTCTGGCAGGCCACCGCGCGGAACCTGGTGCCCTATCTCTCCGTTGCCGATAACATCGAACTGCCCATGGCCCTGGCCGGTCAGCCAGCCAAAGCGCGGCACGCCTGGGCTGGAGAGTTGCTGGAGTCTTTGGGCATGACTGCCAGACGCGACCGTTTCCCTCACCAACTGTCCGGCGGCGAACAGCAACGGGCCGCGATTGCCGTTGGTCTGGCCAACAAGCCGCCCCTGCTGCTGGCTGACGAGCCCACCGGAGAGTTGGACACCGAGAACGCCGACAATATCTTCGAGATGATCCGCGGTCTGAACCGGTCCTACGGCGTGACGGTGGTCACCGTAACCCACTATCCGGGCGTTTCCCGGTTTGTCGACCGGGTGGTGCATATCCGGGACGGACGCATCGGCTCCGAGACTTTCTCTAGGCCCGATTACCGGCGGGACGGCGATACCGTGGAAGAAGAGTACGTGGTGGTGGACCAAGCGGGACGGCTCCAGCTCCCACTCGAGTATGCCGATCGATTCCGCCGCGGCGGCCTGGCGAAGATTGAGTCGGAAGGCGGGCAGATCACGATTGAGCCGCCGGGCTCCAGTCCTCGTCAGCCCAGGAAGAGGAGCTAAGGGTTGGTGGACGTTACAGGAACCAGTAAACAGCCGACGGCCTTGGTGAACGGGCCGGTGATCTCGGCACAGGGAGTGAGCCGGATCTTCGGTTCCGGCGCCACTGCCGTCACCGCCCTGTCATCCGTCGACCTCACCATGGAGCAGGGGGATTTCTTGGCGGTTACGGGCCGTTCCGGTTCCGGCAAGACCACCCTGCTCAATCTGCTCTCCGGATTGGACCGCCCCAGCACCGGTACAGTGCGTTTCCAAGGGGACGATCTGGCCGGAATGCGGGAGGCCGAACTGGTGGAACTGCGGCGGCATAAGATCGGTTTCGTATTCCAGTCATTCGGGCTGATGCCCTTGTTATCCGCTCAGGAGAATGTGGAATTGCCCCTGCACATCGGCGGCGTGTCTTGGCGCGAGCGGAGGCAACGAGCCACTGAAGCCCTTGCGGCGGTAGGACTGGGCAGCCGGGCCCACCACCGGCCCTATGAACTCTCCGGAGGCGAACAACAACGGGTGTCCATCGCCAGGGCGTTGGTGACCGTGCCTGAAGTAGTATTCGCCGACGAGCCCACCGGAGAACTCGACACTGCCACAGCCAGGTCCATCGCCGAAACGCTGGGTGAGGTCGCCTCGTCCAGACGGGCCACTGTGATCGTCGCCACCCACGACCTGGAATTGGCAGCCACTGCCCAGCGTCGTCTGGACCTGGTAGACGGAGAGATCGTTTCCCAAAGTTAGCAGCATTCTCCCGCTCCCTTGCTGGGCATTCATTTTTTATCCCAGGTCCCATCGGGGGTTCTCATCCGTGTATACTTCGGCGGGAAATACTACCATCGAATCTTACGATTCAATCTTGATTGCCGAGGTGCAGGCATGTTTGTACGTATCTATACCGGAGACGACGGCCAGTCCCACATGGAACAACAGGACCTCCCCACCGAAGGCGTTCATCATATCGCCACCAAATCCGGTGAAGACTTGGTCTTCCGAACATCTGTCGAAAATAGCTTTAGCGATTGGCACAACCCGGGCAGACGTCAGTACCTGTTTGTCGTTGACGGCCGCATGGAAGTTTCGGTCGCCGACGGCACTGCGTTAGAATTCAAGCCTGGCGACGTGCTGCTGGCCGAGGACATGACCGGCCAAGGCCACGTCACCAAGTCCGTCGGCGGCTCCTACACGTCGGTTTCGATGGGTATTCCCGACTAATCTACCTGCCCTATCAGGTTGAGGGATATCATGGTCGGGTTGCGTCGGCGCATGGCGCGTCGCGTTTCCGGTTGACAGCAACAGGCCATTATTATTTATAATGGCGAATAAATTCGCTCGGAATTATTGCCAAATACACTAGCGCCAAAAATCAAAACCGGGGAGGGCGAGGTAAAAGATGATTACCAAGTTCGACAGCCTATATGCCGGTCACGTAGATATGACCGACATTGGCTACGGCGGCACAGCGGTTAACGACCGGAATTTCGATAACGATCACCTGATAACCGTTTACAGCAAGGCGGGGGCCATCGCGAAAACCTTGGACGAAAACGGTTTCGACACCATGTGGATGGCCGAGCACCATTTTCAGCCCGAGGGCTACGAGTGCATCCCCAACCTAATCATGCTCAACGTCCACCTGGCCCACCTGACCAAGAACATCAAGTTCGGGTGCGGCTTCAACATCGCCCCCATGTGGCACCCTCTGCGCCTGGCTGAGGACTTTGCCACCGCCGATATCCTGACCAAAGGCCGGGTAATCTTCGGCGTCGGCCGCGGGTACCATACCCGCGAGGTCGAGACCTTTGGCTCTCCCTTAACAGACCAGGATGCCAACCGGGAGAAGTTCGAAGAAGCGGTGGAGATAATCTTCAAGGCGTTCAACAACGAGTCCTTCTCCCACAAGGGGAAGTACTACACGCTGCCTCCCGAGGTGCCCTACCGGGGTTACACCCTCAAGGAGCTGACCCTGGTGCCCCGGCCCACGACCCTGCCGGTGGAGTGCTGGCAGCCCATCCAAGGCGGTTCCCAAAGGGCTTTGGATTTCATGGCCAAGCACGGCATCAAGGGGATCCTAGGCGGCGGCGTCGCAGAGGGCGGCATCATGGACAGCATCGTATTCGGCTACCGCGACGCCCTGGTGCGGGCCGGCAAGACCGATGCCCAACCCGGTGAGGGCCTGAGCGTCGGCTTCCACTTCCACATGGCCCCCTCCGTGGAACAGGCGATGGAAGAGGCCAAGGGCTTCTACGAAGAGAATCTCAAGATGTTTGGCCCGCTACGGCTGCACCGTGCCCTGTCTGATGAACAGATTGAAATTATGAGCGACCCCCGGCGCGCGCCCACCGCCAATCTGCCCACGATCCGGAGTGCTGTCGAGTCTCAGGCCTTTCTGGCTGGACCGCCGGACCGAATCATTGAGCAGCTCAAGGCGGTTGAAAAGGAGTATCCCGCCTTGGAAAGGATCGGCATGAGCCATCCCGTGGGCACCCCACAGAGCGTGATCACCGAGCAACTGGAATGGTTCGGAAAAGAGGTCATGCCCGCCTTCAAAGGCAAAGTAGGCGCCAACGCTTAAAGAAGCCCCGCACTCTTGATTTGCACGAAGAGGCACGGTCCCGATTGATAGAAACTGTGCCTCTTCGTATTTTGGCCGACATCACGGAGCCCTGTCGCTCCGATCCTTCCGCGAAAGGATCAGGGCGACAGAATTTGGCGGTTGGCTGTTAGTTATGAATAGAGAATTATAGGCCCGTTGCTGAATCTAGCTCGTGAAGAGGGCGAATCTTTCTTGATATTGGCATGAGCGCAGTCCCCATTGGCCGTGGACCGACACTCAAGGGGCACGCTGCGCCCGACTTCACCCTACCCACGCCAGATGGCGCATTTCTCTCCCTCCAGGAGTTACTGGGCCGGAAGATATTGCTGGTCTTCCTGAGGCACTTCGCTTGAGTGCCTTGAAGGGAACATCTGTCGCAGTTGCGGCAGCAGTACGGCGAGATTCAAGCCAAAGGTGCCGAAGTGGTGGCCGTTTCCTTCGAGCCCAGGGAGCGGTTGTTCCAGCTTACCCGTCAGCTTCAACTGCCCTTCGCCATCCTGTCGGACCCGGAGCGCGACGTTTATCGCGCCTACGGCCTGGCCCAGGGCAACCTGTTGAAGATATTCTCGCCTAGGACCGTCTGGACCTACGTGAAGCATTTCGCCAGGGGGTGGCGCTACCATCATGCGGCCAGCGACTGGAGACAACTGGGCGGTGACTTCGTTCTCGGGGAGGACGGGACGGTTCTATACGAGCATCGGGGACAGACGCCCAGCGACCGGCCAACAGTGACCGAATTGATTGCCGAACTAGGCGGCTAGTGGTCGCTGCCGTCCTCGCTGAATTCGTTCTCGTCGCTGAAGACACCGGTCTCTCTTCCCTGGAAAACATGGACCACGAAGTTACCGCGGTTGATGCCCACGGCATCCACGATGTCCTCGTCAAGGGTGTCGATGATCTTACGGACGGTGTCCTGTGTCAGACTCTCATCCACCGTGACTGCGACATGCACCATCTCCGGGGTGAAATGGATGTCTACCCGGCCGACCTGCCGGTCCGATTCCATGACCAAGTACGCTTCGGAATAGGGTGTGCGCACCTCGCGCTCAAAGCTAAAATCAGCCAAAGATCGCTTCCTCCCTGTGCCTTTGCGCCGTCGACAGCCGGACTTGGTCTTTATTCATGATGGCCCATTGGGGCTTGTCTACGGCCGGACCTGGCCCTTTCCTATTATGACCCATTTGTACGAAGTTAGCTCTTTCAAGCCCATGGGTCCGCGGGCATGGAACTTTTGGGTGCTGATACCCACCTCAGCGCCCAAGCCGAACTGCCCGCCGTCGGTGAACTGGGTGCTGGCGTTGACGTAGACCGCCGCGGCGTCCACTTCGTCCAAGAACCGGGTGGCGGCCGCTTCGTCTTCGGTGATGATTGCCTCGGAATGCCCGGAGCCGTAGGTCTCGATGTGCTCCAACGCGTCGTCCAGGGAGTCCACGATTTTGACGGCGGCGGTGAGGGAAAGGAACTCTCTTCCCCAATCGTCCTCGCTGGCCGGCAGCGCCGTGACTGGCGCGTCAGGTCCCAGGATACTGAGGGTCCGATTGTCGCAGTGCAACTCCACGCCCGATGCAGTCAGTTTCTTGGCGATGAGGGGCAGTCCTTCCGCCGCGACTTCCGAGTGCATCAACACGGTGTCGAGCGCGTTGCAGATGGAGGGACGCCTGACCTTGGCGTTGTGCACAATCTCAACCGCCATCTGCAGATCGGCAGCCCGGTCCACGTAAGTGTGGCAAACTCCGATGCCGCCCGTGACCGCCGGCATGGTGGCGTTCTCGGCCACGAACTTGACCAGATCAGCGCCGCCTCGCGGCACCAGCAAGTCTATATAGTCGTTCATCTTGAGCATGGCGTCCACCAGCGTCCGATCAGGATTGTCCACGAATTGGACCGCGCCCTCGGTCACGCCAGCGTCGGCCAAGGCCTTCCGTAACAGGGCCACCAGCGCCGTGTTGGAGCGAATGGTTTCCTTGCCGCCCCGCAGGATGCAGGCGTTGCCCGATTTAAGACACAGGCCGAAGATGTCCACGGTCACGTTGGGCCGGGACTCGTAGATGCTTCCCACCACTCCCAGAGGCACTCGGCGGCGGCTGGTTATCAGTCCGTTGGGCAGATTGGTTGTCTCAAGGACCTCACCGACAGGGTCGGGCAATTCGGCGACACGACGCACTTCCTCGGCGGTGCCGTTCAGCCGCTCTTCGGTCATAAGCAGCCGGTCCAGAAGGGACTCATCCATCCCCTCTGATTTGGCTTCTTGGTAGTCTTGTTGGTTGGCTGCCAGCACGCCAGCCTGATCGGACTTGAGCAGATCGGCGAGATTGAGCAATACCCGGTTCTTATCATCGGTTGATAAGCGGGCCACCGTGCGAGACGCTTTTCGCGCGGCCTGGCCTAGGACATTCAAATCTTGCACTGTTTTGGTCGTCATCTCGCTCAACGCCCTATAAAAGAACCAGGTTGTTTCGGTGCACCACCTCTTGGCCATAGTGATAGCCAAGAGTTTCTTCAATACGGTCCGAGCGCAGGCCTTGAATCTTGGCGATATCCCGGGCCGCGTAGTTGGCGATGCCGCAGGCGATCCGCTTACCCTCGGAATCAACCACGTAGATTGATTCGCCCCGGTTGAAATCGCCCTCCACGGACTGAATTCCGGCCGACAGCAAGCTCCGGTGGTCGTCGGCCAGGGCTCCAGCCGCACCGGCATCCACGATTACCCGGCCCCGTTGGGAGATACCACTCAGCATCCACCGTTTGCGGGCCTCCAGTTTGCCGTCAGCAGGCTTGAAATAGGTGCCAACCGATTCGCCCCGCGCGGCACGGAGCACGGCGTCGTCTGCTCGGCTATGGCACATCACCATGGGAATGCCCGACGCGGTAACCAGCTTGGCAGCCTCCAGTTTGGTGGCCATGCCGCCCCTGGCCCAAGGGTGCAGTTCCTCGCCAGCCAGACTCTCTATGCCGGCGTTAACCTGATCGACGTTGGTGATTAAGGTGGCATCAGGGTTGGTTCTCGGGTCCGCCGAATATAATCCCTCGATGTCAGTCAATACCAGCAACAGATCGGCGTCCACCAGGTTGGCCACCAGGGCTGAGAGTCGGTCGTTGTCCCCGAACACCTCGCCAATCTCATCCACGGCCACTACGTCATTCTCATTGACCACTGGAACGACCCCCAGCTCCAGCAGCCGCTGCAGGGTGTTGCCCACGTTCAGGTAAGATTGACGGTTGGATAGGTCGGCGGTGGTCAGCAGGGTCTGGGCGATCTGAGCGCCGTGGGTGGCGAACATCTCCTGGTAGGTGTGCATCAACCGGCTCTGGCCCACTGCGGCAAACACCTGCCGGGAAGAGATATCCGGTCCCATCTCGCCGCGGACCTGCCCCAGGGCGGACCGCCCGGCGGCGATAGCGCCCGACGTCACCAGCAGGATTTCTCCCGAGGCGTCACGCACCTTGCAGATCTGGCGCACCAAGTCGGCCATCACTTCGTGGTCCAACCCGGAAGGGCCGGTCAACGCGCCGGTCCCAGCTTTAACCACGATACGGCGGTAGCGCAGTTCGCCCGGCCCGAACTCCGATCTGACGGAATCGGGTCTGTTAAAAGCCTGGGGACGCTGACTTGCTCTGGCCATAAAATGAATCTTTATGCAGTATCTTTTGGGATGAAAGAGAGGCAAAAAATGGTCGGTCCGAGGCCGACTCGCTTGGCAGATATTATAACACGCACCCTTCGCTCACCGGATTCCCAGTAAAGACAAATTCCACTTGTAACAACCGCTCTCAGGTCATAAAATAGCTACAAAGGGGCTGGCTCCGTTGCCAGCCCCTTTTAAGGCGTGTGATTTAAAGGCTATGCTGATACGTCGAACGCATACTTGGAGATGCTGGCCAAATTATGACCCTCAAGGGAGTCCTGGAATTACTGGACCGCCATCCCGTGCACCGCGGGAATGTGGAATCGTGCGGCAAATTAGGCGAGGGGACCGGAGTTACGGTCCGCCAGGGTGCCCGCGCTGCCTTCCTGGCCTCATTGTGGAGCCGCCAACAGGGTCCAATCCTGGTTGTCACGCCACGGCCCGACGACGCCCGGCGGCTCCACGACCAGTTGTTGACCTATCTAGGGGATGACCAGCCGATCCACCTGCTCCCTGAACCCGAGGTCCTGCCCTTCGAGCGGTTGGCCGTGGACGCCAACACGAGCAACCAACGCCTGGACGCACTGATGGCATTGGCGGCGGCAAGCAGGTTCGCTCCAATCACCCCCGACATCCAGCCCTTGGTGGTCTGCTCAGTGGGTTCGGCCCTGATCTATACCCTGCCCCCGGAACTGATGGCCGGTATTTTCCCGGCTACCGGGGAATTCAGCCTTTGGCGCAAGGGCGACCGGATAAGGATCAACACCCTACTCGCTCAGTGGCTGGACTTGGGCTACCGCAACGAGCCGGTGGTGGAAGCTCCGGGAAGTTTCAGCCATCGCGGCGGCATCTTGGACGTCTATCCCACCGGCTCTGAGTGGCCACTGCGTATAGAACTTTGGGACGACGAGATCGACACCATCCGCTATTTCGACCCGGCTTCCCAACGCTCCATCCGCCCCGCCGACGAGGTGCGCCTGGCCCCAGCTCGAGAGCAACTGCCCGGCTTGGCCAACCCGGAGACCGTGGCCGCCCGAACCGAGGCCATGGACTACGCCAAGTGCAGCGACGAAGTCCGGGACCGCATGGCCGAAGAATTGTCTCTCCTATCCTCATCGCCGAACCCCGAGACCTTCTCTTTCTACAACGGTCTGGTCAACCAAGCCCACCTGATGGAGTACATCGGGGCCAACGGCCTGGTGGTGCTGGAGCGGTTCGGTCGCGTGGAAGCCGAGGCAGTGGAACTGGAGGAGCGGTTCGAGCGCATGCGGGAGGCCCGTGAAGATAGAGGGGAATTGCCGGTTAATTTCCCTTCGCCCCACATGAGTTGGGACGAGTTTTCCAGCCGGCTGAGCGGCGTGCCCCAGATGCAGCTAAAGACCTGGGTGAGCGATGACGAGGATCAGATATTTGGTTCCGCACCCCTCTACTACGGGAAGCTGGAGCAACTGGCCGTTGATGTGCGCAGCCACCAAACCGCCAATCATGTAGTAGTAGCCGTTACTCAGCATCAGCGCCGGGTCGCCGAGATACTGGAGCAGGAAGGCGTCGGCGTCACCCTGGCTGATTCCCTGGAAAGTGCCCCTTCACCCGGTCAGGTATACCTGCTGCAGGGATCCCTGCGGGACGGGTGGACCGTAAACCTGCCCACCAATGGCCGAGAGTCCAGCGAGATTGCCGCATTGGTCTTGCTGACCGACTCTGAACTGTTCGGCACGGTCAAAGAGCAACGTCACCACCGCCGGCGCAAGGCCGAGCACGGGCCGGAGGTGGTGTTGGCCGATCTAGTGCCAGGGGCCCACGTGGTCCACATCGACCACGGAGTGGCCCGGTTCGCCGGCACGACCCGCATCGGCGACGACGATGACGAGAAAGAGTACCTGATCCTAGAGTATGCCGACAACGACAAGCTGTACGTGCCCACTGATCACTTGGACCGGGTTTCGGCCTACGTGGGCGCCCAAGATCAGCCGCCCTCGCTGACCCGCCTCAGCACCGCCGAGTGGGCACGGGTCAAGCAGCGGGTGAAGGGCGCCACCAGGGAGATGGCCCAAGAGTTGCTGCGCATAAACGCCGCCAGAGCGCTGGCCGTGGGGCACGAACATGGCGTCGACACGGTGTGGCAGCAGGAGCTTGAGAACTCGTTCCCATTTGTCGAAACCCCGGACCAAGCCAGGGCCATCATCGAAGTCAAAACCGACATGGAGACGACCCGTCCAATGGACCGTCTGATCTGCGGCGACGTTGGCTACGGCAAGACCGAGATCGCCCTCAGAGCAGCCTTCAAGTCGGTGAACGACGGCATGCAGGTGGGCATCTTGGTCCCCACCACGGTCTTGGCCCAGCAGCACTACGCCACTTTTAGTGAGCGGCTCAGTCCCTTCCCAGTCAGGGTCGAGGTGTTGAGCCGGTTCCGCACCCCCAAGGAACAGAAGGAAGTTATCGAGGGCCTGAAAGACGGCAGCGTGGACATCGTCATCGGCACCCACCGGCTGCTGCAGAAGGACGTGCAATTCAAGAACCTAGGACTCGCGGTGGTTGACGAGGAACAGCGTTTCGGAGTCAGCCACAAAGAACGCCTCAAACAACTGCGCCAACAGGTGGACGTGTTGACTCTGAGCGCAACTCCCATCCCCAGGACGCTAAATATGGCCCTTGCCGGGATACGTGATCTCAGCACCATGGAGTCTGCGCCAGAGGCCCGCCTGCCGGTCAAGACCTTTGTCTCCGAGTACTCGGAGGATGTCATCAAGGAAGCCATCCTGCGGGAGCTTGAGCGTGGCGGCCAGGTCTTTTACCTCCACAACCGGGTCCGCACCATTCACCAGGCCGCCGCCGATCTAATCAAGCTGGTTCCTCAGGCACGGGTCATGGTCGGCCACGGCCAGATGGCGGAATCTGAACTGGAAGACGTGATGGTGGACTTCGCAAACCACGAATCCGACATCCTGGTCTGTACCACCATCATCGAGTCGGGTCTGGACATGCCCAACGTGAACACTTTGATCGTGGAGCGGGCCGACCGTTTCGGACTGGCGCAGCTCTATCAGTTAAGGGGGCGGGTCGGCCGCAGCGAGCACCGGGCATATGCCTACCTGCTGGCGCCTCGGGGACGCCGCATCACCGAAGGGGCGCAACACCGGCTCCAG
>Ga0310121_10005645_pt1 | contig 10707 bp, 18 predicted proteins | sample CB27_Tmax_986_MG_FD_203504 | JGI IMG/M metagenome (GOLD analysis project Ga0310121, IMG submission 203504) | Marine microbial communities from Western Arctic Ocean, Canada - CB27_Tmax_986 | ecosystem: Environmental > Aquatic > Marine > Oceanic | place: Canada: Western Arctic Ocean | collected... | reverse complement strand
TTTAAAGGTATTTAAGAAAGCCATCGATAACGTGAGACCAACACTGGAAGTCAAATCTCGTCGAGTTGGTGGATCGAATTATCAGGTGCCAATTGAGGTCAGTCCGAATCGCAGATTGTCGCTTAGTATTCGCTGGTTAGTTAATTATGCCAGACAGCGTGGTGATGGCAGAACTATGAAAGAAAAGCTTGCCAATGAATTACTTGACGCTTCGAATTTGCGGGGTTCGTCGGTCAAGAAGCGAGAGGATACGCATCGGATGGCTGAGGCTAACAAGGCCTTCGCACACTTCCGATGGTGAAACTTCCTTTGTAGATATATATCGATTAAAGAAGATGTAATGCCTAGGCTTATTCCAATCGATAAGACACGAAATATTGGCGTTATGGCGCACATCGATGCGGGTAAGACCACTACGACTGAACGCATTTTGTTCTACACAGGAACCACCTACAAAATCGGTGAAGTGCATGACGGAACGGCTGTTATGGACTGGATGGAACAGGAACAAGAGCGCGGCATTACGATTACCTCGGCTGCAACGACAAGTATATGGCGGGACCACCGCATTAACATCATCGATACGCCTGGACATGTCGATTTTACTGCTGAAGTTGAACGATCGCTGCGTGTCCTTGATGGCGCTGTTGCTGTTTTCGATGCGGTTGCTGGAGTTGAACCACAGTCTGAAACGGTCTGGAGACAGGCTGACAAGTATCGGGTTCCGCGTATCTGTTTTGTCAATAAGATGGACCGGACCGGGGCCGATTTCGAGCGCACTCTTGAACAAATCGCTTCAAAATTACAGGGAAATCCTGTGGCCGTACAATTACCGATGAATTCTGGAGATGACTTCATCGGGGTCATCGATCTTATTCGCATGAAAGCTATTCGATATCTCGATGAGACGTTAGGCGCGGATTACAGCGTCGAAGAGATACCTAGTGCTTACAACAATAAGGTCGAAACATTTCGCGAGCGTCTCGTTGAGATGGTTAGTGAGTCCGACGACGCATTATTGACGAAATACCTTCATGGTGACGAAATCTCGCCTGATGAAATTATTAATGCCTTGAGAAAACGCGTGGTGGATTCGGTGCGTGATGGGCAAGCACCATGCGTACCAGTGTTATGTGGTTCAGCGTTTAAGAATAAGGGAGTTCAGCCGCTTCTCGACGGCATCGTGGATTACTTGCCGTCTCCGGTCGATATTCCTGCTGTAATCGGGCTTGAGCCGCACAGTGCTGAGGAAATAGCGTTAGAACGTCCACCCTCGGACGATGCTCCATTCTCGGCATTAGCATTCAAGGTTGCTACGGATCCGTATGTTGGGCAGTTGACTTACGTTCGGGTCTATTCTGGTGTAATGGCATCTGGTTCTTCAGTTTATAACCCAACGAAAGATCGAAGTGAGCGCATTGGTCGTCTCCTGAAGATGCACGCGAACAAACGAGAGGAAATTAAGGCAGTTTATGCCGGTGACATTGCAGCAGCTGTAGGGCTCAAGAGCGTGGGAACGGGTGACACGATTTGCGATAAGCAGCATCCGATTGTGCTTGAATCAATGGACTTTCCAGAACCTGTGATATCCCTCGCCATCGAACCGCAAACACGTGAAGATCAAGAGAAGCTTGGCCAAGGAATAGGGAAATTGACTGCCGAGGATCCGACGTTTCGGGTTCGCACGGACGACGATACCGGACAAGTTGTCATTTCCGGAATGGGGGAATTGCATCTTGAGATCATCGTAGATCGGTTAAAGCGTGAATTTGGTGTGACTGCCAGTGTTGGTCGACCTCAAGTGGCTTACAAGGAGACACTTACGAAACCTGCGGAAGGTGAGGGTCGGTACATTAAGCAAACAGGCGGTCGAGGTCAGTATGGCCACGCCAAGATTCGTATCTCACCTTGCGACAATGGTGGAGGATTTGAGTTTGTAAATGATATTAGCGGGGGTGCGATTCCTAGAGAGTATATCAAGCCGGTCGAGCAAGGCATTCGTGAGGCCATGACCACAGGAATTTTAGCTGGATATCCTATCGACAATGTGAAGGTGTCTCTCTATGACGGCTCTTTTCATAATGTTGACTCCTCAGAGGTTGCTTTTAAGGTCGCTGGATCCATGGCTTTTCGTGATGCGGCCAAAGCTGCCGGGCCTGTCTTGCTGGAACCGGTTATGCGGGTTGAAGTCGTGGTGCCAGAGGAAAATATGGGCGACGTGGTGGGTAATTTGAAAGGGCGTCGTGGACGTGTCCAATCTTTAGAGGCGCGAGGAGGCACACAGTTAGTGAATGCCCACGTACCGCTGTCGGAGATGTTTGGATATGCGACTGACCTTCGATCTCGAACACAAGGGCGCGCAACCTTCAGTATGCATTTTCATCAATATGAACAAGCGCCTCGGAGTGTTAGCGAAGAGATTATTGCAAGAGTAGGTGGAAAGTAAGCGATTGATGTTAAGAGGCACAAAAAATGGTTGCATTTAATGACAAGATTCGGATTCGGTTAAAAGCATACGATCATCGTTTACTCGATAAATCTACGAGCGAGATTGTGGATACAGCGAAACGAACGGGTACAGAGTTGGCAGGCCCAATCCCACTTCCGACAGAAAAGAACAAGTGGACAGTGCTGCGGTCTCCACACGTCGATAAGAAATCGCGTGAGCAGTTTGAGATTAGGACCCATAAGAGGTTGATTGACATTTTTGAGCCTACCTCGCAGACAGTTGACGCGTTAATGAAGCTTGATTTGCCTGCAGGTGTGGATGTAGAAATTAAGGCGTTTGGTAAGCAGCACAAGTAATTACGAGTGAGAGTCACTATGGTGCCTGGAATTATTGGTAAGAAAATCGGGATGACTCAGTTGTTTAGTGATGATGGCGTGGTCCAGCCTGCTACTGTCATTAAGGCTGGCCCTTGTGTTGTCGTGCAAGCCAAGACCACCGCATGCGATGGCTATGAAGCAGTGCAACTTGGTTTAGTTGAGGATACGAAGCCAAGAGTTACGAAAGCTGTCGCGGGGACTTACAAGAAGGCAAAAGTCTCGCCGACTCGTATTAGGCGTGAAGTTGCCATTGATTCAAGCGATGAATCTCCAAAGCCTGGAGATCAAGTGCTCGTTTCGATTTTTGAGAGCGGTGATCGCGTGGATGTGATTGGAACCAGTCGCGGTAAAGGTTTTCAGGGCGTAATGAAACGACATGGCTTTAGTGGTGGTCGCGCTTCACACGGGTCTATGTTTCACCGTAGGCCTGGTTCGATCGGTGCGTCGTCTTATCCCTCACGTGTCATTAAAGGGATGAAAGGACCTGGTCGTATGGGTGGTGAGCGCGTGACCGTGCGAAGTTTACAAGTTCTTCAGGTTGATACAGAGAACAATCTTTTGATTGTTAATGGTTCGATACCTGGCGCGCCTGGCACATATATCATTGTGCGAAAGGCGCGGTTCTGAAGCCTGTGAGGGTTTTACAGTTGAAGAACCTAAGAAGAAATAGTAGGCGAGGCTCAAGATGATGACTCTTGATGTTGTGAACGATCAGAATGAGAAGGTGGGTTCGCTTGAACTTGATTCGACCGTGTTTGGTGGTTTGGTGAATACCGGTTTGATTTGGGAATCAGTCGTGCATCAAAATGCCTCAGAACGAACTGGCACGGCTGCAACTAAAACTCGTGGCAAGGTGCGTGGTAGTGGTCGTAAACCTTGGCGTCAGAAAGGCACAGGGCGTGCACGTGTTGGCTCTGTACGCAACCCGCTATGGAGATCAGGTGGGACAGTTTTCGGACCAGTTCCCCGTGATTACGGTTATGCCTTGCCCCATAAAATGCAACTGGGTGCGCTTCAGGCGGCTTTGAAGCAACAGATTGCTACTAATGGTTTAATTGTCGTGGACCGGCTAGCAATTGAAGAAGCTAAGACGAAAGTGGCTGTTGAATTTTTGAAGCGTCTAAATGCAATAGCAAGGACGCTGTTGGTGGATGTCGAGTTCGAAGCAAGTTTAGTTTTGGCCGTTAGAAACCTTCCAGGTGTTGAGGTGCGAAGGTCAGTTGAACTAACGGCGCGAGATGTCCTTGGCGCCAGACAAGTTATTGCCACTCGGTCAGCCATCGAGCGTTTGCAAGAGGTGCTTGGGCGATGAAGTTAACTGAAGTTATTCGTCGTCCACTGATTACTGAGAAGACAAATATCTTGCGTGAAGATGGTCGAACACTTGTTTTTCAAGTGGCAGTTGAGGCGACGAAAATTGAAATTAAGAACGCTGTAGAAAAATTGTTTGAAACGAAAGTTGCGACTGTTCGGACACTCATTGTTCACGGTAAAACAAAGCGGCAGGGGCGCTTCGCTGGGCAACGTCCGGATTGGAAGAAAGCCTATGTGCGGCTCCGCGAAGGCACGAAGATGCCTGAATTTCTTGAAGGCGCCTAGGTGATCGAAGTCTGTGAAGTGGTGACACAAGAATTTTGATGCTGAACCAATAAATGGTTAAGGAACATGCCCATTCGTAAATACAAGCCCACATCGGCCGGCCGACGTTTTCAGACAGTGCAGGTCTTTGATGAAATCACGGCGACGAAGCCCCATAAACCATTGACGGAGCCACTCCGTCGATCTGGAGGTCGTAATAATGCTGGTCACTTGACCGTGTGGTGGCGTGGGGGTGGGCATAAACGTCTCTACCGGGTGATTGACTTTAAAAGATCTAAGCGTGATATACCGGCGAAGGTGTTGACTATTGAATACGATCCAAATCGGTCTGCCCGGATCGCCCTGGTCGCTTATGCAGACGGTGAAAAGTGTTACATATTGCAGCCGGTGGGAATTAAAGTCGGCGATAGGATTATTGCTGGTGACAATGTTGATATCTTGCCGGGTAATGCCTTGCCGTTGAAAAATATTCCTCTCGGCACAATGGTCCATAATGTTGAGCTCAGACCAGATAAGGGTGGACAGATTGCTCGGAGTGCAGGTTCAGCTGTTCAAGTTATAGCGAAGGAGGGTGACTACGTATCCGTCAAGATGCCTTCTGGTGAGGTGAGGAAAATACATCGACAGTGCGTAGCTACGATTGGTCAGGTAGGTAATGTGGATTTTGATAAAGTTTCTGATGGCAAGGCCGGCCGGAGTCGTTGGCGTGGTAAACGTCCCCATGTTCGTGGCGTAGCCATGAATCCAGTTGACCATCCACTAGGTGGTGGAGAGGGCAAGGCCTCTGGTGGCCGGCATCCGGTATCGCCTTGGGGTATGCCGACTAAGGGTTACAAAACGCGGAATAGTAAGTCTACTGATCGGTTTATCGTACAACGTAGGTCCAAGCGGAGATCTCGTTAGTCCTGGAAGGTTAAGCATGGGTAGATCGTTAAAAAAAGGGCCGTTCGTTGAGTTGTCACTGTTAGAGAAGATCGAGATTATGAATCGTGGTGGTGAAAAGAAGGTGATTAAGACGTGGTCACGTCGGTCGACTGTTCTTCCAGAAATGGTGAGTCATACGATGGCAGTGCATAACGGACGTAAGTTTATTCCTGTATATGTAACGGAGAATATGGTCGGACACAAACTTGGAGAGTTTGCACCGACTAGGACGTTTCGAGGACACACGACAAAAAGCGAGAAAGCTGCTTCCCTTAGAGGAAGTAGTGATAGGACTCCAACAGCGAGTAGATAAATTATGGTCGAAGCACATGCAACTGCTCGGTATGTCCGTACGTCAGCACAGAAGGCGGGATTAGTGCTCGACATCATTAGAGGACGAGATGTGAATTCTGCGCTAACAACTTTGAGGTTTGCGAGAAAAAGTGTCGCGCGAGATATTGACAAGACGAATTTACGGGTGATATTGATCGATTGTACGTGTCATCCTGTCATGCTAATCAGGGCCCATCGAGTAAACGTGTTCGTCCAGCGCCAATGGGGCGAGCATTTCGAGTGGTGAAGCGCACAGCTCATCTGACAGTCCGAGTAGCTGAACGTGAAGTGTTACCGATTAAGAAGAAGGCTTTAAAGAAAAATGACAGCACGGACGACGCTTGACGCGATGTGCCATGACTGGATGTGAGGACAAATAATGGGTCAAAAAGTACACCCGTACGGTTTTCGGCTTGGCTTTAATAAGACGTGGCGTTCTCGTTGGTACGCAGATCGTGATTATGCGAAGCTCTTGCATGAAGATCTAAGCCTTAAGAAAGATCTGAAAGAGAGATTTTCGCATGCAGGCGTGTCCAAGATTGAAATCGAGCGCGCCGCTAACAAGTTGAAGATCGACATTCATACATCCAGGCCTGGAATCATTATTGGGCGTAAGGGAACGGAAGTCGATAAACTCAAGACTGAGATCCAGAAGCGGACTAATAGGGAAGTATTTATTAATATTCAGGAAATTCAAAAACCTGAGTTAGACGCCCAACTGATTGGTGAATCAATCGCTCTCCAGTTGGAGAAGCGAGTTGCCTTCCGTAGGGCGATGAGAAAGGCTGTTGAAGCCGCCCAACGATTTGGCGCACGTGGCATTAAAGTCCGTGTAGCTGGACGACTAAATGGTGCCGAAATAGCTCGGTCAGAATGGTATCTGCATGGACGACTACCGCTCCAGACATTGCGTGCAGACATCGACTATGGTTTTGCTGAAGCTCGTACGACTTATGGTCGAATTGGAGTGAAGGTGTGGATGTACAAAGGAGAGCGACTGCAGCCTTTGATTGGTCGCGAAGAAGATTACCGGATGCCGGGCCGGTCGGCTCGGAGATAGCGTGATGTGTGGTAAGGGGTAGGCAATTATGTTAATGCCGAAAAAAGTTCGTTATAGGAAACAGCAGCGCGGCCGTATGTCTGGGAAGGCATGGCGAGGTTCGTCTGTTTCATTTGGCGACTTTGGTTTAAAAGCTCTGGAACCTTGCTGGTTGACCGATCGACAGATTGAAGCAGCGCGAGTAGCTATGACTCGTTTTATTAAACGTGGTGGTAAAGTGTGGATTCGAGTATTTCCTGACAAACCGATTACAAAAAAACCCCAGGAAGTTCGCATGGGTAAAGGAAAGGGTGCGCCTGAGGGATGGGTGGCAGTCGTGCGCCCTGGACGAATCTTGTTTGAGATGGAAGGTGTTAAGGAGGCTGAGGCACGAGAAGCGATGCGGCGTGCTGCTCAAAAACTACCAATTCAGACAAAATTTGCGACCCGTTTTGGGGTGACCTCTTCATGACCAAAGCTTCCGAATTGCGTGATCTTGGTTTAGAAGCTCTTCGACAGCGTGAACATGATCTTGAAGATGAAATATTTCAAATGCGCATAAAGAAATCGATGGAACAGTTAGATTCACCTTTGAAACTACGCGAAGTTCGGCGTGGTTTAGCACGTGTCAAAACACTGCTAAAAGAGCAAGAAGAGCAGGTATAAACAGTCCAATGTGTAAGCCCGAGTGTTTCGTATGAGATATAAGAGCGAGTAATGGCCACAAAATCTGAAGTAACTGGAGTTATTGTCAGCAACAAAATGGAGAAGAGCGTCGTGGTCGCCGTACAGCGACAAGTCCGTCATGCTCTTTATGGAAAGATTCAACGTCGTACCTCAAAATTTGTAGCCCATAACACTGTTGATGACATCAAAGTTGGCGATCGAGTGAGTATTGCTGAGACGCGTCCGTTGAGTCGTCGCAAGCGATGGGTGGTAACTCGAGTAATCGAACGTGCGAAGTGAATTGAGAGTTTTAGGGGGGTCTTACTGATGATTCAGATGCAATCAATTTTAGACGTGGCTGACAATTCTGGGGCTCGTAAGATTGCCGTTATAAATCCCCTTGGTGGTTCAACGGGTCGATGTGCGAGTCTTGGAGATCGTGTCACGGCTTCAGTGAAGGAAGCGACACCAGCTTCAAATGTAAAGAAGGGTCAAGTGGTTAAGGCTGTCATTGTCCGGACAAGTAAAGAATATCGCAGGCGGGATGGCAGTTACATCAGATTTGATCGTAACGCAGCGGTGCTTATTGATGATCAAGGTGAGCCCATTGGCACGCGCGTGTTCGGACCCGTCGCGCGTGAGTTGCGCGAGCGGAAGTTTATGAAAATCGTATCGTTGGCACAGGAAGTGATATAGCGATCATGAATACTGTGAGTAAGGTGAGATACCGATGCCTCGTGTAGACACGCCAATCCGAAAAAATGACAGCGTTCTAGTGGTGACTGGACGCGATCGAGGTAAGCGTGGTCGTGTGTTGCGCATGGTCTCGTCAACAAATCGTTTGGTTGTTGAAGGAGCGAATATCGTTAAGCGCCACACCAAGCCAAATCCAAGTCAAAACATTAAGGGTGGCATCGTAGAGCGCGAAGCTTCCATTCATGTTTCTAATGTGCAGCTTATTTGTCCAGAGTGTGGCGCTGCTACACGTATCGGTCGACAGATTCTCGGAGATGGTCGCAAGGTCCGAATCTGTCGCAAGTGCGAAGGAGTGGTCGACAAATGAGTCGGTTAAGAGAACGGTACTTGAGCGACATCGTTCCGAAGTTAATTAAAGCGTTCGGTTATTCCAATACGCTGGCGGTGCCAAAACTGGAAAAGATTGTAGTGAATATGGGACTGGGTGAAGCATCTGGCAACGTAAAGATTATTGATGTTGGAAGTGAAGAACTCGGACGCATTACTTGCCAGAAGGCTGTTTCACGGTTGGCAAAAAAATCTATCGCGGTCTTTAAGCTGCGTGAAGGAATGCCGATTGGTTCAATGGTCACATTGCGGAGCGAGCAAATGTACCAATTTTTGGATCGGCTAATCTCCATTGCTTTGCCGCGCGTGCGTGACTTTCGAGGAATTTCACCGAAAGGGTTTGATGGGAGGGGTAACTACACGTTAGGACTCCGCGATCAATTAATATTTCCTGAAATTGATTACATGCGGGTTGATAAAAATCGTGGAATGAATGTTTCCATGGTAACAACGGCCCGAACAGACGAAGAAGGTCGCCAGTTGTTGAAATTGCTGGGGATGCCGTTTCGGCAAAACTGAGAACACAAGTGTTGATATTGATGTGCACTGCACAAGAAGCGAAAAATGTGATTTATGGCCACAACAGCAAAGATTGCTAAGTCAAAAAAAGTTCCGAAATTCAAAGTTCGCCAGCGTAACCGTTGCTTGCTCTGCGGCAGACCGCGTGCCTTCATGAGAAAATTTGCGCTTTGTCGGCTGTGCTTCAGGGCGCTTGCGTTAAACGGTGATGTGGCCGGTGTGATTAAGAGTAGTTGGTAGGACAATGACGCGAAGAGAATAACCTACGCGAGGAGATAGTAAGAGTGAAGAATTATGACTGATCCGATTGCTGATATGTTAACGCGTATACGAAACGCTACGGTTGCTCGGCATCAGCGTGTCGATGTGCCAGGTTCAAAACTCAAAATTGAGATAGCTCGAACCTTGCAAAAAGAAGGTTATGTTCAGGGATTCAAGGTATTTGAATCGGCGCAGAATAATCAAATTGCCTTAACGACGATTCGAATATTTTTGAAATATGGGCCACGAGGAGAGCGAGTGATCTCTGGCATTAATCGGGTAAGTCGGCCAGGGCGACGTGTTTATTTCGGTCGAGATAATGTACCAACCGTACTTGCCGGGCTGGGCTCGAACATATTAACGACATCACGTGGAGTAATGACTGGTCGAGAGGCTAAGGAGGCTGGGGTTGGTGGAGAAGTTCTTTGCAACATATGGTAGACGACTGCCTGGATTGGTTTAGGAATAACTAGTTATGTCTCGTGTAGGTAAACGACCGATTCCAATTCCTAAAGACGTTAAGGTGTCTATTTCTGTGGGCGCCGTGGACGTACAGGGACCAAAGGGACGTTTAAAACAGTACATTCCGCCTGGTATTGGTTTTGAACTTACTGACTCAGTGCTCGAAGCCCGTATCGTGGGTGAACAGTCTAACTTGAGCAAGTTTCATGGCTTAGCGCGTACTCTTGTTGCTAATGCTGTGAAAGGTGTAGTTGAAGGCTTCAGCCGCGAGCTTGACATCGTAGGTGTCGGTTATCGAGCTGATGTTAAAGGTGAGCAAGTGGTTTTTATGCTTGGTTACTCTCATCCAGTGGTTTTTGATATTCCAAAAGGAATTAAGATCAAGATTGATAAGCAGGCGCATATTGTAGTGACTGGAGTTGACCGTCAACTTGTTGGTCAAGTAGCCGCCGACATTCGTGGGCTCCGAAAACCCGATCCTTATAAACAGAAAGGGATTCGGTATACGGGTGAAGTCTTAAAGAAAAGAGTTGGTAAGACTGGTGCCTAGGTTGTGAAGGTATTTGATGAGAGTTAAGACTAAGAAAGATCGTCGTAATCGTGTTCGACTACGTACGCGTAAGCGCTTGCACGGGACAACTAATAGACCACGGTTAGTCGTATTCCGTAGTCTGGCACATGTTTATGTACAGGTCATTGACGATACGGTGGGAAGGACGATCGTGTCAGCATCAAGTATTGAGCCAGGTTTAAAATCGACGTTTGAGCAAAAGGTGCATGGTGGAAATGTCGCTGGCGCTCGAGTAGTCGGTAAGGTGGTAGCAGAACGTTTGATAGCTAGTGGTGTCTCTGAGGCAGTGTTTGATAGAGGCGGTTTTCTGTATCACGGACGTGTGCAAGCGGTAGCAGAGGCTGCCAGGGAGGCAGGGCTGCGGTTTTAACTAATCAGTTCAGCGGGCCGATGTGTCCCATTTTGAGACGTATCGTCAAGAGGC
>Ga0310121_10005644_pt1 | contig 10709 bp, 10 predicted proteins | sample CB27_Tmax_986_MG_FD_203504 | JGI IMG/M metagenome (GOLD analysis project Ga0310121, IMG submission 203504) | Marine microbial communities from Western Arctic Ocean, Canada - CB27_Tmax_986 | ecosystem: Environmental > Aquatic > Marine > Oceanic | place: Canada: Western Arctic Ocean | collected... | reverse complement strand
ACAGACCGGCGTCTCAAGCGTTTCCTGGAGACGGGAATGATCCAGGTAGTCGTCATGGGCCAGCGGCTGTTCGATCATCATCAGGTCGAGGGAGTCCAGAGCCTTCAGTTTCGAGGCGTCCGCCAACGTGTATGCCGAGTTGGCGTCCACCATCAGCGGCACGTCGGGAAATTTTTCACGAAGGCCGGCCAACATCTCGATGTCGCGGCCGGGTTTGATCTTGATCTTGATGCGTGCATACCCCTGCTCCACGAAGTCACCGACCTTCTGGTATAACGCTTCATCGGTGGGCTGCAGACCGATGCTCACCCCGACTCTCACAGCGTCACGCACTCCACCGAGGTGCTCCGCCAGGCTCTCGCCGTTCAGCTTGGCCTCGAGGTCGTGAGCCGCCATCTCGATGGCGGCCTTGGCCATGCGATGGCCACGGACCCACCGGATCGAATCGCTCACGCCGCGTGCCGTGGACGCCTCGATCCCCAACACCTTCGGAAGCATCAGCTCGGTAAGCATCGGCCAGGCCGTCTGGATCGTCTCGTAGGAATAGTCGGGGTACTCTCCCGCCACGCACTCTCCCCAGCCGGTGGCACCATCGCAGGACAGTGCGAGCACCATGACGCGACGGTCATAGGCCACTCCATTGGATATCTGGAACGGCTCGGTGAGCTGCATGCGTACTTCTCGTAACTCGATGCGATCTATCTTCACGGAATTCCTCTCGAATGATGCAGTTCGTGGTTGTGAGCTCTCGCCGACCCTGGCGATGCCGTGCTGGTGTCAGGGCGCATCAGTGGAGTGACACCAGCAGATACTCCGAGTGACGCTGGCTTCGATACAGTTCCCGTACCTCGTAACCTCGGCCGACGTAACAGGACAGCACGGCCCTGGTGGCGTGACGCCAACGCACCGCGGCCTCGAGCGACTCGGCCTTCAGCTCCTGAATGGACGACGGGATCGGAACGAGAATGCGGTCCGCCTCGAGCGAGAGGTCAGCCTCGCCGGGGACCAGCAGGCCGCCTTCCTCTTCGACGTTGAAAGCCTGGACAGCACCCTCATCCCCCTCGACCTCAGGACCCGAGCGGCCCTCGACCAGACGTTGTATCACGCGCTCCGAATCCATCGTCCAGGTCGGGATCAAACGATCCGTTCCGATGCCCTCATGGAGGGGCGAGTCGGTTTGCCCATACATGTCCTGGACGTACTCTCCTGCCACCGCGCCGAGCTTGTTCAGGTTGAGGTGCGCATTCTTGGACTCCAGCGGATCGAAGGTCCAATGCATCCGCGTGATCCCCTGCTCCAGGAGCCTCTCCCGCTGATAAGCCTTCAGGCGCACGCCCAACCCGGTATTCTGCAGTCCGGGGCGAACCGCGAGCAGATCCGACCAATGGATGACCTCACCGCTCTCAACGCCGGTCATCCCGTAGACGAAGCCGGCCAGATGGCCGTTCTCGTCGTAGGCTCCGGACGCGATGCCCCCCAGGCGCTGGCTCACCTTCAGAATGGCCACGCCCACAACGTCCGAGAAGCCGGTCCCCCAGACCTCTTCCTGAAAGCGGACGCAGTCCCTGAAGTCCTCGATGCTCTCGAAGGGGCGGATCGTGAAGTCGGACCCCATTCCGTGCGGCTCCCGGAAGACAGTGTGAATGGAACGCTCTGCCGGAGAACTTGCGGCAACGGCATGCCGGAGTCCAGCTTGCCCGTCGTCCCCGACTCTTATGCCGAAGCTGAGACTCTCGTCGTGGGGGCCGACACTCCCGTACCGGGGGTCCGGCCTTGCGTCTCGAGGTCGGCACTCTCGTCCAAAGGAAGACTCGTGACCACGTCAGTTCGACTGTCCAACACCTCGATGTTCCTCGCGCTGGCGGCTTGCATGCTCCCGACCACGGTGCAGAGTCAGGAGCCCATTCGTCGCACGGCCGAAGTCGACGGCCACCCGGTGGCGATCTGGGAGAAGGCCGGACCGAACTCGAAGGGCGTGGTGATGCTGGTGCACGGGCGTACCTGGAGCGGGCTCCCGGACTTCTACCTTCAGATACCGGGCGAGGATCTCTCGCTCATGGACGGGTTGATCGAAGCCGGTTACGCCACCTTCGCGGTCGACCTGAGGGGATACGGTGCGACCCCGCGCGACGAGACCGGCTGGCTGACACCAGAGCGGGCGGCCCGAGATCTGAGGGTCGTCCGCAATCGGGTTTGGCGGCGGACCGGACAGGGCAAGCGACCGATCCTGTTCGGATCGTCGTATGGATCCATGGTGTCCCAACTGACCGTGCAACACTGGCCCGAGCTGGTCTCCTCAGTGGTCCTGTTCGGATATCCGTGGTCCGCCCGCCGGGAGGTGCCGGTCACGGAAGATCCTGAAGACCCACCTATGGCGACCAATACCGCGGAAGCTGCCGCCAGTGATTTCATCATTCCGGGGTCGATCAGTCAGGCGGCGATCGACGGGTACGTGGAGGCGGCGCTGGAGGCGGATCCTGTACGCGTGGACTGGCGGCGACTCCATGAGTGGAGCGAGCCTGGACGCGGCCAAGGTGACCGTTCCCACGCTCCTGATACAGGGTAAGCAGGACCCCATCGCCTCAACGGAGGCGCACGCGTCCTTCTTCTCTGAGCTCACCGCGGGCGATCGTGAGTGGGTCGTGGTGCCCGGTGGTGATCACGCCGCGTTCCTTGAGACGCCCCGCGCCTACTTCCTACAGGCGCTGGTGAGCTTCATCGAGCGCCCTCGCTGACCGACGGCACGTAGCTGTGGCGTGAAGTCGGAGGTCGGAGATGTAACGGGTCGCCCTAGGACCCAGCTCGGTGTATTACGACCGTGCGCGCCGGGCCAGGAATGCGTCGGCCGCGCATCGAAGACCTTCCATGCTCGCCTCGCCAAGAAGTTGCTCCGCCTCCTCACCGGCCTCCCTCCAGTGGGGCATAGCCCGGCTGAGCATGCTCGCGCCCTCTCTTGTGAGCGCGAGGGTCGTGCGGCTCCGCCCCGGCAATCTGATCCCTTCCACCCAACCATTCTCCCTGAGCAAGGCCAGTCCGCGGCTGACGGTCGACTTGTCCATCTCCAGGAAATGGCCTATGTCGACTGCACGCAAACCGTTCATCGAGGTGATCAGCGAGAGCATGGTCAGCTGGTTGACCCGAAGTCCGGCAGGATCCAGAGCGTCGTCATACAGACGTGTCAGGAGACGATCCAACATGCGAGTCCGACTGCAGACACAGGACCGGAGTACCTCCCGTGCGGATCCCACGTCGAGGTTAGGCCCCGCTTCGCTCCGGTGTCCGAGGACATCGGCGGAACTGTCCGACACATCCACTCCAATGTTGCATTAGCAACCAAATGGGTTGTACCCACAACTATCTGAGTGGCCTTGAACAGAAAGTTGTACGAGCAATATAGCGGGTTGTATTGTCAACACACAAGCGTGGCGACGCTCACTCATCGCCGCCGGCAAGCTCCCGGCGAGTCCGGCGTATTGATCCTGGCTCCAGGGGATCGGACGGTAATTGCGACCGGGGAGCCCGGCACGCGCATATGGGGTATGGCTTGGGGGGGGGGAGTCATCTGATGCGAATCGTTCTTAGGTACGTGACTGTCTTGGCGCGGGGCGTGACGGCTCTGGCGGCCGACACCTCTGGCCTAGATGGGTGGGCGACACCATCTGTTCGTCAGCAACCGCAACGACAGTTCGGTGAAACGCTGCGACGGAGTGACCGGCGAGTTCATCGACAGTTTCATCGAGCCGGGAGCCGGTGGGCTGGAAGCCACACAGGAGGTGGCATTCGATCCTGGCGGTGACCTCTATGTCAGCGGTCGCGGGAACGCGCACATCCTGCGATTCGACGGCACCACGGGCGCATTTCTCGGTGCGTTCACCTGGGGCTACAGCCTCGACAATCCCACGAAGATGATATTCGGCCCGGACGGCATGCTTTACGTGAGTCAGTGGGTAACGAAGCACTCGGCGGTCGTGAGGTTCGACGTGATCACAGGTCAGTTCGTGGATGAAGCGACGAGTGTGCCTCTCGAAGAGGGTATGGCCCACACCTGGGATGCGGAAGGTCGTCTGTACGTCGCCTCGTACGGGAGCAAGAACGTGAAACGGTTCGATCAGGATGGCCGTCTCATCGACGTCTTCGTTACGTCAGAACACCTGGCGAGCGTGGTCAACCTATGGTTTGGTGACGTAGGGGACCTGTTCGTCGTGGACTGGGAAGCGGGCAGCGTGCTCCGGTACGACGGGTCGACCGGTGAGTACATCGGGGTCTTCATCTCCGGAATGACTCGGAGTGAGGGGGTCACGCTGGGGCCGGACGGAGCCCTCTACGTCTGTGACTGGCAGAAGAACACGGTCAACCGCTATGACGCGACGACGGGGGAGCACCTCGGCATTTTCGCTACAGGAGGCAGGATGATGCAGCCCAACGGAGTCGTGTTCAGGGCCTTGGACGGCTAGGACGGTGGGGCACGAGAGTGACTCCGATCGCCTACCGTCCTGCGTAGGGCTACTTCGACTCGTCTAACCGTCGAGTTGTGGGACCATCAGGGTCAGAGCCAGCAGAGCCGTCCTCTCCAACAGCTTGTCGATATCCACATATTCGTGTTCCGCGTGGGCACCGTCGCCCACCGCACCGAGTCCATCGACCGTAGCAGCGTGTAGGCTCGTGATATTCCCGTCGGACGCACCCCCCGACATCCCCTGAACCAACTCGACACCCATCTCGAGGCCACATTTCCGCACGGCATCCCAGAGGACAACGTTTCGCGGGGTCGCCTCCATGGGCGCCCGATCGACGGCCCCCTCGATCTCCAGGCGGGTGCCGGGGGTCTTGGCCCTGAGCCCCCGGATCGCCTTCTCTACCGCACGGGCGTCCGTGATGGTGGTCACGCGCACGTCCAGCTCGGCGCGACACTCTGCGGCTACCACATTGCCCCGAGTACCGCCCGTGACCGTACCGACGTTCATCGCGACACCCCTGTCCCGATCTGTGAGTCCATGAAGGAACTGGATCACATGGGACATCTCATGGATGGCGCTGGCTCCCTCCTCCGGGGCGAGGCCGGAGTGCGACGCCTTCCCCACCACCCAGATGTGGAACTGCCCCACGCCCCGGCGGGTGGTCTTGATCCTGCCGTCGGGGCTGAGTGCGGGCTCCAGCACCAGCACACGGCTCGCACTCCTGGCCACACGCACCACATGGTCGTGTGACTCCGGGCTGCCGATCTCTTCGTCGGAGTTCAGGAACACGACCGGGGTGACTGCGGGTTGCAAACCCAGCTCGGCTAGCGCCCGGAGAGCGAACACCATCTGGACCACACCACCCTTCATGTCGAACACGCCGGGGCCACGGAGCACTCCCTGATCTTCGTCGATTTCGACGGGCATCCGTTCCAGCGTTCCCAAAGGCCACACCGTGTCCGTATGTCCGAGCAGTACCTGGATCGGTCCCTGATCCTGCTCACGGCCACGGGGCGAAAGGAGGATGTGCCCTCCCGTTTTTTCGCCCGGGATACGAGTGGCTTCGAACCCGCACTCCTCAAGGGAGCGAGCGACGAGATCCTGCACCGGGAGCTGGGTCTCAGGGACGAGCGACGGCGACTCCAAATTGGCCATGTCGGCCAACAGCTTCACAATCGCGTCCCGGTGATCGGTCATGAACTCCACGATCCGTCCGGCCACCGGATCCGTCACCCGCATCTCCCGTCATGGATCTCTGGCCGCGTCATCGATAGAACCCTGCTCGCTCGTAGCTCTCATCCAGAAGCTCCACCGGATGGAGGGCCTTGATGGGGGAGCCCTGAAGCATCAAACCTGCACCGATCTGCATGATACATCCCGGATTGGCCGTCACCACCACGTCCACCCCCGTCTCGATCACCGCGGTCACCTTGTCCGAACCGATCCGCCCTCCAAGCTCGGGGTGGGTCATTCCATAAATGCCGGCGCCGCCGCAGCACTCCTCCTCGTCCGGCAAGGACACGAGATCCAGATCGGGAATCGCATCGAGCATCGCCCGAGGCGCCTCCTGCAGCCGTTGGGCATGGCAGAGGTGGCAGGCGGCATCGTAGGTGACTCGACGGGGCACCGACGCCCCACGCCGCACACCAGCCGCCAACAGCTCCGAGACATCGCGTGAGATGCCGGCGAGCTGCGCGGCCGCTTCAGCATACTTCGAGTCGTCGCCGAGAAGGTGCCCATACTCCTTCAACGCCATGCCGCATCCCGCCGCGTTCACGGTGACGAAATCGACCTTCGAGTTCATGAGAACATCGACGTTTGATCTAGCCAACCGTCGAGCGCTCTCGGCGTCGCCGGCGTGCGAATGCAGGGCCCCACAACACTGCTGGCCCGCCACATGGACGATATCGAAACCGTTGGCCCGGAGCACCCGTTCGGTAGCGTCGTTCACTCGGGCGAAGAGGCCCGCCTGGACGCAACCGGTCAGCAGGGCGACTCGCAGGGGACGGTCTGGCGGGGTGACGTCCGTTGTGGCCTCACCTGCTAGGGTGCTACCACCGGGGACTGTCTCAGAAGGAAGCGTGTCGCCGGCAAACGCCGGACCAGCGGTGAGCGCGTCACCCCCGAGGGCCGCCTCGGAGAGAGGCTCCACCGACGGGAGGGTCGGCAAGCGCGGTCCCCGGCTAGCAGCGAGCATCGCGAATCCGAACCGCACCGGATGAAGCCACCGAACCCCCGGGATCAGCTTGGCACCGAGCCACGCCAGCCCTAGTCCGCGAGTCATCCGCGCCAGGCCCATGCTCCAGCGCAGCAGAAAGCCTCGCTTAAACACGGACAGGAGCACCCGCACCGAGAGGCCGGGCTTGCGAGCCTGGTAAGCCGTTTCACGCGCACTCTCGAGAAGGAGGCCATATTCCACCCCCGAGGGACACACGGGCTCACACGCCCTACACCCCAGGCATCGATCGATGTGAGTCTGAAACGCATAAGACGAGGCGGACAGCCGTCCCTCTACCACGGCGCGCATCAAATATAACCGCCCGCGAGGCGAGTCGTTCTCATCCCCAAGGCGGACGTAGGTAGGGCACGCAGGTAGACAGAAGCCGCAGTGCACACACGGGAGCAGGCGCTCTTCCTGTGCCTTCAGGGCGGTCGCCAGTCTCGTCACGATATCAACCTTGCGGGGGTCAGAATTGACGCCGGATCGAACTCTCTCTGAAGGTCCCGCATGAGACCGCGCGCGCATCCGGCCTCACCCCAGGCTCCCAGGCTCTGCACGACCTCCACTGGTCCCTGTGAGATGACCATGCTTCCACCCTCGGACTCAAGTGAGAGCCGGAGACTCGCCAGCGCGGCGACGGCATCCTCCAGCCATCCGTCTCGTCGGTGCACACGAGCGATCATTACGCGCACCACTCCCGTCGGAGCATGCGCCGCCATCCGTGTGCCCCACCCGATATCCGGATCGGCAATCTCGCACAGACCCACAGCCATCTCCACCAGGTCCAACAGCCTGGACGGAAGGAGGCTCAGCCGGAGCACCAGCTCCGCACCATCCTCCATGGCTCGGACATTCTCGAAGATCGCGTGGGAGTCGTGGCCCTCCATGCGCGCGATCGGTGCGGCGTCCGCCCGTTCACAGACCAAACGGTCGACCATTTCGGCCGCCGGTGGGGATTCCAGGATCCGAACGGCCACCAACGGCGCTGTGCTGCGATCTCCCCCCTCGCGATCGCCCGGTGCCAAAACCTCAACGGCCGCGAACGAGACCGGGGATCGAGCGATGGCACGGGCCAGCTTCGCGGCCGAAAGGACCTCGGGAGCCTGGAACAACAGCGTGCGATCGAGCTCCGGCACGGGGTGCAACCGCGTTGTCACAGACGTGATGACGCCCAGTGTGCCCCAGCTCCCCAGGACCAGCTTGAGAAGGTCGAAGCCGGCCACATTCTTCACGACCTTCCCCCCCAGTCGGAGGAGACGGCCGTCTCCGGTGACCAGCGTCACTCCGAGCACGTGATCCCTCGGGGTGCCGAAGGCGGCCTGGAGCGGACCGGCCGACCCCGTGCTGACGGTGGCCCCGAGGCTCCCGTGCATCGCACCGGCTGGGTCGAGCGGAAGCCACTGACGCCCGTCGAGGATACGCCGGGAGACCAGGTCGAGTCCGATCCCGGCCTGTGCCGTGATGAACAGGTCATCAGGCTCGTACGCGAGCACCCGGTCCATGCGGGTGGTGCTGATTACTACGTCGACAACGTCCGGGGGGTGCCCGCTCCTGAGCCAGGTGCCCTTGCCACTCGGCACACACCGCCAACCCTCGGCACTAGCCATGCTCAAGACCTGCGCGACCTCGTATTCGCCCTCGGGAAATACGACCGCCCGAGGCACCCGGTCGCACACGGCCCAGGCCTCGGCCCGGAAGCCATCCACCACCTGTCCTTCGGGCAGTTGACTGGCCAGCAGGGCCGCGACGGGGTTCACGGGGCGGTCACCATCGGATCGGGGAGCACTTTGCCCGGGTTCATCTTTCCCCGCGGATCGAACACATACTTCACCCGGCGCATCGCCTCGAGCTCTTGCGGGCTGTGCACCAACGACATGTACGAGCGCTTGTCCAAGCCCACTCCGTGTTCTCCCGTGATCGTGCCCCCCACTTCGACGCACAGAGCCATGATATCCTTCGAGGCCAGTTCGACACGGGCAAGCTCGTCTGCATCGCTTCGGTCGAAGAGGATGTTGGGATGGAGATTGCCGTCCCCGGCATGGAACACGTTCGCCACCTTCAGGTCGTACCGCTCAGCGATCTCCGAAATGCGCGCCAGAACGTCGGGCAGGAGACTCCTGGGGACCGTGGCATCTTGAACGAGCAGATCCGTGGCGATGCGGCCCATGGCCCCGAAGGCCTTTTTGCGGCCTTGCCAGAGAAGCATACGCTCCTGCTCAGACTCCGCCGTTCGGACATCGCGCGCACCGGCTTCACGACAGTGGGCCGCGGAGCGCTCAACGTCGGCTCCGAGGCCGGCCTCCACCCCGTCGAACTCGATGACGAGCGCCGCTTCGGCGTCGATCGGATACCCACCGGCATACACGCTGGCCTCGACCGCTTGGATGGTCGCACCATCGACGATCTCTAGCGCCGCCGGCAACAGCCCGTCGGCGATGATCCTGGTCACGGCTCTCCCGGCGTCCTCGACAGTGTCGAAGATACCCAGGAGCGTCCGGACCGACTCCGGCTTCGGGAGAAGGCGCACCTCGATCTCCGTGGCGATGCCGAAACACCCCTCGGATCCGACGAAAAGCCCCACTAGGTCATAGCCTCCTGACTCCCTCCCGAAGCCCCCGATACGTGAGACCTGACCCTCGTACGTCACGATGGTGAGGCCCGTCACGTACCGGGAGGTGACGCCGTACTTCAGGCAGTGCGGTCCCCCCGAGTTCTCGGCCACGTTGCCGCCCAGGGTGCAGGCGCTTTGCGAGGACGGGTCAGGAGCGTAATAGAGCCCGAACGGGGCGGCGGCATCGGTAAGGTGCGCGTTGATCACCCCTGGCTGCACCAGGGCCAGGCGGTTCTCCGAGTCCACCTCGAGAATCCGGTTCATGCGCGCTGTCCCGACCACGACGCAACCCTCACCGGCCAGAGCACCTCCCGAGAGGCCGGTGCCGGCCCCGCGGGGCACGACCGGCACGTTTTCCTTCGAAAGGAGCTGGAGGACGCGGCTGACCTCATCCGTGTCCTTGGGTAGAACCACGGCCGTCGGCGGCATGCGGTAGGCGGTGAGGCCGTCGGACTCGTAGGCCAGAAGCCGACCCGGGTCGGAGATGACCCAGTCGTCTCCGACGATGCCGTTGAGGTTCTTCTCGAGTGAGTGCTCTAGAGGCAACTGCGGCCCCACGTCGTCGGGGAAATGTCGGCTACGGCTGACGCCCGGCTGCCCTCCGAGCGCTAGAAACCAGAGTAAGCTACGCACCCTGCTTATGACAGGCCCTGTGGTCGTGATGTCCAGAGTTGCGGAGTGAAGGCTCTCGCGTGATCGTGGCGCTGCCGAGAGATGCTTGTGGCTGTAAGCAGGTTAGTCGCATGTTGTGTCTAGGTCTGACGCTGTCTCCCGCCTCAATGCAGCCTTGGAAGGCCGCTACACCATCGAGCGTGAGCTCGGTGAGGGCGGGATGACTCTCGTCCACCCCGGGCCCGGACCCGACACCGCCTCAGCTCCGGGAGGAGCGATCATGCGCATCTTGGTGCTTATCGTAGCAGCTTCACTGACCTCCACCCCGGGCTCGTCTCAAGAACCGACCCTCGCCTGGCTCGTAGCCGATCCCCAGCCTAACACGGTCATCCGAGTGCCCCGGGGCGGCGGGATACAGCTTTCAGCGTATCTAGCCGATTTCGACGCGGCACCGGTGGAGGGAGCTGAACTCATGTGGACCGTTCGGGACTCCTCTCGGGTCCGCTACGACCAGGCCAGAGCGATGGTTATCGGTGGAGAACTGGGCACAACCGAGATCGAGGCTCGGTCCGTCAACGAGGGCAGACGAGATTCACGGGAGACAAGTGCCGCTTCTTGGGCGGATGGCCTAGTCTAGGAACTTCCGAATCGCCTCCACGCTCTGCAGCGCGGCGGCCTCCAGCCCGGCAGGAATCGTGCTCCCATACACACTCGCCACCAGTGCGCCGGTGGTCGCCTCCGGGCGGGCCGCCAACAGGCCCCCAACCTGCCGTATCCTCTCCCGGCGGTGAGCCTCGAAGGCATCGAG
>Ga0310121_10005643_pt1 | contig 10709 bp, 8 predicted proteins | sample CB27_Tmax_986_MG_FD_203504 | JGI IMG/M metagenome (GOLD analysis project Ga0310121, IMG submission 203504) | Marine microbial communities from Western Arctic Ocean, Canada - CB27_Tmax_986 | ecosystem: Environmental > Aquatic > Marine > Oceanic | place: Canada: Western Arctic Ocean | collected... | reverse complement strand
GCCAGGGGAGCGGTGAGCCGTTGGAGCCCGAAGTGGGCCGGGAGTTGAGCCGGACCGAACAGGAACTGCAGGATCACTCGAAGCGGGTCTACCAGGAACGGCTCGATGCGGGTGTCGCACGCGAGCAGGCCCGCAAGGACCTGCCGCTGTCGACCTACACCGAGGCCTACTGGAAGGTCGACCTGCACAACCTGTTGCACTTCCTGGCGCTGAGAATGGACAGCCACGCACAACAGGAAATTCGGGACTACGCGACGACGATCGGCGAAAAGATCGTGCAGCCGCTGTTCCCGGTGGTCTGGGAGGCGTTCCAGGACTACCGCATCAGTGGGCTGTTCCTGACACGGCTGGACCGCGAGGTGGTGGCCCGGCTGATGGAGCGGGCCGGCCGGGCCGGCCGGGCCCCGCCGTTCGACGAAGCAATGTTCCTGGACGCCCAGGACGACAAATGGAGACCGCTGACGCGGTGCCGCGAGCGGGACGAATGCCACGACAAGCTGGCCGAGATGGGGATCGTCGAGCCTCGTGGCGAGCAGTAGAGAGTCGGTCCCGAAGCCGACGCTCAACCTCACGCTTTCGGTTGGCCACCGCCAATGGTTCTGCTACGGTAGTCCCTCCCCCCAGGACACGAAGCACAACGGAGACATCCCGTGGTCAAACTGCGTCTGCGTGACAACGAGAAGATCCAGGACGCGGTCAAGCGGTTCCGCAAGCTGGTCGAACACGCCGGCATCAAGAAGGAAATGCGGCGTCGCGAATACTACGAGAAGCCGAGTGATGAGGCCCGTCGGTCACGTCGTCGCGCGGCGCGACGGGCGAAGATGGGCCAGAAATAAGGGGCAACCCGACCGGAGTCAACGACGGCCATCAGCCGGGCTCGCTGCCCGGCTGATTGACTTTAATCCGACCGTGGAACCGACGACGACCGGAGTCTACTCGTCCTCTGCGACCTCCGGATCGGGAATGATCTCTTCCTTGATCGGCTGGACCCAGAACAGCTTCTTGCCCTTGGCCGTGAGCTGGTCGGCCTTCTTGTCGGCGTCCTTCCGTTTGCCGTAGTCGAAGCGAGTCTCTTCACGCATGCCGCTGCTGTAGACGCCCCAGATCAGCCGGTAACGGATCGGCTCGGCCGACTTCCTCTTCCTCGTCGTCCGTTTGGCGACCTTCTTCTTGGTCGTTTTCTTGGCCTCCGGCTTGTCGACCTTCTTGGCGGTCTTCTTGGTGGTCTTCTTCTTGGCCATCAGCCTCGTTCTCCCAGACCGCATTTCACGTTTCGGATTCCCTGCCGCGCGAGCAGCCGGGACGGGGCTAGGATATCATCTCCGACAGGATCGGACTACTCTCACCGCCCCCCCTCTCCCGCCAAGGAATCCCACTCGATGGGTCACCTGAAATACGCCAAACCGAAGGAAATCGGCATCGACGCCGATCGTCTTGAAACCGCCTACCGGCTGCTGCGGAAATGGACCTCCGGGCCCGAGCCACCGGTCCCCGGGGGTGCGATTCTGGTCGGACGGCACGGCCGGATCGTCCCGCCCCGATTCTTCGGACGACAGGGACCCGAACCGGGTGCCGAACCGATCCGCGAGGACGGCCTGTTCCTGCTCGCCTCGATCTCCAAGCCCATCACCTACCTGGCCGGAATGCTGCAGGTCGAACGCGGTCAACTGAACCTCTCGGACCCCGTCAGCCGCTACATCCCCGACTTCGCTGCTCAACACAAGGAAGACACACTCGTCGAACACCTCTTCACTCACACCTCCGGAATGCCGGACATGCTGCCGGACAACGCCGAGATGCGACGTCAGCACGCGCCGCTGAAACGGTTTGTCCAAGGCGCCATCGGAGCCACTCCGGTCTTTGCCCCGGGAACCGACCACAAGTACCAGAGCATGGGGACACTGGTGACTGCCGAGTTGGTACAGAGGCTGACCGGGCGACCGATTCGCGAGGTGCTCCGTCGCGAGTTGTTCGAGCCGCTGGATCTTGAGGACATCGCGCTGGGCAGCCGAGGGCTGGATCGACGACGACTGGTGAGGGTCGAAGTTCCCGAATATCAGATCGGGTCGGACTTCGGCTGGAACAGTCGCTACTGGCAGGAATTCGGGGCCCCCTGGGGGGGAGCATTTGCCTCGCCCGAGGACCTGGCGGTGATCTGCCAGCTGATGCTCGGAGACGGCCAGGTCCGAGGAACCCGGCTGCTGGCCCCGGCAACCGTCCGTTCGATGACCGAGAACCGCCTGGCCACGATGCCCGATATCGACTCGCGACTGGCTGCCACCCGACCGTGGGGCCTGGGATGGAAACTCAACCACCGTGGCACCTCGGGCAGTTGGGGGGATTCACTCGATGCCGACGTGTTCGGTCACACCGGGGCAACCGGAACAATGTGCTGGATGGACCGCCGACGCGACGCTTTCTGCATCCTGCTGACCAGCGCCATCCGTTCGAAGGCGCCCTGGCGGCTCGTCCACCTCTCCAACGCCGTCTCCGCAGCCATCATCTAGGCAGGTCACCGAAATCAGCCGCAACGAACTTCCTGAAACTTCGGAAACGAAATAACCAGAAAAGTTTATCCAACCGGAGTAACTCGTCCGATCAATAGAACCAGCATCCGTGTCTGTGCGCGGGGTTTCTCGTACGCGGTTCGTACGCAACTGAGGAGAGTTGGTTCATGCGACGGTTTCAAACATGGGCGGTGTTGGTCACTCTGGTAATGGCCACATACAGTACGAGTTCCGCGGGACTGCCATCGTTCCGGGAACTGTTTGGGAGTAAAGGAGCCAAGGCCAAGGCCAAGGCCGAGACCCCCACCACGGCACAGGCCGCAAAGGCCTACAACACGAAAATGGCCGAGTCGATTGCCTCGGCGCTGCGAGCTGCGGGCCTGAGCGGATACGACATTCAGATTCGCTTCCAGGCTGGCAAGGTCGCGTTGACCGGAACAATCGCCGACGTGGGCCAGAAGGCCGCGGTGACCAGGGTGGTGACCGGGGTCGGCGGCGTTCAGGCGGTCGACAACCAGTTGAAGGTGATTCCGGTCCAACCGGTCACGGCTCCAACGGCCACCAAACCGGCGGCCACCAAGCCGGCCGTCCAGCCTGCCGCCTTCACTGCACCGCCTGCGGCAACTCCAGCAGCCGACAGGCTCGCCAATCAGAAGAAGGCCGAGCAGATCGCCAGGGCACTGGGAGCAGCCCGGTTGAGCAGCTACGACATCGAGATCCGGTTCCGACAGGGAACCGCTCAACTGGCCGGCACGGTCAATTCCCCGCAGGAGCGGGCCTACGCCGAGCAGATCACCGCAGCGGTTCCGGGTGTGAAGCGGGTCGAGAACCAGCTGGCACTCGGCCGTCGACCGTCTGGAATCCAGCCGGCAGCCTACCAGCCGGCAGCCTACCAGCCGGCCGGCCAGGCTCCTCCCGGACCCGGTCCGGCGGGACGACCCGGTCCGGCGGGACCGGGAGCGGGCCCGGCGATGCCGGCTCCGCCCAGTTACGGACACCCCGGCGGTACCGCCTCCAACGTCGTCTACGACATGCCCAACATGCCCAACTACGCCTGGCCCAGTTACGCGGCCTACCCCAACTACAGCCAGGTCTCTTATCCCGAGCAGTACAGTGCCAGTGCCTGGCCGTACATCGGACCGTTCTACCCCTACCCCCAGATCCCGCTGGGCTGGCGACAGGCTCAACTCGAATGGGATGACGGCCACTGGAGCCTCAACTTCCGTCCGCGGACGGACAAGTGGTGGTGGTTCCTCAACCCCGAGAACTGGTAGGAGATCGGGTCGCCGACCGGAAATCGACGTATCTCCCCCCATCCGGGGGGGGCGTTCTACAGAGAAGCGGAGCCCGCGCAGGGAACCAACAGATGACACGGAACAAACGACTTGCCTTGCTCATGACGCTGGCCCTGGCCTGCTCGGTGAGCAGTGGATGTTACGTCTTCAACGGCTTTGTGGCCGTGATCATCGACGGAGCGAAGTTCTTCGTGACCACGCCGCTCATCCCGGTCAGTCCGTACTTCAGCGAGATGATCGAAGACACCTATCACGAGGAAGAGCGTTACGGCAAGGTGCCGGTGCTCGATCCGGTCGAGGGCGAAAACGCTCCGCTGTACTGCCTGGATCCCCCGTCGGAGGACGAGGTGATCCGGTCGCTGCCCGACCAGGCCTCCGGGGGCTACGCGTTCCTGGCCGAGACGACCCGGAACAACGTGAAGATCGTCGTCGAGTTGATCGTCGACCGGATCGATCCGTGCCGGTTCTACCCGATGGTCGGACCGGCCAAGCTGCACCACTGCCACTACAAGGCCACGGTGTACTACGACAAGACAATCCGGTCCCACTGGCCGATACCGTTCACCAACACCGATGCCACCAAGGACGTGGTCTACGTGGACCACGACCACCTGATCCGTTGTGCCGGACCTCCGACACCGCGTTGATCCCGCGGCACAGGGACACCGATCGACCACCACGAGCCCGACGAGGCAACCGCTCTCGCCGGGCTTGTGCTTGATGGGTTCGCCGCGAGACGGCTACCATGTCGGTGGAGACCGGTTGTGGGGCGTGACGGGGAGACGGTGGGCCACTCCCGAAAACCGCAGCCGTGTCCGAGTTTCCGCCCCGTCGAACCGATCCGTTCATGCGCCACTCGCCACCCCGTCCGGCCTCGAAACTGGGTCTCGCCCTGCTCACCGCGGTGCTCGTTGCATCCGCCGCGCTGGCATCCCGACCGGTCTTCGCCCAGGCCACCGCCGATGACAACTACCGGCTGGGGTTGGGGCACTACAAGCAGAAGAGGTGGCCGCTGGCAGCCGAGCACCTTCGGGCCTACATCAAGGTCCGTCCGAAGGGTTCCAAGACAGCCTCGGCCCGCCTGCTGCTGGGCGTCTCGCTGACCCATCTCAAGAAGTACACCGAGGCCCGCGTCGAACTCAGGCGGTTCACCGCCGACTTCCCCAAGGACCCCAACCGACCGGAGGCCCTGTTCCGGATCGCCGAGTGCAGTTACCTGCTGGCCGACTGGGCCACTGCATCGACAGGACTGAGGACCTACCTGAAGGCCTCGCCCAAGCACCCGCTCCGCGATTGGGGCCAGTTCTACCTTGGCGACGCGCTGGTCGAGCAGAAGAAGTTCACTGAAGCCCGGGCGGTTTACCGGGGTTCGCTGGCCGAGTTCCCCAAGGGGAGGCTGATCAACGAGGTTCGGTTCGGATTGGGCATCTGCTGCGAGCGCAGCGGACAAGCCGGCGAGGCTCGAAGAATCTACAACGCCCTGGCCGCCGACAAGACCTCCCGGCACGCCGACAAGGCGCTCTCGCAACTCGGATCACTCGAATTCAATGCCAAGCGGTTCAGCGAAGCGGCCGTGGCCTGGGATCGGCTGGCCAGGGACTTCCCCAAGAGCCCCGAGGCAGCCGCGGCGCAGCTCAACGCCGGTTACGCCCGCTTCGAGCTGGAACAGTACGCCGAGGCGATCTCCAGTTTCCAGGCGGCCCGCCTCCGCCCCGACCAGGCTGCCGAGGCGGATTACTGGCGGGGCGTGAGCCTGAAGGCGTTGGACCGGACCGACGAGGCGATCAAGGCATTCCGGCAGGCCGAGACCGGCAAGCCCGGCACGAAACTGGCGCGAGACATCCAGTTTCAGTGGGCTGACACCGAGTTTCGTGCCGGACGGTACTCCCAGGCGGCCGGCCGCTTCCAGGGTGTCGTCACACGCTGGCCCAGGCACCCCGCCGCTGACCAGGGACTGCTGTTCGCCACCGAGTCGATGCTGCTGGCCGCCGAGGAAATCAGCGAACCGGTCCCCCGGCGACGGACTCTCGACCAGGTCCAGAAACTGGTCGACCGATTCGAACGTGAGTACCCCAGGAGCCAGTTGGCGACACGACACCGTTTGCAGGCCGGACGACTGAAGGTGGCTCGCGGGGGAGACGCCAACCTCAAGGCCGCCCAGACGCTCTTCCGCACCGCAATTGCCCAGGGCGGGTCGGAGACGATCCGCAACCGGGCCAGGTACCAACTGGCACGGGTCGGCAGCCGACTGGGCAACGACCAACTGGTCTTGAACACCCTCCGCCCCATCCTCGCCTCGATCAAAGACTCGAACCGGCCCGGCGAATTCGACGACGCGCTGGTGCTGGCGGCTTCGAGTTTCCTGGCCGATAAGCAGCACAAGCCTGCAGGCGACGCCGCCGAGAAGTACCTCAAGAAACACCCTCGAGGACCCCTGGCCGCCGATGCGCTGGCGGTGCTGGCCGAATCGAAACAACGGCAGGGCCTGACGGCCAACTCGGACCTCGCCCTGACGCGGCTGGCCAACGGCTTCGGCAACAAGCCGATCTACGCTCAGACGGTTCGACGGATGGCCGAATCATCCTACGCGGCAAAGGATTACCAGCGATCCGACCGGCTCTTCGGCCATCTGGTGGCCCTGGGTCCCCGCTCGCCCTTCCACGCCGCGGGGCTCTCGGGCCGAGGCTGGAGCCTGTTCGAATCGAAGAAGTACTCCGATGCGGCCTCGATCTTCGAACGGGTGGTGGCGTTGCATCCCCGGGAAAAGCTGGCTGCCGAAGCGGCCTACAAGGCGGCCGAGTGTTACGAAAAGGCGGATGACGCCGAGAAGGCGGCCGAAGCCTACCGGATCGCCACCAAGGCCTATCCGGAGAGTTCGTTCGCCTTCCTGGCCGCACGTCGATCCGCCCGACTGCTGGCTCTCGACAAGAAGACCACCCAGGCCGACACGGCCTACAGGACACTGCTGAAACAATTCCCCAAGGCCAAGGACCGCGACGGGCTGCTCTTCGAATGGGCCGGGATGCACGCCGACGCCGACGACTTCAAGAAGGCCGACGTGCTCTTCAAGCAGCTGATCCAGGAACACCCCCGCAGCCGTCACGTCACCGCCGCACGCTTCAGCCTGGCCGAAAGTGATCTCCTTGCCGGACGACTCGTCCAGGCCCAAACCGCATTCCTGCAGGTTGCCCGCTCGCAGACCGGAGACGACGAAGTCCGCCAGGACGCCCTGTTCCGCCTGGTGGGGATTGCCACCGAGGGGAAGCAGTGGGATCAGGTCCGTGAGCACGGCAAGGCGTTGAGAGCGCGGTACCCCCAGAGCCGACACGGCTGGGAAGTCCGCTTCCAACTCGGGCAGGCCGCACTGCACCTGCGAGACTACCGGGCGGCACAAGCGGAATTGAACGCGGTCCTGTCGCAAATACGCAACGACCAGGTCAGCCAGGCCGCCTGGTTCGACGAGGCCTGGGTGCTGCTGGCCGAAACGCGGTTTCGGACCCGCGACTACGACGGACTCGCCCGCTCGGTCAGCGATTTCCGACGTGCCCGGCCCCGCTCCAAGGTGCTCTACAAGGCCGACGAAGTGCTCGGCCGAGGACTGCTCAAGAAACCCCGCCCCGACTTCGCGGCCGCCCGCGAGGCGTTCAGACGCGTCATCGGTTCGACCGAAGGTCGCAAGACCAAGACAGCCGCCCGCAGCCATCTGCAGATGGCCGATTCGTTCTACGTCCAGAAGAACTTCCGCGAAGCCAAGAAACAGTTCCTGGCCGTGGAGATCCTGTACAAGTACCCCGACATCCAGGCCCCGGCGTTGTTTCAAGCCGCCGCCTGCCAGGAGCAGCTCAGGGAATTCGCCGAGGCCGTGAAGACTCTGGAGTTGCTGACCCGGAAGCACCCCGGCAGTTCATTCTCTGTGATGGCCAAGAAACGACTGCCTCGAATCCGACGGCTGGCCGGCTCATGACCGGTTTCCCATCGACCTTGCGGCGGCTCGAAACCGACCGGCAGCCGGATCCGCCGGCAGCCGGATCGTCGCGGTACTGGATCCGGCCGCTGCTGCCGGTCATCCTGCTGGTGCTCGTCGGAGGCGTGGTCGCGGCCCAGGACGGCTCTTTGGAATCCGGTGACACCGTCCCGGCGGCCCCCCCCCAACCGGCGACTTCCTCCACGGACGCCAGCGTCATGATGCCGACCGACCCGGTCGGCATCATGAAGCAGCTGGGCTGGATGGGCTGGGCATTCCTGGCCCCCTTCGCCATTGCCACGCTGATCGCGGTGTGGTTCAGCGTCGAACGGCTGGTGGTGCTGAAACGCAGCCGGGTGATCCCCAAGCCGTTCGTCGAGCGGTTCCTCGAGCACCTCCACCAGGGCAAACTCGACCGTGACAGCGCGTTGAAGCTGTGCCAGCAAAGCGACAGCCCGGTCGCCGCCGTGTTCGCCCACGGCATCCGCAAGTGGGGCAAGTCGAGCGTCGAGGTCGAACAGGCGATCATCGATGGAGGCGAACGGCAGGTCAGCGAACTGCGGGCTCACCTCAGGGTCCTCAACGGCGTCGCCACCGTGACTCCGTTGCTGGGACTGCTGGGAACCGTGCTGGGCATGATCCAGGCATTCAACGACATCGCCGCGGCCGGTTCGATGGGAAAAACCGAGCAGTTGGCCGTGGGAATTTCGTTGGCATTGCTGACGACCGCCGGCGGCCTGTTGATCGCCATCCCCACGCTGATCATGTACATGTTCCTCTCGGGGCGTGTCGACACGCTGGTGATGGAAATGGACTACCTGGCTCAGAGTGTGGTGCAGTCGATCTCGGCCGAGGCACTCGGCTCGCAGCCGCGGAGACGTCGAGGATCCGGCGGCGGTTCCAAGCAGGCGGTCTGACTCGACTCCAGTCCCTCGCTTCGGACTGGTCGATCCCGGTCTCATCTTGACCGGCAGCAGGCGGAACCCTATCTTCCCGCCGCCTCAGCAGGTTCTCTCACTTCACACTCACTGCTCCTGCACTTCCAACACCCCGTCGTGGCACTTCCGGACGTGGCCTCGCGCCTGGGGTCCGTTGTCAGTGACGGGATCCCGGCGTATTGCGCCAACGGAGCCTCACGGATGAACTCCCCTCAACGCCATCACCGATCCCACCCTGCCGGCCGGGACAGCTCGAACCCGGTTCCCTCGACACCGGGCCGCCGCCTGGTGCTGGCCACCGCCTGCCTGTTGACGGCCATCGGATGCCGCGGCCCCGGGTTCATCAATCCCGGCAACAGTTGGTGGCCCGACTCGTGGAATTGGTCGAGCCGATCCCAGAGTCCCGGTGACTCAGCCGGCTCGAAGAAATCGGACGCGGACCGGAATCCGTCGGAAGTCGGCGACTACGTTTCGATCAGCGGACTGGGCATGATCACGCTGGAAGGAGTCGGGCTGATCACCGGCCTGGACGGAACCGGTGGAGACCCCAGGCCGTCGCCGTTCCGGCTGGCACTGCTCAAGGACATCCGGCGGCGAGATGTCCCCAATCCCAAGGCACTGCTCCGGTCGCCTCGCACCGCGCTGGTCATCGTGCGGGCCTACCTGCCGCCGCTGATCCGCAAGGGGGAATCGTTTGATGTCGAGGTCAGGCTGCCACCGGGCAGCGAGGCCACCAGTCTCAACGGAGGCTGGCTGATGGAGGCCGACCTCTCCGAACGAGCTTTCATCCCCGGCGAGGGAGTGCTCTCCGGCCACGTCTTCGCACGCGCCAAGGGTCACGTCCTGATCTCTCACGGCGAAGGGGACGTCGGGGAACTCGCCGGGGTCGTCCGTCGAGGCCGGGTGCCCGGAGGCGGGATCTCTCGTCGTGACCGCGACCTGACGGTGGCACTCAAGAACCGTTACCGCAGCGTGAGGATGGCGCGGCGGATCGCCGACCGGATCGGCACCCGGTTTTACGCGTACAACCGGCACGGAGTCCGCGAACCCCTGGCCAGTCCCAAGACCGACCGCACGATCGTGATGAAGATCCACCCCAAGTACCGAGACAACTTCCCGCGGTTCCTGCAGGTGATCCGCAAGATCGCCATGCGCGAGGACGACGTGTCACGACAGGTGCGGATGCAACAACTCTCGAGCCAGATCGAAAAACTCGAGTCGGCTCGTGAGACCGCCCTGTCCCTGGAGGCGATCGGACCCAAGGCGATCCCGTTCCTCAAGCCCGCATTGGACCACACCGATCTCGAGGTCCGGTTCCACGCCGCCACCGCCCTGGCCTACCTCGACGACAACTCCGGAGCCGCTGTGTTGGCCGAGGCGGCCAGGCACGAACGGGCCTTCCGGGTCTACGCGCTGGCCGCCCTGAGCACACTCGAAGACGCTCCGTCGCAACTGCTGCTCCGGGAACTGCTCAAGCCGTTGGTGATCTGTGACACTGAGGGCTGTTCGCACCGGGGCAGCCCGATCGAAGGCCCCTGCCCACGCTGCCAGGCCGCCGGACGGTTGAAACAGAGTGCCGAACTGCAGTACGGAGCCTTCCGAGCCTTGTGGACCCGGGATCGACTCGATCCGACCATCCGTGGAGAAAAAGTCCGTGACCTGTTCACCCTGCACGAGGTTCAGTCGAGCGGTCGCCCGCTGATCCACCTGACCCAATTGCAACGCCCCGAGATCGTGTTGTTCGGGACCGACCAGCAACTCAGAACCCCGCTGGCCATCCAGGCCGGCAACCACATCTGGATCAACGCCCAATCCGGCTCGCCGACGGTCACCATCAGCCGTTACCAGGTCGGACGCCCCCCGGTCCGTCGGACCGTATCGACCCGGGTCGCCGACGTGATCCGGGCGACCGTCGAACTGGGAGCCTCCTATCCCGACATTGTCCAGATGCTCGTCCAGGCCCAACGCCAGCAGAACGTGGCGGGCCAGATCGCCATCGACTCGG
>Ga0310121_10005637_pt1 | contig 10717 bp, 10 predicted proteins | sample CB27_Tmax_986_MG_FD_203504 | JGI IMG/M metagenome (GOLD analysis project Ga0310121, IMG submission 203504) | Marine microbial communities from Western Arctic Ocean, Canada - CB27_Tmax_986 | ecosystem: Environmental > Aquatic > Marine > Oceanic | place: Canada: Western Arctic Ocean | collected... | reverse complement strand
CGACGAACCAGGCTTTCAGGTACTGGTGTCTCGATACCGCCGTTGATCGTTGACCTGTCGAGACTGGTCCGCCGTAGAGTCGTCCAGGCGCGCGCATCGTATTGATCGCTGCTGTCTTCGGACGGTACGCTATCTGATAAGCCTGTCCTCGAAAAGCACCTCACCGTCGACGTGATGATTGCGCAGCGTTAGGGTTGGGAGACCGTCCACACGCTCCGCCGTCACGGACAGGAAACCACCGATCACGTTCACGTAGAGGTGCTCGGGGCGGACGTCGCCCTGCGTCCAGGTTCCAGCATGCGCGTCGCTCGCCGCCCCAGTCGCATACTCACGCAGCCCCGTCTCGTCGTGCACCGAGACATATTGCCAATGACGGTCGCCAGTGATGACGATCATATCGTTCTCGACCAGAAAGGCCCGTAAGTCTCGTGCTTCGGTGCCGAATGACTCGGTGGCGTGGCTATCAAACTTGACGGGAGTGTCCGGACCGACGAAAGGCGTCGGGCTGATGAGGATTCGGAACGTGGCATCGGACGCTTCAACGGTTTCCTTGAACCAGGCCGTTTGCTCCCCACCCCAGATCGTTTTTGTGGGCCCATCGGGGTCCGAATTAGCGCTTCGATAGTCCCGTCCCTCCACGAGCCAGATCTGCACGTCTTGTCCCCAGCGGAATGTTCGGTATGTGAGGTCACTCATGGGGGTCTGTTCCTTGAAGATCTCGACTCCCTCTAGGAACGTGAAGTCCGCCATGTAGGTGCTTTCCAGTGTTGGCCAGGCGTCGTCTTGCCACGTGTCGTGATCATCCTTCATGAAATAGGTGGGGATCCGGCGGTGGAAATCGAAATTGGTGGAGAGGCTGAACATCCGGGCCCATCCCCAGCGGGCGAGGTCGACGTTTTTGGCGTACTCGTCGTAGTAGAGGATATCGCCCGTGTGGACGAAAAAGTCTACATCCATGTCCAGCATGGTTCTATGGATCTGGAATCCCCCTTCGGGCGTATCCTGATCTTCGTAATCGGTACCTGTCGTCGAGGCAAAGACGACACGCGCCGGCTGATCAGGCGGTGGCGCGGTGCGAAAGCGACCGTCGAGGGACGAGCCGATCGTATCGCCCCCGGTTAGCCGACCCTCGGCGCGCAGTTCGTACTCGGTGCCGGCTGCAAGTCCGGTGAGGGTGATCTGTCGGGTGAAATCGCGCTGAGGATCCACGGTTGCCCAGTCGGTTGCGAGCCAGTCGGTCGTGCCCGCCGGGCGATACGAGACGCGCGTCTCGCCCGTCGACCCGATGACGGCACCTTCGATATATGTGATGGAGGACCCTTCGTCATAGAGAACTACCGGTACCCAGTCGTCTGGCCGTCGGCCATAGGTTCGAACCCTCCCGGGCGGGGCCTCCTGCAGCTCATCAAAGCCGGGGGCCCGGTAGAGGAATGTAGGCATAGGGGCTTCGGTGCCGATTCGATCCGGCCGCTGTGTCAACCGGGTCCAAATCACTGCAACGCTGTCCGTAACCTCCCCGATCTTAAAGCCAGTTGCCTGATAAGGGCCGTCCAGCTCGTCCGCTGGTTGTTGACCACAACCCGCAACGCACAATACCCCTGCGAGTAACCATGCACTCCAGAGCCGAGCTTTATTCATTGTCGATACCCCTGATCTATAGTTATTCTTGACGCTCTGTTTGCACGAGCCTACTACAGCACTCTGTCCGTGGGCGTATGCCCAAGGCTTGGATCGCAGTCGAACCGGCCGATGGTGAGGTCCGTCCTGACGAGTGTGCGAGTGCCATGGTGCTCCGCGGTGTAGTAGGCCGGATCATAGGCCGTCCACTCCAGAACCAGGTGGCCGGTTTGAGGATTGACCCAGAGCTTCTCGGTCGTCGTTAACCTCTCGGTGTTCAGTCGTCCCGCCCACAACGCGCCGACCGCGAAACGTGTCGTCTCGATATGTAGCGTGCCGTCGTCGAATCGGCCTATGGAATGACCCAGATCCGTTGGAGGCTCGTCTTGTGGGTGCTCGAACCGGTCGAGATAGATTACTCGCTGTGCATCCATGAACTCATGATGGATGTGAATCTCGTTGCCGCGTCTTTCGACTCGCGTCGGCAGGCCCGGTGCTGCCCAGGCACGGATGTTGCTTGCAGGGCTGCAGCGCAAAGTCGGGTTCTGAGTGAGCCAATCGAAGTCCGCGTGCGCTGCCTCCCCGGTTGGTGTCAGCTCGAAACGAGAATCTTCGACGCTTCCGGCTTCAGAGAGAAACACTTCTGGGTACCACGTACCGACGATGCTGGTATCCCCCTCGGCCAACTGCGCCTCGTACACGGATTGTCCGTTACTTTGGCGTAGCGTCAGCGTCGTTCCATCGTGGAAATACCCCGTTCCGAACTCGCAGCCTGCGGGGTCGAGCCGCGACCTGAATCCTTCGATGGTGATGATGGAGCCAACCTGGAATTGCTCCGCGCCTATGCCGCGGCGCTGCAACTGCGACCTCGCCTGCATCTCACACCAGCGTGTCTCGGTCCCACCGGCTTCGTTGACGACATCCAGATACACGAAGGCATGAGGATTGACGAACTCGAAGCTCGTGATGATTCCCGTAACGGTGACGTGGGCGTTCCCATCATAGTGGGGTGCCCAGCCGTGGTGAGCCAGGGCGAGGGAGGCGAGGAGTGCGCAGGATATTCCAGTGACGATTCGGCGCATCGATCCATTCCTTTTTGTTCGCGGTGATCTCCCGCTTAGACGAGTTTTACGGGTCCAAGTTGCCCCAGCGTTCGAAGATATACTGCAGGAACTCGAGGAGTCGAGCAACGAGGGGGGGGATGATGGGAATTAGTCCACTCAGCATCTGATTGCCCCGCCGGAAGGGGGTATTTCCAGTGCCTCCTTTTCTTTACGGTACTATCGAAACTATGAGCTCGATCATTTCTATCAAAGCGCTCTCCAAAACATATGACTCGGGCTTCCAGGCGCTGAAGGGCGTCAATCTCGAGATCTTGGACGGGGAGATACTGGCGTTACTCGGTCCTAACGGTGCGGGTAAGACTACTCTGATCGGCATCATTTGCGGCATCGTGAATCCGACGGAGGGTAGCGTCACAGTTGGTGGCCACGATATCGTCAGGGACTACCGCGCCAGCCGGTCAATGATCGGGCTAGTTCCTCAAGAGTTGACGACCAACGCGTTCGAGAGCATTTGGGACGAAGTTTCCTTTAGCCGGGGCCTATTTGGTAAAGCGGCGAATCCGTCGCATATCGAGAGGGTTCTGAGATCGTTGTCACTCTGGGAGAAAAAGGACGACCAGATCATGACGCTCTCGGGTGGTATGAAGCGGCGGGTGTTGATTGCGAAGGCTCTATCTCACGAACCTCGGATTCTCTTCCTTGATGAGCCGACGGCTGGGGTCGATGTGGAGCTGCGTCAGGTTATGTGGGACCTTGTCCGCTCGCTTCGAGAGTCTGGGGTTACGGTCATCCTCACGACACATTACATCGAAGAGGCGGAAGAGATGGCTGATCGCATCGGCGTAATTAATCATGGTGAACTGATACTTGTGCAAGACAAACGCGAGCTTATGCGCAAGCTCGGCAAGAAGCAGATGACGCTACAGCTCCATGAACGGCTCGAGGTAGTTCCCGAGGAGCTGTCTTTAGCTTACGAGCTGGAGCTGCGTGCCGGGGGAACTGAACTGATTTATACCTACGACACGCAGGCCGAGCGCACCGGGATCACGTTGTTGCTGAGTGAGCTCAGCGACGCAGGCATCAAATTCAAGGACCTCGATACGACTCAGAGCTCGCTGGAGGCAATCTTCGTCAGTCTAGTGAGCAAGAACTCATGAACTTCCACGCGATAAAGGCCATTTACTTCTTCGAAATGACTCGAGCCTGGAGGACTATCTTTCAGAGCATTCTCTCACCAGTCATATCCACGTCCTTGTACTTCGTTGTCTTCGGCGCAGCGATCGGCTCGAGAATCACGGCGATCGATGGTGTGAGTTACGGGGCATTCATCGTGCCCGGACTCGTTATGCTTTCACTTCTGACCCAGAGCATTTCAAATGCCTCGTTTGGAATATACTTCCCGCGCTTTACTGGCACGATTTACGAAGTCTTGTCTGCGCCGATATCCTTCGTCGAGATCACTCTGGGTTATGTCGGAGCCGCCGCGACCAAGTCGATCATTATCGGGTTTATCATTCTTGGAACTGCAACATTTTTCGTACCCCTGGAGATTGCCCATCCATGGATGATGGTTACGTTTCTGGTGTTGACGTCCGTCACTTTCAGCCTGTTTGGTTTCATCATCGGTATCTGGGCGGATGGGTTCGAGAAACTCCAAATCGTCCCGCTGCTGATCATCACGCCGCTGACATTTCTCGGGGGTAGTTTCTACTCCGTGGACATGCTGCCACCAGTCTGGCAGACAGTGACATTGTTTAACCCTGTGGTGTACTTGGTCAGCGGCTTCCGGTGGAGTTTCTACGAACTCTCGGACGTCAGCTTGAGCATCAGCCTTGCCATGGCGATCACTTTTCTGTTCGCGTGTCTAGTGGCGGTGTGGTGGATTTTCAAGACAGGATTTCGACTGAAAACCTGATTCGAATCAGCGCCAGGGATTAGTGTCAAAATAGACAATTCTCAGCGTGGGGCTCCCAATTGACTCTCTCTGTCCTCGGCCTGGTTTTGGTTGCAGCGCTTACGCATGCGCTGTGGAACGCGTGGTTAAAGGTGTCCGGTGATCGACTGATCACACTCGCCACAATCGCGACCGGGTGGGCTATCGTTGGATTGTCGTCGCTACCGTTCGTAGGAATAGCGCATCAGGACGCTTGGCCATACTTACTAGCGTCCACGCTGCTGCATGTCCTCTACTCCCTAACGCTCATATGGGTCTACAGTCTCGCTGCTCTGAGTACCGCTTACCCAATAGCTCGTGGGACCGCTCCGCTGATCGTTGCCGTTGTGTCAGCCGTGTTTCTCGGGGAATCGCTCGGCGCAGTTGGGTTCGCTGCCGTGACCCTTATTGTTATCGGCGTGGTGTGGATCGGAGCGCGACCGCTAGGGCAGGACTATAAGGGGCTGATACTCAGTCTGTTCACTGGCGGGTTGATCGGCGCGTATACGTTGGTCGACGGCCTAGGTGGGCGGATTGGCGGCTCACCCCACGGATTTGCCGCCTCGTTACTTTCGCTAACTGCCATCCTCATCGTGCTCTTTGCGGGATTCGTGCACAGGAGTGAGTTCGCTGCCATGGCGCGGCCATTGTGGCTGAGGGGGATAGGCGTCGGGGTTCTGTCAGCGGGGGCCTATTGGGTGGTCATATGGGCCATGAGCGTGGCGCCGATGGGGCTTGTGGCGGCGGTCAGAGAGTCCAGCGTCGTGTTTGCCGCTGTAATAGGAGGTGCCCTGCTCAAAGAGCGCGTACGGTGGGCCGCTGTCGTTCTTGTATTCTGCGGTGTCGTTCTAACGAGTCTGACGTGAGCCCTGACGAAAAAGTCGAGGAGTGTGAGGCAACAGCAATAGGGTAGAATAGTCCTATACCCTTTGTCTTGGTCATTTTTCGAAAGCTGCGCCCGTAGCTCAGCTGGATAGAGTACCTGGCTTCGAACCAGGTGGTCGGGAGTTCGAATCTCTCCGGGCGCGCCAACTCAAGCGGGATATCCCGCATATATTATTGTTTCATGCACTGCGCATTTCCTATTTAGATGCAGACGTGAGGCCCAGGAGGTATCCATGATCAAGGTTCAATACGCATTCATCGCCCTGGCGCTGGCTACAGCGGCTTGCTCGCCGCCTGGCCCCGAAACAACGCAGTCAGAAGGCGCGGCATCCCCCGTCCTCGGAGAGGTCGCGGCGGTGGTATCGGCCGCCGCGCCCGGTGTCACCATTACGAGCGGGGAACTCAGTGCCGGCGGTGACCAGTACGAGGTTACCGGCACGTTGGCGAATGGCGATGAGATCGAGATCGATATGGTGCAGTCGAACGGAGCGTGGACGGTACTCGAGATCCAGCGCGATGTCGCGTGGTCGTCCGTGCCGGAGACGGTTCGCGCCACGGCTGCCGCCGCGCCGGATTCGTTCGAGCCGGTCCGCGTCATCGAAAGCACGCAGGTCGCGGACGGCTCGATTGTCTATGAACTGTTCCGGGCGGCTGAGGATGGAATTCCCTCCGGGGGACCAGACATGGAAGTGCGCTGGCATGAAGGGAGTGCGGAGGTGATCCCTTGAAGGTTGACGGACACACCCGCTGGATGAAACGCCCGATCGGCCGTTTAGAGGCGAACGCCTCGCACATAAGAGACGAAGCTACCCGGAGTAAGTAGATGCCGTTCAGAATTTTGGTCCTCATGACTGCCATGGTTTTTTTCGGTATGGGTGCTTGGGGGCACCATTCCCACGCCAATTACGACGTGACGGAGTACACCCACCTCGACGGAAGCGTTAAAGACGTTCTTTGGATCAATCCCCATATCTGGCTTTTCATCGAAGTGGCCGATGACGATGGTTCGCCGATGCAATGGGTTCTGGAGACGGCGACTCCGGCTCAGCTCGCAAGAAATGGTGTAACTAGAGACACTGTCCAAGTGGGCGACAGTGTCTCCGTGCGTTGTCATCAGCTCAAGGACGGCTCTAACGGCTGTTTGCTCGGATATCTGACGGGGCGAGATGGTGTGGAACGGCTCTGGGACTGAGGTTTTGGCTATTCACGACGATAGAGTAAAAAAATGACTCGCATCGAACAGCTCTTACTCGGAGCTCTGATTTACTTTATTGCAGCGCCTTCCTACGCTCAGATCGAGTATGTCCATCGAGCCGACCGTTTCGCCATCACTTTTCCGGCGATGCCGGAGGTCGAGGAAACGACTCGGTTATCCGCTCATGGCGTGGTCTTCCCTGCGCGCGTTTATTCCGTTCAGACAGATCCTAGCCGCTACTCGCTGATGCTTGTCGATTACACCGAAGCCCAGAGGAGGCACCTCGAGCGACCTGATCAAACTGACGCAAGCTCAGGCGCCGCCTTTTGGGTGATGGATGTAAGGGCATCGGTAGCTTATGCGGCGCAGGGTATTCGTGAGAGAGTCCGAGATGCGGGCGGCGAGATTACTTATGAGGGGTGGGTGGATATCGACAAGATCGAAGGGCACCAGATGCAGATCACGAATGAGGACCAATCTCGGAGTTTTGTTGCGATCCACCTTAATGCGAGCCGCCTCTATATTCTGGAGTCGGCAGCTCCGCAAGGCTATCCACCTCCAGCGTGGTTTCAGCAGTCACTCCAATTCATTGATGAGGAAGGGCAGAGAATTCGCTATATGTTCGATCCCGATGGGCAGCGAACTAATTTACGGATCACACCCCTTGCCGAGGCCCCTGAGGGAGTTGAGCGCGTGGTAGTAGAGTAGCCCGCGGCCAGCTTACTCACTCCCTCACGTGGTCAGCGGAGCCGGTCTTTGCACGGCTTGATCCGACCTTGGGAGGAACAGGATTGCGAAGAACATCGACGCGGCTGTGAGCGAAAGCAAGCCGAAGAGCGTATTGAAACCGCGAGTGTCATGGATCCACGCGATCAGCGGCAGAGCTGAGGCCATCACGGAGAAGGTAACGACGGATCGGAGCGCGTAAGCACGGCTCCTCCACTCACTTCGAGCTATACGCCCGACCAGGACATCGTTGATCGGGATCTGACCGAAGACAAACAGCATGAACGCGGTGGTGACTATGAGCGCCCAGGCTCCAACGAGTGGCACCATTAGGGCGAAGAACACTGCCTGGAGAATCGCGACCCAAGCGAAAACGATTCGGACGGAATAGTTGTCGACAAGGTAGCCGACAACTAGCTGCGCGAGGGATGCAAGGGAGAAGATCAGAAAGGCATACCATCCAATCAGAGTCGCTGAATCCGCAAGGTCGGGTAGTCTCTCGCTCAAGACCTTGGGAAGAGTGAAAGTCGTACTTTGAAATACTAGACCACCGAGTGCGGTGGTGAATAGAATCACGCTGAAGATTCGAACTATATTATTTCTTGGCCCGAAAGGTTCGGGCTTGGTCTCCCCCTTCTCCAACGCCGGGTCTTCAGCGGACGTGTTGAGTTCTCGCGAAGAGCGAATGAAAAAGAAATAGAGCACCCCGAGAAAAATGGATGCCGTTCCTGGAATGACGAAGGCGCTGCGCCAGTCCTGTGTGTCGATGAGAAAGCCAGTGACCAAGGCCGCGCCCGCGACTCCTAGGTTGCCGAACACGCCGTTCAGCGCCAACGGGACACCGGTTTGCTTGCGCCCTTCTACCACCATAGCCAGACCCACCGGGTGATAGATCGCGGCGAAAATCCCAATCAAGGTCAAGCAGCCTGCGATCTGCAGCGGTGTATTGGCAAGACCGGAGAGCACTGAGCTCGCGCCGATTCCGATGAAGAACACTACCATCATGCCTTCGCGGCTCCATTTGTCTGCCAGCCATCCAGCCGGTATAGAGCAGACCCCGAAAGCGATGAAACCGGGTGTCGCGTACGGAATCAATGCGGCGTAGCTGATCTCCCACTCGATGGTCAGTCTGAGGGCTGCCGCGGTCGCGAAGATCAGAACGAAGAAGTGGTCCAGAAAATGGCCCGCGTTGAGAAACATAAATCTCACTCGACCATGCCGCACGGATAAAGTCCTCCGAGTGCGTTAAGCGTCTGCCCAGCAACGCAGGAGATTGTGGTAGACACCGGCCAACTCCACTAGGGCTGGGTGTTCTGGGACATCCTTTGCTAACCGTTGTATAGCAGAATCAAGCTCAAACAGCATGGTTCGTTGGGCGTTTTCTCGGACCATGCTCTGAATCCAGAAGAAGGCCGCAAGCCGTACACCTCGAGTGACCGGTTCTACGCGATGCACGCTCGTGCCAGGATACAGCACCATATGGCCGGCCGGTAACTTCGTGCCACGTTCACCGAAGGTATCCTTCACGACCAGTTCCCCTCCTTCGTAGCTCTCAGGGTCGCTGAGAAAGAGCGTTGCCGATAAATCTGTGCGAACGCGGTGTGTAGTACCTGTGATGGGCCGAACTGCGCCGTCGATGTGTCCACCGTAGGACTGACCGTCGCTGTATTTATTGAACTGCGGCGGCAATACTTTTAGTGGCAGCGCGGCCGCAGTAAACAACGTGTTTTTCTCGAGTGCGGCTAAGATCACTTCACCCAGTTTGCGCGCGGTGGGGTTGTCGTCGCTCAGTTGGGTGTTGTTTTTGACAGCCTGAGACAGGTATCCGGCGCTGTGCCGACCGTCAGCCCACTGCGCCTGCTCAAGTGCCTTGCGACAATGAGCAACCTCGTCTGCCGTTAGTACGTTCTGAACACTAATAAACATGGCGTTAGTAGACTACGTTGATAGCAAATGTCGCCGTGAACCCAGGGCCGGGCACGACATGCCACGGGTGTAACTGGTCGAAGTAATACTCGCCAGCTAGGTTGGTGAGGTTTAGCTTCAGGGAAACGGTCTGAGATATGCGATAGCGCCCCATCGCGTCGAGGAGTGTGTAACTAGGTACCGATCTGCCGATACCGGTGTTCTGTGCCAATTGCTCGGAGATGTAACGTGCGCCGATGCCGACGTCTAGTTCATTGGTGGCCTGATAGTTTGCCCAGGCCGACAGGGAGTGCTCTGGTGCGTTGGCCAACGCGGCACCGGTTGAGGCACCCGGTGCGGCCTTTAAGACCTCGCTGTCCAGATGAGTGTACCCCGCAGTGACGAAGATGCCTGTTGCGAGCATCCCTTGAGCATCCAGTGAGAGGCCACGGACCCTCAGCTCGCCCCCCAGCGTATTGAATCCAGGATTGTTAGGATCCGGCACTCTGGCGTTTTTCTTCGTAATCTCGAACATCGAACCCGCGAACGACAGGCCTCCCTCATTAAGATCGATCTTAAGTCCCGCTTCAAGGCTGATGTTTTCTTCCGGATCAAGGAACGCGTTATTCACACCCAGGCCTCGCCCCGTGCTGAGAAAGGATAGACTCTGTGCGGAGGGGTTAAACGAGGTGCTGCCTGCGAGGTAGACGCTTGCATTGAACACGGGTTTATAGACTAGAGCGGCACGGTAGCTGGTCACTTCGTCAATCTGATCGAACGATTCACTCCCACTGACCTCGCCGCTGTTGAACGGTGTTGCTGGGCCCGTGAACCTGACGGCGTTGTAGTCCGTATCGAATTGGTCCCAGCGCGTGCCGACCGTTAACTGCCAGGAATCACTAAGTTTGAGCGTATCGATCGCATAAAAGGCCAGAGTCTCACCCGTAGTGTCCGCGATCACCCGGGGGTCTGTACTGCCCGTGAACGGCACATCGGATGTCGGGCTTAGCAAATCTGTACCCTGCGCCCCGACTCCGAAAGCGAAGGTCGGCTCTGAAGTCTCCCTGCTGACCTCCGTACCCGCGACCAGGACATGATCGATTCCACCGGTCTGTAGGTTGAACATGACATTGGCTTGAGTCGAGAAAAGTTTCTCTTCGCTATCGCCTAGAAAGACATAACGGAAAACGGAAATATCGGAGAGTGGAGTCGTCGGTGTTACTAGTTGGGTGATTAGGGGTTCCGTAATGCGGCTTTCGCGCTCGTAGTGAGCATAACGAACCTGTGCGTCGAAATTGACAGAGTCGCTGAATGAATGGGCAACTTGCCCCGTCAAGATATCCGCATCGGTCTTGAGGAAATCGCTGTCGAACCCATAGAAGTTCTCTCGTG
>Ga0310121_10005636_pt1 | contig 10720 bp, 5 predicted proteins | sample CB27_Tmax_986_MG_FD_203504 | JGI IMG/M metagenome (GOLD analysis project Ga0310121, IMG submission 203504) | Marine microbial communities from Western Arctic Ocean, Canada - CB27_Tmax_986 | ecosystem: Environmental > Aquatic > Marine > Oceanic | place: Canada: Western Arctic Ocean | collected... | reverse complement strand
CTTCCGAACGAGCCGGAAGCCTACGTCCACCGCATCGGGCGTACCGGCCGGGCGGGCGCGACCGGCAATGCCGTCTCGTTTTGCTCTCCCGAAGAGCGGGAATTCCTGCGCGACATCGAGAAGCTCATCCAGCAGAGCATCCCGGTCGAAGAGAATCACGAATGGCACCTCGATTCCCTGGCGGAGAGACACGCGCGGGGCGGAAGCCCGGACCGGTCGCGCCAGCCGAAGAAGAACACGCGGAATGCGCACCGCCCCCAGAGACGCACCCGTCGCCGCTCGCGGCGGAGAGTCCGCGTCTAAAGAGGGTCGTGCTGGCCGGGCCCGCGCCTGGCCGGGTTCGGTTACCGCCGGGCGAAGTCGAACTCCAGGTGCCGGTCCGGGGAGAAGCGCAGCGCTTCGCCCTCCGGGCTGACCTCGCAGCGCGACCCTTCCGCGAGTTCGCGGGCGAGATCGGGGCTGACGTAGAGGGTTTCGAGGTGGAGGGTGTTGGGGATGAAGATCCAGCGCTCGTCGCCGTAGCGTTCCCGCATGCGGGCCACGACCTCCTCGTCGTCCGGCAGGGTGCAGGGGATCGCCATGCGTCGCATGTCACCGGTGGTGAAGACATTTGTAAAGGTCTTGGGCTCGTCGATGGCATCGCGCAGGCGTTGCGTGATGAAGTCGGCGAGGCCGATTCCGATCGCGTTGCCCTTTGATGCCTCGGCGAGACCGAGGGCCGCGATGGACTTGATACGCGGCCGCGCGAGGTCCTCGTAGCCGTTGATCCCGCGATACCCGATCACGTTGGTGTCCATACCGGTGCCGCTGAAGGTCTTGCCGATCTCCTCGATGACCAGGACGTTGATGTCATCGACCGGGAGGGAGGGAAAGTAGTGGCGGTGACGCTCGAGGAGACCCGGCTCGGTGGCGAGGATGTCTTCGGGCCGCACGGCGTGAAGTTCGGCGGTGCGATCGAACCCGTCTTCCAGGAGGGCGAGCCCGGCAAAGATCTTTGCGGAGTCGATCACGCAGGCGCCCATCTCGAGCAGCATGTCCTTCATGGTGGCGGTGGGAGCGGCGTGGAAGGTTTCGGCCGACTTGATCTTGCCCATCCCGACCACCATCATCTTGGTGAGCCCGCTCTGCACCGGCCCCGAGAAACAGGTGTGCAACTTCACGCGATTAAGGACCAGCACTCCGGCGGCCTGGTGTGCGTGGCGATCCATCCAGACTTCGCCGGTGGCGACCTCGCCGATCTTGACGACCTCCATGCTGGCGCGGATTGGCATGCCGGTGGCCTCCTCGGTGAGCCCCAGCGATTCGATCATGGCGCGCTGGCCCTCGGCAGTGGCGCCGTTGTGGGAGCCCATGCACGGGCTGAGAAAGGGACTTGCGCCCTGCGCTTGCAGCCACGCGCCGGCGGCGCGGGTGATGGCGAGGAGGTTGTCGATTCCGCGGCTGCCCGCCGTGATGGCCACCTCCCCCTGCGGAGGCGCGATGCCCAGCGCGTCGAGTTGGCGATGCACCTCGCCCTCGACATCGGCGAGCGGGTTCGACACGAGTCGCTGGTGGACGCGGTGGACGAGCATGGTGGCGGCGGGAGCTTAGTGAGCAAGGACGGCGGCGGCGAGCGGATAGAAGTCGGCTCCGGAGAACGGTTTGACGCTGTCCCCGCCGGGCCCTACCGTCCCGCCATGCTGCCCGTTCGCGCCACCTCGCTTCCAGGACGCTGGTTGGGGATCGCTCTTCTGGTGGTCTTTGCGGGTGGTGGCCTGGGACAAACGAAGGCGCCCACCCTGGGCGAGTTGGTGCTCCGCGGGGTCGCCTCGCAGAAACGGATTCTGAAGGATGGGGCGCACTGGGAATTGACCGCGGATACCGGAAATGGGGCTCGCTTCCTGGTGGGGGTGCGGAGCGCTCCCCCTGACTTCGAAGTGCGTTTCATGGTGCAACCAGCGGGACACGAGCCGCAACGTCTGGCGCGCGTCATCGGTCGGGGCGGCAAATGGCACGTGGATGAAGTGGGTGGGGTGCGGGGAATCTTCCGCCCCTGGGAGGCCCCGTTTGCATTTGAGATTTTGGGCGTGCTCTTGAGCGAGGCGTGGCCGCGGTCTTACGAGCCGGAACGGAGTCATCGCCTGGAGCGAGTCGATGCCAACGGGGTGGCGATGATCCGAGTGCCGCTGGTTGGCGAGCAGCGCGCCACCGCGGAGGGGTTCCTCCGGGAAGTGGCCGGGCTGGAGGACAAGCCCGGCCCCGAACTGAGCGCGAATATTGCGGAGATCCGCCGACGTCTGAAGGAGGGCAGTATCCTGAGGGTGGGAACTCAGAGTGGGCTGGCGCGCAACGTAAATTTGGGGGGCTTGTCGCTGAACTTTGAACCGGTGCGGTGGATGAAGAAGCCACCCGAGATCGAGATACCCAAGGACCTTCGCGACTTCAGTGCGCCCCTCGCCGGGAAAGCGGAGAATCATATCATGATCGGTCACGCCGGGGCGTGGCGGCCGGGGAGGCCGGAGATGGAACCCGGCTGCCGATTGCTGAATCTCGAGACCGGGGAGCGGCGCCGTGTTCCCTTCGAGGGGGGATCCTGCCTGGCGGGCTGTTTCGTGGCAAAGCGAACCCAGGTGGCGGTGACGGGCCGCAATTCCGCGGGCGGCGTGGAGAATCTGTTCCTGATCGATTTGGAAAGCGGGAAGAATCGGCGCCTGGGCAGCGTGGCTCTCTCGACCGGAGTGTGCTACGGCCCGGCCTTGTCTCCCGACGGGAAAACGCTCGCGGTTCTGCACCGCAGCAGCGCCGAGAAGATTCTCGAGGTTCGGTTTCATCTCGTCGACCTCGAGAGTGGCGAGTCACGTCCCATCGGGAAGGCCTTCGACGGACACAGCCTGTCCTGGTTGCCGGACGGGAGCGGGCTGATCGGGGTGATCCGGCGTCACGAGGGTCCGGACCAAGCCGGAGATCGCCAGATTGTCCGGTTTGGGCTCGATGGTTCCGTCACAGACCTCCGGGAGGGGGACTTCGCGCTCCTGGTCGGACCCCAGCGCGATCGCATCTTCTTTCAGGGCAAAGACAGCGCGTGGTTTACGTGCGATTTGAAAGGAGGCGACGTGAAATTGGTGGGCGCGGGATTGAAGAAGCTGTCCTTCCCGAGCGTGAGCCCCAACGGTGAGCACGTCATCATGATGGCGGACGTCCCGGGAACGGGCCCCTCGCCGGTCATCGTGGATCTGGCGACCGGAAAACCGAATCCCGTCAAGGTCGGGCCCGGGATGTGGATGGCGCCGGTCTGGCGGTGAGCGCCTCGCCTCCCGACCGCCGCGGGTCCGCACACGGTCCGCTTACGGTCCGACGTGGGAGAACCCCGGCACGGCGTCCTTCTTGTCCCGCTGGGGCTTCTCAACCGGTTTCCACCACCCAGATGTTTCGGTAGCGGACGGGATTGCCGTGATCCTGGAAGTGAAAGCCGCCGGCCTTGTGGTTGAGCTGCACGCCGTCGTGAATCTTGACGCCGTTGTGATGGACGGTCAGGGAGCCCACTTCCTTGCCGTCGTCGTTCTTCACGACGCGGTACTCGATGTCGTAGGTCTGCCACTGCAAGGGGGGAGCGGAGGCCAGGGTGAAGACGTTTTCCTTGTTTCCTTTCAGGCTCGGGATGGGCTCCATCGGGTCGGGGTTCTTTTTCCCGTAGAGCCCGCCGCATCCGCCGCCGAGATAGGTGGTCATGCCGAAGGAGTCGAGAACCTGGATCTCCTGGCCGCAGGGCAGATAACAACCACTGTTGGCCCGTCCCTGGCTGCGCTTTCCGGGCTCGAGAGGACACAGGAACTCGACGTGGGCATCGAAGCTGCCCGCAAACTTGGGCACCGAGTTCATCCCGCCCTTGGGCACCTGGGTGGAACCGTCCTTCGGATCCTGGGGCTGCCACGTGGTACTCGGCTTCATGTTGTCGAGTTTCCCGGGACCGATCAGGATCACCGCGCCGGACGCCGGTTTTTTCCCGAGCGTCGTCGACTCCCGCACCACGCGCTTGAACGCGAGTTTGCCCTTCGCTCCCGCCGTGCCGTGAATCCCGCCGTTGCCATAGGCGGCGCTCGCCTTCCCGCCCTCGTTTTCCAACTTGAGCGTCTTGCCATCGAGTTTGCCGTCCAACTCGGCTCGCTCCACCTTTTCGCCATCCTCTTTCCGAACGAGGAGTTTGAACTCGCCCTTCCCCATCGCGATAAGGCGGGCCTCGGCCTTGGCCTCACCCCAGGATCCTTCGTAGAGCCCCTGGACGACACCGAGATCTGGTAAAGCTGCGAAAGCAGAGTGGGCAGCGAGGGCCAACGAGGCCGCGAGAATGGTTTCTTTGAGGCGATTCATGACAGGCAGAGTGGATGGATTGTGCGTTCTTGGTGCGTTGCGCAGGCGGACTTTCTTTCAGCGCATCGGGGCCTTCCGAAATTCGCGGTCGGAGGCGGACGAACCGGGTGGAGTGGGTGGTGGGAAAGTAAGCGGATTCGGGACTGCTCGGCCCGTCTGCAACATCGGCGCGGCGCGGCGCGTATGACGAACCTCATCATGCAATTGCGAACCATTTTCATTCAGTCGGCGTCAGTTGTCTTTGTGTCTGGCGGTGCCGTGGCCCAGCTCTGGACCGATCCCGAGGACGAGAAACTGCCGCCGGATTTCCAGATTCAAGGCGAGTACGTCGGGAAGAATGCGGGGGCCCAGGTGATCGCGCTGGGGAATGGCGAATTCCAGGCCGTGCTCTATCCCGGAGGTCTTCCGGGAGCGGGGTGGGACGGGAAGAACAAGAGCCTCATGGACGGGAAACTCAGTGGGTCGAAGGCCGTCTTCGTGCCGGCGGAGGGCAAGAAGAAGTACATGGCCAAGAGCGGAGCGGAGTTCAGCGCGACCGCCAAGTTCCCGCCGGCGGGACACCAGCCGTTCAGCGGGACGATCGCGGGCGGGGTCCTGAGCGGTAAGACAGCCGGGGGAAAAAGCTTTTCGCTGGAGCGCACGATTCGAAAGAGTCCCAGTCTTGGGAAGAAGGCGCCGACGGGAGCGAAGGTCCTGTTTGATGGAAGCAAGGAGAGCATGGAAAACTGGGCCGGGGGGCGTCTCGACGAGAAGACCGGCCTGCTCAACACGGATGGCAGGGACATCCTGACGAAGGTGAAATTCCTGAACTACACCATGCACCTCGAGTTCATGCTCCCCTTCAGGCCTGACGCCCGCAGCCAGGGGCGGGGCAACAGCGGCTTTTACCAGGTCGACTTGTACGAGATGCAGATCCTCGACTCCTTCGGCCTGATGGGTTTGAACAACGAGTGCGGCGGAATCTACCAGAAAGCGAATTCGCTCGTGAACATGTGCCTCCCACCGCTGCAGTGGCAGGTCTACGATGTGGAGTTCGCTTCCGCCGTGGTGGAAGGCGGCAAGAAGACGAAAAACGCGGTCCTCACCGCCATGCTCAATGGTGTCACAATCCACGACAAGCTGGAAATCAACGGCAAGACCGGCGGCGCACGCAACGAACCGGAAGGCACGCCCGGACCGATCAAGTTGCAGGGCCACGGCAACCCGCTGCAGTTCCGCAACGTGTGGATCGTGCCAAAATAGGCAGGGGAGAGGGGAGTGCCCGCGCAGGGACCGAATCGGCGCCGCTACGGGAGCGGGGTGACCTGGTTGACCCGCAGGCGCATGAAGAACTCGCGATTCGCGGGGAGCGGCGTCTCGGACTTGAAGGTGACGGTGGCGGTTCCGTCGCCGTTGGGAACCTCACGCAGGAAGCTGGCGCCGTGGGTCCAGGTGAGGAGGTCGGGTGAGACTTCGGCGAGAAATTCGACGTCGTCCGCGAGGAGGTGGCGGCGGAAGGAGAGAGTGAGGCAATTGTCTTCGATCCCGGAATAGAAGAGGCCGGGGCCGGAGGAGGGATTGCCGTCGTCGGAAGCCAGGGCGTGTTCGAGAAGGGCATTCAGGCCGTCGTGGTCGTCGTCGGCAGCGGGGTCGGGGCCGGGAAAGGAGCGGGTGTTCATGGAGCCCGGGGAGCCAGCGGGGAGTCCGCTGGAGCGCCAGTTGGAAGCGACGCCGTGTCCGAGGGGATCGAGGGGATCGGCCTGGGCGTTGTCGCTGGTATGGGACAGCACCAAGCTGTAGCCGTCCCCATCGGGGGCGCTGGGCCAGGGAGCATTGTTGTCGTAGATGAAGTCGTGAATGGCGAGCGCGCCGAAGGCCAGCTTGAGGCGCTCGCCGCCATTGGAGAGGCTGTTCTCCGCTTCGAATCGGTACTCCCCGGCGATGGGCAGCCCATTGCCGTAGAGCGCCTCGAAGGCGGCCGTATTCTTGACGACAAGAAGGTAGTTTCCCGGGGGAAGAGGTGTGTCGGTGGCGAACTCGAAGTCAATCCCCTTGGTGAAACGGATGTTGGTGAGATCCAGGGGAGTCGCGCCGATGTTCTTCAGTTCAATGAACTCGGTGTCGTCGGAGCCGGGCGGGTTGTACATGATCTCGCTGATCACGAGGCTTTGCTGGAAGACGCTGATGTCGGGCTCCGTGGGGACAAAGGTCACGGGGGACGACCAGTGACTCCAGCGTCCGGTGTCGTCCTTGTGCCGGACGCGGGCGCGGTAGGTCCCGCCTCCGCGCACCGCGGACGCGGGAGGAGCGATCTCGGCGGTGAAGGTGGCGAGCTCGCCGCTTTCCCAGGAGGCGTTCCACTCCAGGGGGAAGGGCATCTTGTCGTTGCCATAGGCGCCGTACTCCGCGATGCGGTACTCCATGCAGGCGAACTCGCCGGAGGAGTCCGCGAAGGCCGAGGACCGAAACACGAGCATGTCGGTCGGGTGGTCCGGCGCGCTGAGGTCGGTGAGGGTCGGGGTATCCGGAATATCGGGATCGTCCGCGAGGGCGTCGAGGTAGGCGTCGCGGCCGCTTTGTCCCGAGATTCCGCTGTCGCGTGCGATGGGATCCGACGGATCATTGCCACCCGTCCAGGTGCCCCCGATGAACGCGAATTTGTTCATGTCGGCGGCGCGGTCGCTGATGAGGCCGTCGCTCTGGTTGCCGGCGGAGGCGGGAGCTCCCGTCCAGCGGTCGCGGTCGGCTGGTTGGAATTCGCTGATCTGGTCCTCCAGCATGCCGATCAGTCCGGAGATCGGGCGGCGCTGCCAGATCAGGTCGCGGATTTCGCGCACGACGTTCCGGTACTCGACGTGGTAGCGGTGGTTGCCGGAGCGATTGCTGATAGCGTCTTTCACAAAGGCCACGCCGCCATTCCAGTTCGGTCCCCAACTGGTGTCGGAATCCCACGGGAAAACATTCAGAAGGCCGAATCGGCGATTCCGCGGACTGGGCTCAAAATAGTAAGCGCGGTTCTTGAGGTGCTCGCCAGTGTTGGGTGCGACATCGTAGTGCCGGACCGCATCGACGATGGCGTGGTAGTGATTCCATGAGTCCAGGTTGAGGTGGAGATCGATCCAGTCATCCGTTTGGTGGGGGCGCAGATTGAAGATGATGTTCTCGTAGTCGGAGCCGTCCGTTCTCCCCCAGGGGGACTGGTAGCGTTGGATTTCGGTGCCCTCGTGGACCCCGGATTTCAGCTTGTAGAGGTTGCCGTCCTCCAGTCCGTGGGCGGTCAGGAAGCGGCGGTCGTAGTCCTCCATCCCGAGGAGGAATCCGTAGAAGTCGCCGAGGTGTTGGCCGTCGGTGCCGGAGGGCGCTTCGTCGACGCTCTTGATGACGCGAAAGTGAAACCAGTGGGTGGAGGGTGCCGAGGTCCCGGTGGTGTTCCAGAGGATGGAGTTGATGGCTTCGTAGAGACCGAAGTTGGTGCCCCCGCGGGCGCGCATCTTGTGCGAATTCAGGGTGCGCCACTTGGTGGGGTAGGGATTCCCCCAGTGGTCATGGAACTGGACGTTGTGACCGCGATTGAAGCGGAACCGGAAACTGCGCTTTCCCGAGCCGCCGTAGCGGTCGTTGCGCTGGCGCAGTCGATACTTGATGTTGTCGTAGACGACGCCGTTGTAGACGAAGCTGGCGCTCCAGTTGAACGCGCTGCGGGCATCGAGACTGCCGCTCCCAATCTGGTCGGCTCCGTTGTAGGCCACGCACTGGTCGTAGTCGGCCTGGGTGGTGAGAAGGTGGTAGGCCGGGAGGGACTGGATCGTTTCGGCGGAGTGCGTGAAGGGGACCGCCCCCCCGACGTGCCGGGTCTCCGCCACGTAGTCGGGAATACCGTTGTACACGAAGTAAGCGAAATTCAGGGCGTCGTCGTCGGCGTAGGGCACCGTGATCGCTTCGCCGGGGACATCCTCGACGCGGATGCGATAGCGCACCAGGGTGCGGTTGCGCTGGGCCGAGAGAGTGGCTGTGTAGAGGTCGTCACCCGCCACGGCGTCATCTCCCAGGCCGTCGTCGAGCATCGGGACGCCGACCCAGCCGGATTGGTAGGCGGGATCGGCGGCGCGCGGGCCGTTCGGGTCGGCGATGAGAGCGGAGGTGGACTTGGCGAGAAAGGCCGGGACGTAGCGGCCGGGGGTGACCCGCCGGGACTCCAACACGACGGAGCCGACGCCCTGCGGGTCGGTGACCTTGGCGATAATCACTACCGCCTCGCTGACCTTGGGTTGTGCGGGGAGGTGGTTGACTTGCCGGATGTTGGGCGGCGCGACATCGGAGGCCACGCTGTTGACCGCGCCGGGCGTGGGAGGCGCGGGGTCGCCCGCCGGGGTGGAGGAGCTGCGCCACGAACTCCCCAGGTCGTTGTCGAGGGAGTGGAGAATCAATTCCATCGAACTGCCCCCGCCGTCGGCCCGGGTCGGCCAGGGAAAGTTGACGCCGTAGTCGACGCGATCGATGCGGACGCCGCTCGTGTTGCGCAGTTCGATCTCTTCGCCTTCCCCGCTCAACCCGCCGGTGTAGGGGCCGAGTGCCACGGTGCCGAAGAGCGAAAGAATCGTCGCGGGGTGTTCCGCGATGACGAGATAGTCTCCGGCCACGATGACGGTTGGGGTGGGAAAGGTGTACTCGACCCCCCCTGACAGGCTCCACCCCGAGACATCGAGATCCTGTGAGTCCGGATTGTAGAGTTCAACGAACTGGTTGAGCTGGCGGTTGAGGTCGTTGTTGTAGTGGATCTCGTTGAGGACCGGCACTGCCGGGAGCGGGCCGGCCGCTAGGGTCGCAAAAAGCAAAGCGAGAGCGGACGGATGGGATCCGCTCCGCAGGGCTGGCGGGGGAAAACTCACTGGGTTTGTCCCTATCAATTAGTCTCGCTGATTTCGGCGAGCAATCTTAAATGTCCTTCCTTCCGCAGTCGGCGCCGGCGAGGGAACAGGCTGGTTCGGATCGGCGCGTTAAATCGCGGCGAGAAAATCCTCCCGGAGAGCGTATCAAAGCCCGTCCCCAATCCTATGAAATCTATTTTCCTCCTCGCCCTCGCCGCCGCGTTGTTGATCGGTGGTTCTTCGCACGCCGCGCGCGAGAAACCCAATATCCTGTTCATCCTGATCGACGACCTGGGGTGGATGGACATCACCTGCCAGGGGAATCCCAATCTTCACACCCCCAACATTGATCAGTTCGCCACGCAGGGGATGCGGTTCACGGACGCCTACGCTTCGGCCCCGGTGTGTTCTCCGACCCGCGCCGCGATCCTCACCGGGCACTCGCCGGCGCGGGTGCAGATCACCAACCACCTTCCCCACCAGGATGGCTTCACGCCGAAAGACTCCAGGCTGCTCCCCGCGGAGATGCGCGATCACCTGCCGCTGGAATACACCACCATCGCGGAGCGGCTGAAGGAGGACGGCGGCTACGCAACCGCCTTCATTGGGAAATGGCATCTCTACAAGGGAAGGCAAAAGCAGTTCGCGCCGCAGGCGCAGGGCTTCGATCTCAACATCGGGGGATGTTCCGCCGGCGGACCGTCGACGTTTTTCGATCCTTACGGCATCGAATTCCTCGAGAATCGCCGGAAGGGCGAGTATCTCCCCGACCGTCTCGCCGACGAGACCATCGCGTTCATCCGTGAGCAGCACGGAAAAAAGAAGCCGTTCTATGCCGCCCTCTTCAACTACACCGTGCACTGGCCGATGCAGGCCCCGGAGAAATTCGTCGCGAAGTACCGGGATCGACCCAAGAAGGGCTACAATCACAAGGTCTACCCGGCCATGATCGAGACGATGGACCTCGCGATCGGACGGGTTCTCGCGGAACTCGACAAGCTTGAGATCGCGAAGGAGACCTTCGTGGTCTTCACCTCCGACAACGGGCCCTACGGGGGCGTGGGAGATGCGCGGCCCCTGCGCGGAGACAAGGGGCATCTCTACGAGGGAGGAATCCGGGTGCCGCTCATCGTGCGCTGGCCGGGCAAAATCGAAGCCGGGACCAACAGCGCCGAGCCCGTCATTCTCACCGACTTTTATCCGACCCTCCTGGAGGTGGCGGGGCTGGTACCGAGAAAGGACTACCCCGGCGACGGCGAGAGCCTCCTGCCGCTCCTGACCGCGAAGGGCAAGATGAAGCGCGACGCCATCTTCTGGCACTATCCCAACTTCGCCTTCCACCAGGACAATCGTCTCGGGAGTGCGATTCGCATGGGCGACTACAAGCTGCTGGAGTTTTTCGACCGCAACGAGGTCGAGCTCTACAACCTGAAGGAAGACATCGGGGAGAAAAAGGACCTTGCGAAGGAGAAGCCGGAGCTGGCCGCGACGATGCGGGGCAAGTTGGTGGCGTGGCGCAAGGCCTC
>Ga0310121_10005634_pt1 | contig 10723 bp, 14 predicted proteins | sample CB27_Tmax_986_MG_FD_203504 | JGI IMG/M metagenome (GOLD analysis project Ga0310121, IMG submission 203504) | Marine microbial communities from Western Arctic Ocean, Canada - CB27_Tmax_986 | ecosystem: Environmental > Aquatic > Marine > Oceanic | place: Canada: Western Arctic Ocean | collected... | reverse complement strand
TGCAGCCGGAGAAGCCCGAATGATCCGCATGTCCAATGGCGTCAGTCTTTCATGGCTCGAGGATCCGATCGTTCGAGTCATTCGCTTGATTTGCGCGTGGTCGAGTCAGGAAAAATGCGATGTCTGGGTCACGTCAGCCAACGATGGGAGCAGCCATAGCCCGACGAGCTGTCACTGGGACGATCGGGCGCTCGATGTCCAGACCCACAGTGTGCGCCTGACACGGCAGAATCCGCTTCGCGGGGACGCGGCCAGAGAAATGACCAGTCTGTATCGCTACCTGCGGGCGAAGCTCGAAGATGAAGGCTACGACGTGATCTTCGATGCCGGCGGGACGAACACGGGGCACCGGCGCCACTGCCATATCGAATTCGACATCAAGAAAACGCGATGACAGACTCGCTTGAGATCAGGAGCCGCACGTTTGACTTGGAGAATCCCAAGGTCTACGCCAAGCTGCTCGACCTCGCCCGCACGATCAAGGCGCGAGGCATGGGGCGCGTGAGCATCGCGCTCCTGTTTGAGCGACTCCGGTGGATTTCGCAAATCGAAACCACTGGCGATCAATTCAAGTTAAATAATAGTTATCGAGCCTATTATGCTCGCAAGCTCATGCGTGAGCCCGGGCTTGACGGGCTTTTCGAGACACGGGGCGACGACATCGCCGACCCTCGCGGGCAGGGGCTGCTCGCCTTTGAGTAGGAGGTTCACATGGGATTCTTAGCGATTGGATTGAAACTGTTGCCATATATTGTGAGTGCGGTGGAAGCGGTCGAGCGCCTCATCCGGACGAAGGGAGAGGAGAAGGAGAACGCGGCGGTTGGCATGGTGCATGCGATCCTACAGACGGTGGAGAAGGGATTGGACCGCGACCTCCTCAATGACGAAGACGTGAATACCGCGACACGCGAGGTGATGCGAGCGGTCGTCGCGCTCCAGAATGTCATTGCTCGCAAACGAGCGACCGGGTGATACGGGTTGGCTCGCTGTTCTCCGGCATTGGCGGCATGGACTTGGGGCTCGAGCGCACAGGCGCCATGCGTGTCGTCTGGCAGGTCGAGAAAGACCCCTGGTGTCGGCGCGTCTTGGCTAAGCATTGGCCGGACGTGCCACGCTACGAGGATGTCACCACCCTGACCGGAGAGGAACTGGCACCCGTGGATCTGATGTGCGGGGGATTTCCCTGCCAGCCGGTGAGTTCTGCCGGTAAACAGAAAGGTACTGACGATGACCGCTGGCTCTGGCCCCACTTTGCCCGATTGCTTGGGATTTTACGACCGCGATACGCGCTCGTGGAAAATGTCCCAGGGCTGTTTACCGCTAACGGAGGACACGCATTCGGTGAGGTTATCGGTGACTTGGCCGATCTCGGGTATGACGCGGAATGGTCGGTGCTATCCGCTGCCGATGTCGGTGCGCCGCATCTCCGCAAGCGTGTCTGGATCGTGGCCCACGCCGACAGCGAGGGACTACAAGGGATGCGGGGTAAACGGTCGGACGCGGGACGGGAAAATACAAGTGGATACGCTGGATCGGGCAGTGTGGCGGTGGCCGACGCCGGATGCCAGTCCGAGAGGCCCACGGGCCGTGGATCTGGTGGTCAGTGCGACGACAACGCGACGACGGGGATCGGGGCAGCTGCGCCCGATGGATCTCCAGACCGCCGTGCGTCACTGGCCGACGGCGACAGCGAGGGAGATGCTCGACGCATCTTCGACGGCCCCATCAGAGGTCAGTGGGAGCCTGAACCCGACGTGGGTCGAGTGGCTCATGGGGTACCCCAGCGGGTGGACCGACTTAGAGGACTAGGCAATGCCGTGGTACCACAGGTGGTCGAGTGGATCGGGCAGCGACTCGTCACAGCATTTCCAGAGGAGACACATGACCACTGAGGGCAGCGTCCGCGACATGATATACCTCGTTGAATCTACGCTCGATGACGACTGCTCACGCTATCAGGTTGCGTGTGACACACAAGTGCGAGCGACCGCGCAGAAGGCGACACTTCTCCAGAACAAGGCCGATGAAGTGCTGAAGGATTTTGGGCACGTTATTGAGGCCGCCGACCTCGAAGACACTCTCCGACATGACTACGATTTTGCCATCACCATCACGACCCTTCCCATGCTCACGTAAATTCGTGTTACAATAACTAAACTTATGGTCAGTATGTCGGATTGACATGCGATCAAAATAGCGAGGAGAATACATGGCTGACGAACAGACCGACGTACGTACACCTCTCTCCAGTGACGTGGTGACCACGTCTGCGAGCATCGATGTCTTAGCGACAGCGGTCTCTGCAATGCAAGGCGATCCGGAACACCCGCTGATCGCCATACCTAATCGGGAACAGGACTATTTCAAATCCGGATACGCAGACCTTGCGGCGGTCTGGCAGGTGATTCGACGACCGCTTCAAGCGCAAGGACTCGCGGTGTTTCAACCGGCCGGGTATCGCCAAGCCGATGGAGTGGTGGAAGTCACCACGATCATCGCGCACGGGGAGTCGGGCCAGTGGATCCGATCCACGCTGGCGATGGCGCCCGAGAAGGAAGGGCCGCAAGCGATTGGCATCTGCATCTCATACTGCCGGCGCTATGCCCTGCAAAGCATTCTGGGGGTCGTCTGTCCGACCTTGAGTAACGGACAGCTTGAAGACGACGACGGCGAGGGCGCCACCAATCACTCGACAGATGGACTCGCCGCTGCGAAGCCGACACCAAAGGCGAAGGCCAAGGCCCGGCCAAAGCTGATCCCCAAAGCGCGAGCGGCCCATGAAACCGCCGCCTCCGCCGCCGCCGACCTCCGTATCACCAATGTGGAGGAGGACACCTTCACGTCCAAGGCTGGCAAAGAAACACACAAGACCACCGTCACGCTGTCTGATGGTCGACGATGCAGCACCATCTTCTCCGAACGCGCCGAGATCGCCATGAAGGCTTGGCAGTCTGGCGCAGCGGTCCACGTCACGCTCTCGACACCCTCGAACCCCGCGTGGATGCCGGACCTTGAGGTTCTCGAGATTGTCCCGACCGACACGGACGACACGGTGCCGTTCTAATGGGGGAGCGTGACCATCCGTGGAAGACCGACTGGTCGGTCACTCGCGTCTTGCAGACGCGGTGGCCGCTGCCTCCGTTCATCCCGCCGGAAGCACTGGAGCGCGGCAGTCGCGTCCATGCTTATACCGAGGAACTCGATCGCGGGGCAGTCATCACCCCTGATGCCGACGTGGCGGGATGGGTGGACGCCTACAAGGACTTCTCCGCACAGCTTCGCCCGACGTGGGAGCTGCGCGAACATGTCATGGAGGATCTTGAGGCCAACGTGCATGGCATTCTGGACTGTATGGGGTATCTCTCCGGGCATGACCAGCCCTGCGTCCTCGACATCAAGACGGGCGGCGACCGCGCAAGCACCTCAAATCCTGCCCATGCGATTCAGACGGCGGCGTATGCGTGGCTCTACGACCGGAATGACTATCTGTCCTATGCACGATACGGGCTCTATCTCCGGCGCGACGGAAAGTGGCGCCTGAAGATGTTTGATAATCCCAATGACTTTCGCACATGGGAGCAGCTCCTCCATGATGCCCAGCAAGGAACCCCTGATGCCGACCGATAATGATCTCCTCCTGTTTGCCAAGTCCGTCGCCGCCTTACTCGACGCCCATACGCGAGCCCTGCAACGCATCCCTGATATGACGACCCCGGCCGGACGCACGGCCGTTCAGCAGGACAACCTCTACACGTTACGACAGCTCGTGTCCGATGCGGAGAACTTTGGCATTATCGAGAACACCCATCTCTCCCAGGCTGTCGAGACCGACCAGCGACAGTGGTCATTTGGCGCATCGTTCGCACGAGAAGCGAAGGAGTCGTCACCATGACCGACACGCTCGCCGTCCGCGCCAGCGGCCCGATTCCCGATCAACTTCGCACGACGACCGAGACCATCTTCGCGTGGATGAAGACGGCGCCGACACTCACCGTCCCGTCCGATCGAGAGAGCGCCGTGGCGATGCTGACAGACCTCCAAGGGGCGCGACGATCCATTGTCGCGCACTATAAAGAACTGCGTGACCCACTCAATACCGCCCGCGCCAGAAACCTGACGGCTGAGAAGGCGTGGCTGCAACAGCTTGCCCCGCTCGAGGAGGGGCTCACGCGACTGATTACGAGCTATGATGCCGAGGCCAAGACGGCGATGGCCGTGGCCCTCAGTGCTGGACGCACGGAGACTGCGCCTGACATGACGGGGGTGGAAGCCCAGACTCGCAAGTATTACCGCGCCGAGGTGGACTCTGAACAGGACTTTCGGCTACTCGTCGCTGCCGTCGCGGCGGGAGACGTGGACATTGCGGCGCTCTCCCCGAATACCAAATGGTTGAATGCCCGGGCACGGGAGCAGCAGGAGGCGCTCCGGATCCCCGGGGTGCGCGTGCTGGTGTCAACGAAGGTGGTGACATGATTCTGAATATTCCACCGCTCATCCTCGTGAATGACGCCATCCCCGCTGGCGCGGTGCGCTACTGGCTCCGCATCGCGAGTGGGGAACCGGACAATACCATCTATGTCGCCGACAGTACCAAGCGACGATGGATTGCCATCCTGACCGCCTTTGGGGTATGGCCGATTGCTGAGACCGCGCTCATAAATGAGCAGCTCGCGATCACAGAACTCACTGATACGACAGGTGTTTCTCAAGACCGGCGCTCAAAATTGAGCAAGCGTGACTCTCTAAGGAAGAAGAAGAGAGTACTAGATCCAATAGTAGAGTCACGCTTCGATCAATTCTGGGCGGCGTGGCCCCACAAAGTCTCGAGAGCGATGGCCGTGCGTGCGTGGCTCAAGACCAAGGCCGGAAAGGATGACCGTCTGTTCCAGCAAATCATGGAGGCCGTGGAGGCGTTGACCTCGCTCTGGATGCAGGATCCACGGCTCGATCGCTACAAAATTCACGCCAGCACATGGTTGAATCAGGAACGCTGGCTCGATGAACTCGTCCCGGCGCTGCCAACCCGTGCCACGCGCACCCATGCGCTCCTTGGATCGGCGGATCGCTTTCTCCAGAGGCAGCAGTCATGATGTTGCACCCCGACCAATTAACCGAGCGTCACCCACGCGTCTTCGCGACCGCGTTCATCAAACTGGCGCTGACGAAAAAAGACCATACCGACCGTGTCGCCGATGAGACCCTGCAAGGTGAATACTTCCACGTCTTATCAGACCTCCCCATTGACGCCGTGATACAGGCAGCAGAACATATTAAACGGGCGCCTGAGCGATTTTTACCCAGCGCGGGGGAGTGGTATACCCTCGCGGACGAACTGGCCTGTGAGGCGCAAGTGGAGGGGCCGCACGCCCCAGCCCTGCCGGCGCCGAGAGACCCGATGATCGAAGAACAGGCACTAATCCAGACCGCACGGGGACAGTTCTTTGAACACTGGGCGAAGATGGCAGGGGTGGAACTGCCAGCCGACCATCCATTACGCATGGCGCCGGCCACAATTCCCACATATGCCTGTTTGATCTGTCGGGATGTCGGCTGGGTGGACGTGGAAGACGAAGCAGCGACACAAAAAGCCGGGCGCCAGGTGATGTGTGCGAAGCATTGTATCTGTTGGGCGCATAATCCGACCCTGCTGCACCGTCGCGCTTCGACGGCCCTGAAACAGAAACGTCAACAGGGACGGCCGCGACGATAATGTGGACTTGGAGGTGTAGAGTGTCGTGCCGGATCGTGCCCGGCGTCAGCTTGCCATGGCTGTCTCCTCCCGATATCTCTACATCTCCACCTTCTGTGAAATGAGGCGCCGTGGGTGATAAAGGCTGGAAGCGTGCCGAACGCATGATGGCTCGAGATGTTGCCGAGGAGCGCATCCCCGTGACGGGCGAACGCGCCGGACGGGACTTTGGAAGTCGAGGACCGTTTGGGTATCAGTTGAAAGTCCGACGGATGCTCCCGAAATGGCTCTTCGATTGGCTGGATGGTATTTGTGCAAACGCGGCACGGTATGGACAGATCGGCGTTCTGGTCTTAAATCGACCGCGCCGGCCAAGGCGCCATGCGGTGGTGGTGGTGCGATGGAAGGATTGGGTAGACCTACATGGAGATGCTGGAATCCCGGAGGACCGGACTGACCTTGGCGACGGGCGTGACCCTGACGCCCGTGGGGGCGACGATCGCGGAGACCCTGACGCTGGATGAGTACATCGTCGCGATGCGGCGGGCAAATACCATCGCCACCGCCGGCTTATGGGCGTTGGGCGACCTCCTCGTCTACGGGGAAGACCATCCGTCATGGGGCGAGATGTCCAGTCAGGCGATAGACCTGTCCGGACGCAGTGAGTGGACGCTGAAGTGGGCGACCACGCTCTCTCGCGCCTACACCCACGACGACCGTGTCGCTGGCGTGTCATGGAGTCATCACCGGGACGCCATGCATCTGGACGCCACACAGGACCGTCGAGAGTTGCTCGAACAAGCCTCCCGCGAGGGGTGGAGTCGTGAAGAGATGAAGGGGTTCATGGGATTATCCGTTCAACCCCGGAAGCATCACCCGTCCACCTGTCCCGCGTGTGGGCATACGTGGACTCGGTAAGGAGGCATGATGGCAACGTGGCACTGGCTACAGACGTTCTTTCAGACACTGTTTCACCGACGATCCGATCCACCGGTCCCGCCGGGTGGCGTGCCGGGGTCCGGGGCGTGGGTATCCCCCGATCGCGCTCTCCATTTGGCGTTTGTGGCGCCGGACCCGGCGCTGGTGTTTGAGCCCGAGCCTGATCCGGAGCCCGAGTTGTCAGGCGATGCCTCGCGACCGGGCATGGCCCATGCGATCGAAGGCGGTGTGGGACGCGTCATCGGCTACGGGCCGCCGGACCTCTGGTTCTTTAATTCTCGGTGGCATTCCCTCTCACCCGCCGACATCGACCGTCAGTTCGCGCACCCCGCCCAGCGTGATGTCACCCATACATGGGTCAGTCTCTCCACCGCACCGCGAGCGGTGATGAACGAAGTCCTCTTCGATGCACGAGAGGAACGAGCGCAGGTCATTGACCAACTCGAGTATCTGATCGAGAAGGGCATCCAGCCGGTCTGTGAAGCGGCGACACAGGAGTTTGTAACGGCCCACTTACGGACAGACCTCTCCGCCATTGAAGACTATTTAGCCGAGGTCGGGCCCCTTCTGCGGGGACGGTGCAAGCTGGCCTTTCCCACACGCGAGCTCCACGACCTCTGGCGCGGCAGCAGCCTTACGGGCCCGGAACGGGTCAAACGATACTCTCGAATGCTTCGCGCCTTGTCCGCCTCGTGTGGGCAGTCCATTGCGATGGGGATCCATCTTGGCGACAGGGAAGTCCCTAGCACAGGACTGTTTGCCGGGCTCCCCCGCGCCTATTGGCTGGCCCAATGGGGGTTTCGACATGGGGTCCGTGACGCCTTTGTGCAACCAGACGACCGTCACCACGACCGCACCTTTCGCGGCGTGGAAGACTGGCTGAAATACTGGACCCAGAACCGAATGGACTACTGCTCAAATATGCGCGGCAGTATTGCCTTTGAGCATTCCATTCCGACCACCGCCCCCAATGCGTGGGGCGCGACGAAACAAACGCTCCCCCAGGCACGCGTCCGAGGGCGGGCCTGTTTGCACGTTCCCGAATGTGTGGCCGACTTCTCCGGAGGCGCGACACGCTAACCAGATTGGTGGACCGTCACGCGCCTTACGGATTAGATGGGGTAGAGGCCGGACAATTCTTGACCGCGCATGGCGGTTCACCTCAATAGGAGCCCCAACAAGGAAGGATCCAAGCATGCCGTCCCTACAGACCGATACCGTCCCAGTCATCCCCGCCGCAGACACCATAAACACTCAGTGGAAACCGATGCTGTCGAGCCAGCGCCAAACATGGGAGACGCCGCCCGACTTCTTCGCGGCGTTACATGCGGACTACCACTTCACACTAGATACTGCAGCCAACGCGCAGAACGCGAAGTGCGAACGCTACTTCACGGTTGACGATGACGCCCTCACGCGTCCCTGGCCCGGCGTGGTCTGGTGCAACCCGCCGTATGGGCGAAAGATTGGGGCGTGGCTCAAGAAAGCGAAGGAGGAAGTCCTGACCAATCCGGACTGTCGGCGCATTGTGATGTTACTGCCCTCAAGAACGGACACCAAGTGGTTTCATACCTACGTATGGCCCCATCGCGAGGGGATCGAGTCCTTCAGCTTCCTGCGAGGACGGCTGCGCTTTGTCGGGTCACCCCATCCAGCGCCCTTCCCATCGATGCTGGTGGTGTTTGGTCGAGGACGAGCCCGCGTTTAGGGGTTTTTGTTCCAATAGCTCATTGCGAGTGTCGATAACCAGACGACCATCCCGCCAAGAGCCCCCCATGTGATGGCCTTGGTTCGCAAGACGGCCACGGAGAGGCGGATTTTGGTGACATCTGCCTGCATTTGCTGCATCCCGGTGTCTAACCGCTTCAGTTCCGCGAGAACGAGCTGTTGATACTCGCCCCAGCCATTGCCTGACTCAGCCACCCCGTCCCCCAAAGGTGTTCCACGGCAGCGGGCCTGTCAGGATCCCCGGCTGACGAGCGCCAGCACCCCGAGCGATGGAGCGAACGCGGGCGGGATGCAGCCGGCGCTGACGTGTCCGTCGATCTGATCGCTCGATGTAGCGAGCCAGTTGGCGCGGGTTCATATTGGGAGGCATCCGGCGCAGCAACTCCAATTGGCGACGGTTCTGCTGTCCCCTTGCTAACTGCACAGCGGCGGCGCTCTGTGGCGTCTGTTGGAGAGGCCCTCTACGTCCTTGCACGGAGGGGCGCGGAGGTTGCGGTAAGAGCCCGAACTGCTTCGCCCGTTGCAGTTGTGGGTCTTGGCGCACGTCAATGGGCGGCGGCGTCCCCGCCTGTGTTAACGGAAAGAGGGTGCGACTGGCGAGGCGACGAAGCGTGCCTGTCGGTTGCCCGCGCTCACTCGCGGATGTCCCTAAGAGCATCCCTTCCACGGCGTCCGGGAGAATCGGGGCTTCTGGCGTCCTGAACCGTGGGCGACCTTCCAGATCCACAGGCGCGAACCGTGGCGGGAGTGTGGCCTGACGCACGATCGGCAACTGCGCGAACAACGGCGCCATGCGCGAGGGAAGCGACCCATACGGACCAGCGGCAGACATCCAGAAGGGGATTTCTCCGCGAAGGGCCGCTTGCGAAATCCGTTCTCGCCCAGTCTCGCGATTGAACGCCGGATCCAAGCCTCGCGCCAAGTCGCCGACGAACCCCGGCACCAATCGGCGTTGGACTTCACTGGCAGGGGAGGACAAGAGTGCGGCTGGACGGAACCCAAACGGGGAGGCCCCAATCACGGCTTCTTCCGCGACTTTCAGGCCGGCCTCTGTGCGAGTCGCCCCCTCTTGACGGGACCGCTCGAAGTTTCGCGCCCCTTCAAGAATGGCCTGACCGGGACCGACCGCCCCTTTGGCGACTTCCAGCACCCGGGGGTCAATCCCCCCCATGGACGGCAGTTGTCCCCAGAGCTGTTTTCCCGCGTAGATGGTTCCAGCACCTGTGGCTGATTGCGCTAAGGCTTGCGGCCATGACTCCGGACGTAAGCCCCCGCCGAGCCCTGGTCGAAGTTTCTGCCCCGCCATTAACAGGGGCCCGAGCCCGGGGATCCGCTTCAGCCCTTCTTCCACGCCGACCACACTGACACGCGGGAACGGGGAGAGCGTGGTCTTCAACATCGGCACCATGCCTTGTTGCCCCGGCTTGACAGACAGGAAATCCAAGACCTGCTTGCCCATTCGCGTGCTAGGGGTTCCTGTTAGGGTGAACCGCAACGCTTCTTCCGGGGTGTAATTCCCCAGTTTGGTCAGGATTTCGACCGCCGTCACATCGCCCGCCCCATACAGGTTGCTCAAGCGGCCAGTGGCGCGAATCGCTTCCGGGGTCAGGCGACCGGTCTCTTGCGCCATGTCTGCCCCAAGCAACTCAGCTCGTCGCGCTTGGAGGGCCTCTGGCGTTTTGGCGAAGTTCTTGAACCATTTGCCAACAAAATCACCGGGCCCTAAGAACGGATTGACGCCCTTCTCGGCTCCCCCGAAAATACGCGCCCCCTGCTTGAAGAGTTCAGCGCCTTTCTTCCCATTTCCCCCGATCGCGGCAAACAGGCCCTCGAGGGTGCGTTCAACAGCGGCCGTATAGACACCACCCACGGCGCCCAGATTGGCCCGCATCGCCGGGGAGGCCCGCCCCAAGAGGCTCCAGAACACATAGGCTTGATATTTGTCGCTGGCGCCCTTGGCCGTTAAGAGCGACCGCGCCATCGGAGGTAAGGCGCCCCCCATGACCGCGCCAACCAGCGCATTCCCAATCTTGGTCTCCTCGTCGCCCATGGCGTAGCCGCCCGCGCCACCCGCAATCGCGCCAAGGATGCTGGCATTTTTCATGCTGCGCCGAATCAGGTTGAGTTGCTTGTTCCCCTGCTCAAGGATGGCGCCACAGTCACTACACGCCAATTCAAAGGACTTGTTGATACGATCAAATCCCTCTTTCTCCCCGATCTTGCCATCCTTGAGGAGCTTCACCAGTTTATTGTGTTGCTGCCCAAGCCGCTCCCCAAGTTTTCGGTGGACCGCTTTGAGATATTGCGCGCTCTCCTTTTCGAGCCCGGGGATGATCTTTCCCCCGACGCGCATATCGGAAATCTGCC
>Ga0310121_10005633_pt1 | contig 10726 bp, 7 predicted proteins | sample CB27_Tmax_986_MG_FD_203504 | JGI IMG/M metagenome (GOLD analysis project Ga0310121, IMG submission 203504) | Marine microbial communities from Western Arctic Ocean, Canada - CB27_Tmax_986 | ecosystem: Environmental > Aquatic > Marine > Oceanic | place: Canada: Western Arctic Ocean | collected... | reverse complement strand
GAATCGTTGCGCAATTCACAGTAGAAAACAGGTCGTCGTTAGATACTCTGATGGTCAGGTCTTGGACAGACTGTAGTACGACAGTACGGACCGAACCGTTCGACCAAAAACAGCAGTCGATTGCGGGAGAGAAATATGAGTAACATTTCCGGGTTGCGACGTGTTAGCCGATTGGCGGCCGTCTCCGTCGCGACGAGTGTTGTGCTGGCGGTTGGATTGGGCGAGTTTAAGGACTGGTCGTATCAACGGTGGCGCGAGAGGATTGGCGACGAAGTGTCGGAAGCAACCAGGCATTGGCGGCCCACCGCCGAGTTTTTCGAGCCCGCCCAGATGGTCGGGCGGCAACCGGTTGTTCGTGACTTTCAACTGGTGACGGTTGACGAAGCGAGCAAGCACATCAAAAACCCGGAATTGGTGCTAGGAGCTGTGATTAATGGCGAAACCAGGGCCTATCCGATTAATGTGATGACCGGCCCCAGTCGCGAAATCTTCAACGATGAATTGGGGGGCCGCGCCATCGCGGCCACCTGGTGAGATCTGTGTATGAATGGCATCGTGTATGCCAGAAATATCAAGGACCGCACGCTGACTTTCGCCGTTTCCGGGCTTCTCTGGGAGAATAACTTGGTGATGATCGACGAGGAAACCGAGAGTCTCTGGAGCCATCTAATGGGAGCCGCAATGAAGGGGCCACTGGAGGGGGAACAGTTGGAAATCATCCCCGCACTAATGACGGACTGGGAGAACTGGAGATCTAGCTATCCCGAGAGTAGCGTGGCGATGATGTCGAAAACATCCGACTTCACACGCAACAATCGGCAAATGCGCGAGCAAATGACAATCGGAATCGCGATCGGCGGAGAGGAACGCAATTGGCCGTTCGTGTTCCTTATAGATAATGTCGCCAACGAGGTCGTTGGCGGACATCCGGTGGCCGTGGCGTATTACGAGCCCACGCTCACTGCGACAGTTTTTGATCGCCGTGTCGGCGATCAAGAGCTGACTTTTTCGCTCAACGGTTCAACAGGATTCATCCACGATCACGAAACAGGCTCGGTCTGGAACATTTGTTCGGGGAACGCGGTCTCAGGGCCTTTGCAGGGCAAGCAATTGACCCGATTGCAGGGCGTAGTCGCCGATGGCCTTTCCTGGTCGACATTTCACCCCAAAAGCGTTCAAGGCAAACGACAATATCTCCCGCAAATCGAAAGCAATAGCGGAACCGTCGGACCGAACGTGGTGTCCGAACCGGTCGAGGTCGAAGAATCTGCGAGCGCAGGCAGCGCACAGTGAGTAATTCGGCGGATGGAGTTCCCTAACCCGGGCTAATCCGCCGTGCAGAAATGACCTGTCGCTACGTTTCTCGATGGAGCGACTAGCGACTGCGGGGTGCCGACTCGGCCCACTCAGATTCGACCGCAGGTCTCACCGATCCTGCAAAGTCCGTGAGACCTGTGGTCCGGCCAATAGGGCGGTCGGGAGTCCGTCCTACAACAGGTGGACGACGCCTCGAAAAACCACGCCCATCACTTTGTTCTGAGCGTGCCACCCTGCCACCCAATGCCACCCTGACCGTGCCCATGAACGTAACGGCCCGGCCCGAGTGGCACGTCCCTGAGCTCTAGGCGAAGGGCGTGGTGAACTTTTAGTGGTTGTTCACGGAAAGCAGTGGCCCTGACAGCGCTGGGTAACCGCAGGACGCCTCGAAAGACCACGCCCATCACTTCGCTCTGAGCGTGCCACCACGTGCCACCCTGACCGTGCCCATGGCACGTAACGGCACGGCCAGGCCTGGGTGGCACGTCCCTGAGCTCTAGGCGAAGGGCGTGGTGAACTCAGAGTCGTTGTTCACAGCAAGCATTGGCTCTGACATAGCTGGGTAACCGCAGGACGCCTCGGAAGACGACGCCCATTACTTCGTTCTGAGCGTGCCACCTTCTGCCACCCACATTGGGAGATGATGGTGGCACCAGTGGCACTTCGTAGGCGGGTTTCCCGAGCGGGCCGATCCAGCGCAGAAAAAAACCCGACGGTGACGCCGGGTTGCAAACGATAGGTCGAACACTACCTGCTGGTCAGATTCATAAAGTTTGCCTCACTCGTACCACCACTGGGGACGGTGAATTCCAGCACCGACGTGGCCATGTTGCTGTACTTTTCGGGAATAAGCTCCTTGCCTGACGCCTCCTCTTCGCGAATATCGTTCTCGAATTCTGCCATAAGCTGCTCAGCCTCGTCATCGACGGACACATCATCCGCCACCTTTTCACCTTCGTATTTGCTGACGGCGACCTTGTAATCACCAGGAACTACTCGCAGGATGTATTTTCCTTCCGCGTTAGTCGAACCCGAACCGCCTGCCTCGGTCTCCGTGTCTAAAAACGTAACGACTGCGGAGTCGAGCGGCAATCCATCCAAGGTAACCAAACCGGATACCTGCACAAAATCACTGCCGCCACATCCAACCATCAAGCTCAACAGCAACAAACAGTACACCGGCCCTGAAAATCGACAGGCAACCTTCATAGTCGTCCCTCGAGAAATTAGAAGGCAAAAAAGGGAAACAAAAAAGCAGAGACCGCCGAGACGACGGTCTCTGCTCGTCAATCAAAGTCTCACCATAGAGTTCGGTTAGTTATCGAACTCTACCGCGTTACCGTCATGGATGTAGTTCATCAGACGGAAGGTTCTTTCACTCATCGTTTCCGATAAGAACTTGACAGAACCATCGCCCATCACGAACTGAGCTCCACCTGGATGGTAACTCGCGAATACCCAAGCGTAAACGCAGCGACTCCAAAGGCCGCGAGTACACTGACCAGTTGTCACGTCGACATAGCGATGATCAAGCCCGTTGATGTGGAATCGGTTTCCACCTGAGCTATCTCGACCAGGAACATAACCGTGACAGCAGGTGTGAACGCCGGAACCCCAGTAACCACCGAAGTGGGGGCTCAGCTTCTGCATCAGCGATTCGCCGATGGCGATCGAGTTGGTCGTACCATCTCGGACCATGCTGATCTCGGCCGCACCGTTGTTGCCGAACATCCCTTGATATTCGTACAGTTTGGTTCGTGGCTCGTTCAGCAACCAACTTCTCGAAGTGTTGTAGACCTCGTAGTTGGCATTGTAGTCCGTGGTCCAACCAGTCCCGAACAGGTAACAACTGCGCCGCACGTTCTGGGCGGAATAGAAGAAGGTCGGGCCTCTGTCTTCGTAGTTCCAGAGATCCGGCTTCCGATCCGATGGGCAGTGGAACACGCCGAGATACTTACTGAACAAGTAATCCTTGTTCAATGGGTCGTTGATATACTGCCTGTCGGTCATCTGAGCTCGACCATACTCCCAAGGCATACCGGAATCTTGACCGGCGACGGGAATCCCGTAGGGCGTGTTACTACTAGAACAAAGACTAAAGTTCCACTGATCAAAGATCGCATTCTGTTCAAGCTGAGGCAGCATCAGCGTGAAACCGGTGTGATTCAACACCGTATTGCCACCGGTCCAGGCGGTAATACCACCCGAATAACGGCCTGAGTTGATCAGGGCCGGCGGGAACACCTTGTACGAAGTGTGATAGTTGTGGATGGCCAATCCCATTTGCTTGAGATTGTTGCTGCACTGCATCCTTCGTGCGGCTTCACGCGCCGCCTGAACCGCCGGTAATAACAATGAGACCAAGATTCCGATGATGGCGATAACCACCAACAACTCGACCAATGTGAAGGCACCACGCCTCCTACAAGACCTGACCATGAGCATTCCTCCAGAAAGAGAAAGAAAAGAAAAACGAGTGGTTCAGTCACACTGAACCGGGTCACCTATAAATGCCTACTTCGGTTTCCGAACATCCCCCACCATTCGAATGATCTGCGCCGCCAATGTCAAGCATGCTCTTGAAATATTCTTGAAATTTCCCAGATTCGTTATGAATCCCCTAATGTGAAACAACTTACACAAAGAACGTTGCTGTGCCGGCGGTGGGCTTCCCGCACTCCTCCTGCTGTCGGCGAAGCGAGCCGACAGGGATTAAGATTTTCGCCCAAATAGGCGGCTCAGAGCCGCTGAATGTCCAGAGCGAGCACAGGAGAGTTGGCAGCCGAAAACGAGCTTCCGAACCAGCCTGGAATCGGTTCGTAATACGAGGTAGATCACCAGAGGCCTGTCCCAGCTTGTTTTGTTGAATCGCATAAATCGGAGCGAGGGCATCAATTTGGAGCCGCGGCACCGACTGCAAATTGGTCCGCGAGTGTTCGGGTTTCGCAGCGTCGCCGAAATGATGGCAATTCGGCTACATCACACTTTCGCTGCAGCATGGCATTCGCCCGGAAACTCGTAATCGACGCGTAATCGAGGATGTCCACGCGTTTTTCCGGGTTACACTCCATTCCGGTTACACTTCAGGTTACTTTGCGCGGCGTTTTTGGTAAGCGATAGTCACAACACTCTGGCAGCAAACAGCTGGCAACGATGAATTTCGAGTTCGTGCATGTATCCGGGCCAGTGCGTCTTCAAGCGTAAAAATAGTGCGTCTTCAATCGATAAAATGAGGTGTCCTTGTAGCCGGACTCGCAAGAGTTCGAGAGTGTTCTCCGACGTCTTGCGACTCCGGCTATTCCAAAATTAATAAGTGAAGTCGCACTGGGGCCAATCGACTAGCGACCGCCGGACGCGTCAGATTAGTGGTGGTCTGCCGACTCCACGGCGTGGTGAATTGCCACACACTCGCCTTCCCTGATTTTCGCCCTCGCTGAATATGGCCATGACAACTCCTCAAGAAACTGTCTGCTTGGTGGCCGCCGCCGGCCGCGCGGATCTCAGCAGCAGCTTCTCTACGACGATCTCACGGCCATCACAATACCAATCCCCAATCGTGTTGGGCTGTCAGGCAATCCTCGTTTTGGCCATGGTCGGCGCGTGCTCGCCCACGCCCCGACCGACCGTGCCGGCCCCCGCTCCGAGCGAACCACCTCGGTTCACCGAATGGACCAAAGCTGCGGGGTTAAATTTCACGCACTTAGGTGGGACAGACGGCAGCTACTACTTTCCGGAGGTTATGGCCCCAGGGGCGGCTCTCTTCGACTTTGACCTGGACGGCGATCTTGACATCCTGCTGATCGATGGGCTGCCCAAAGACTCCGGCGGCGCCCCGTCCCCGGCAACCAGCAAACGGTTGTTCCAGCAAGACGACAACGGAGAGTTCGTCGACGTGACCGCCGGATCGGGGCTGGACGATCCGAATTTCGGGATGGGTGTGGCAATTGGAGATGTCAACAATGATGGTTTTCCAGACGTTTACGTAACGAACGCGGGGACCGATCAATTGTTCCTCAATCAAGGCCATGGCACGTTTGTCGACGTGACCGAGCAGGCTGGCATCGACAACCTTCGCTGGGGTACCTCCGCCAGCTTTGTTGACTACGACCGTGACGGCTGGCTCGACCTGTTCGTGACCAACTATGTCGACTACGATCCGTCACGTAAGTGCCTTGACCCGCGAGGTCGGCAGGACTACTGCGGCCCCCAAAACTTTCAGGGGACGGCGGACAAGTTGTATCGCAATGTCAGCGCAAGCGGGGAAGGAAACGAAAGTGAGCGGGTCGTGCGGTTTGCCGATACCAGTCTGGCCAGTGGCATCGCACGGCAACGCGGGCCGGGACTGGGGGTGTTATGCGCAGATTTCAACGATGACGGCTGGCAAGACATCTTTGTAGCCAACGACGGAACAGCCAACTTCCTGTGGATCAATCAACAGGATGGGACATTCGTCGACGAGGGCATTCTGTGGGGCTGTGCGTACGACAACCGTGGCTCGCCACAAGCAAGCATGGGAGTCGCTCTCGGCGACTTGGACGGGGATTCCAAATTGGATCTCTTCGTAACGCACCTGGCTGGTGAAAACAATGCATTCTACGCCGGCGCAGAAGAAGCAGGATTCCAGGATCAAGTTGTCCAGGCTGGTTTGGCCGACGCCAGCTTTCGATACACCGGGTTCGGAACCGTCGCGTTCGACGTGGAACACGACGGTGATCTCGATCTGGCAATTGCCAACGGTCGCGTAAAGCGTGCCGCCACGCCGGACGGTGGCGCGGCACGGCCGGCGGGTCCCAAACCGGGCTTCTGGGGGTCCTATCAGGAGCCCAACCAGTTGTTTCTGAACGATGGTCAAGGGCATTTCCGGTTGCTGCAGAGCGACACGGACCCGTTTGTCGCGACGCGTGAAGTGTCTCGTGGTTTGGTCGCAGGTGATTTGGACAACGACGGTGATCTCGACCTACTCGTGACCAACGCCGCGGGGCCAGTCCGCCTCTACCGAAACGATGCCGAAAAGCAAGGAGCCTGGTTGTCGTTACGAGCCGTCTACCCAGAGTTCTCGGAGCGAGACGCCTATGGCGCCCTGATCACGATTTCAGCTGGCGGGAACCAGTGGACCCAACTGGTCAATCCGTCCTGCGGCTATTTGTCGTCCAACGACCCGCGGGTCCACTTCGGTTTGGGCAAGATCGAGCAGGTTGACAGTATCTTGGTTCGTTGGCCAGATGGATCCCAGGAGCGCTTCGAGGGGGGCGCCGTGAACCAAAGACGAGTTCTACGCCACGGCGAAGGGCGAGACTTATGAGCGGCGAGGCTCGGGAACTCGAGGGCGGCGCGAGCCAACGAGACTCCTCTTCCGACACCCGGATCGTGATGGTGATCAGCCTGGTGGCCCTGGGTTTCGCGGTGCTGTTGCTGTTCCTGTTCACCGACTGGAATCAGGTCACGCCGCCCGAATTGGACTTGATCGATGTCTCGACGGAAGTCGCCACGGCTGTCACTCAGGACCGCGAACTGGTCCTGGCCAACCCCAACTCTGCTCAAGCCTGGGGCCAACTGGCAAATTCACTGCGAGCCCACGAATTTGGCCCGGAGTCGGAGATCTGCTATCAGCAGGCCGAGCTGCTCGATCCGCAGAACTCCCATTGGCCTTATCTGCTCGGAGTGAGCCGGACCTACACCGACGTGGAAGGCGCCAAGGCATGCTACCGCCGGGCCATCGCGATCGAACCTGAATTCAAACTTGCCCGTCTGCGTTTGGCCGAGCTGTTACTAGACCAGGACAAACTGGACGAAGCAGAGCGACAATTGAGCGAAGTGCTGCGCCGGACTCCCGAAGATCCCCGAGCCCAGCTGGGATTGGCTCAGGCAGCATGGCTCAACGGCAACGTCGAGGAAAGCCGCCGCTGGGCTGAACGATCAGCGGCCCTTCAGCGCGGCCAGCGAGCCACCCACGAGCTGCTCTCACGCATCTATTACCGCTTGAAAGATCCACCAGCGGCCCAGCGGCAGCTCGACATTTTGAACACGCTGCCAGAAGGCAAGACCAACTGGGACGATCCGATCGTCGCCGATGTGCTGCGACTGCGGCGGGATGCTGAATTCGTCACTCAAAACGCGCAAGCACTGTTCGACAGCGGACAAAAACAGGTCGCGATCGCTGAAATGCAAAGAAATGTCCAGCGTCATCCCGACGGGCTGGAGTTTCGAGCCGAACTGGGACGCATGTTGTTCTTGGCCGATGACCTACCACAGGCGGCCAAGGTGCTCGATGAAGCCATCGAGCGACATCCCGGCACTGCCGAGTTGTTCCGGCTGCGCGGATTTGTGTATCTCCGTCAGGGACAATTGCAGCCTGCCGCAGCTTGCTTCCGTGAAGCCATCCAACACAAACCAGGTCATGCAGAAGCCTACGATTCCCTTGGGCAATGCCTGACGGAAATGCAAGACACCCGAGGCGCGATCGACGCCTTTCGCGATGCCATTCGGTATGACCCCACGTTGGCGGGTGCCCACGCGAATTTGGGCCGGCTTTTACTGGATCAAGGCCAGCAGCTGGACGGCATCAAACACCTTGAATTAGCCGTTGAACTGTATCCCGATGATCCGCGAGTAAAGCAAGCAAAGAAGTTGCTGGAAGCTGCACGACAGATGAAGAATCGAAATTGATGAGCGCACGGTACAGCCTGAATCGCAAACGAAGGAACGGCCACGAGATTCCTTCGCTTGCGCGTTTTGAAGATGCACACTTTGGAATCATTCCGCCAGTGTCAGCAATACCAATGGGCTGACGCCCGTCGTTTAAATTGTTTGCACTTCGCCGGAGTACGGAAAGTGTGGGTCTAGCGCCCCAATTTTTGCAGCGAGTCAACTGTCCGCCGGTGCCGATCGGCGTCCTCTGTTTTGCCCACGGACCGGTATCCGTCGGACAACAGCTGATGCACGTCGGCCCGGAAGGGTGCAATCCGCAGCGCCTCTTCGAGCGCAACGATCGCCCCTTGGCGATCCCCGCTTCGCTCCCGCGCTACGGCCAACAGGACCCAGTCCTGGGAGTAGCGGCGATATTCGACAAGCCGCTCGAGCGACGCCGTGGCAGCAGGCAGATTATTTGATTTTAAGTAGGTGTCACCCAGCACGAATAAGGCGGTCGCATGGGCTGGCGAGGAACAGGCGGGCCGCTTCAGCGCCTGCGCGGCAAGTTCCACTGCCTGGTTCGGATCGTTGCGTAGGAAGGCCAGCAGTGCCAAGGAAGCTTCCAGCTGCGCGTCGCGCAAGCCGCGCTGGTACACGCCGGTCAATAGTTCGCTCGCTCGCTCGCGATGGGTCTGTTGGGCAGCATCGGAACTCTGCGTTCCGGAATACTCCATATAGGCCATGCCCAGAGATCGATCCCGCTGGTTGGCCGACAGATGGGCGATGTCCACGATCGGCACGAGCTGACCAAACGAGTCTTCCGAAGGTGCGTCAGCAGCCGAGTCGCCACCCTCATGAAATCCGATCCGGTGGTGCGTAAAGGCAAAGTGGGCAATGTCGGTTGCCGATTGTCGCATATGGCAGGCGATGCAATTGTTCTCTGCATTCTGCTGCAACCTCTCTTGCAGTTCCAAGCCGCACCCCTCCTCATGGCAGCCCAGGCACCGCTGCCTGAAATAGTCCCACTTCGATTCCTGGGGCGGCCGCCCGTGCGGATCGTGGCACGTCGTGCAGGTCATCGACCCCGATTCCTGGTAGCACTTGCTGAGCTTCATCTGCTCAATATGTCCGACGACTTTCATCGACTGATCGGGATCGTCCAGCTGATAATCCACGCGAAAGTCGGCCAATAACAAGCCCGGCCGAAAACTCATCGGATCGCGACCGTGCATCCAAACAGAAGCCGCCCCGCGGAGATGGCATAAGGCGCAAACCGATTCGTTCGCTTCGCGTGAAAGCTTGTTGGGGTTGACGATGGTCAGGTCGGCATCGCCCACATCCGGTTCACCGTTGCGGTGCAATGTGACATGTAGCGAGCCCGGGCCATGACAACTCTCACACCCGATCGTCTGCTGGTGAATCGCCACCCGATAGCGGTTGTCGTCCAGGTCGTCGAGGCGACCGACATGGCAAAACAGACAACCCACATCCACAACCCGTTCGAAGCCCATGTGGAAGCGACGGTCATACCCGGGTGACATGGCCCATTGTTTTAGCGAGGAATACCATGTAACCGGCGATTCGACGAGAAAGCCATCGTCTTCAACGATATAGCTGCGCGAGTGGTGGCCCGAACCGATCACGTACCGCATGGCGTAGTCAGCGAACGCCACCTCCGTTCCATCCTGCGCACGCTGCAATTCCCGGTGTCGCAGCTCGTCACCTTGACGATAAATGTTGTACGACCTGCCTGAAGCCGCGTGATCATAGCTGGCCTCGTGTGGCTCTTGGTCCAAATCGATATCGCCCAACGCCTTGCTATGGTCAGTTTGCAGGTAGGACTTGTACTCTTCCGCGTGGCAGTCCCGGCAGGCATCCGTCCCGACATACTGTGCCGAGTCGGTGGTGTTTAAGAAACGGCTGGCCCGAATCGCCGGCAACTCGCGTACTTCCATGTCCGGTCGTGCGGCCGGAGTCTCAACCCGCGGCTCGGGAAGCTCTACAACCGGCTCGGTGCGGCTGATCACGCTCAGCAAACCGCCTGCGAGAATTGCCACGACGGTCAGCACGGGGATCAGCACGCGGATGGTGTTGGCACTCATGAAGTTTCTGTCCGAAGTTCCCAAACAACCATCCTACCGAAAAGGCGGGACTTTGTCTCAAAGCTCTATTGCACGCTTCCCTGAGTCTGTGAGTCAGTCCTGTTCAATCGATTTCCGCGCGGGACTTACTGTCAGACTGCCATTGCCGCCCCTCAATTGGTCGAATTAGAGTCCACGACTCGAGCCCGCCAGGCCTTTAGTGTCTCGGCCCGCGCTCGATACTTGGCGGCCTGTGCCGTATCGCCATGCCGGGCATGGAGAATTGCCAGAAACTCCTGCAAATCAGGCCAAGCCGGTTCGATGGCCGCGGCCAGTTTTACGGCTTCGATTGCTTCGTCCAGCCTTCCCAGTTGCTGCAGGCTTTTCCCGAGCAGCGCGGAGTCTTCGGCGTCGCGTTGCAGGCCCGCGAGCTGCTTCAGTGCTGCGACCGCCTGGGGAAACTCGGCGGTATCGAAGTAAGTTCGAGCCAGCCACGACAGGGCGTCTCGGCGAGCCATGGCATGCAGTGGTTTACCCCGCAGCGCAGTCTGAGCATGCTCGATACAGCGACGCGGGTCTTGCCTCCAAAACCCCTTAGCCAGGGCCGCCTCGACTTCTGGATCACGCAGCCCTTGCTCGTGCAGATCGTAGAGCACATCGAGGCCTCGTTTGACATAAACCTGAGCGGTTTGCGGTGC
>Ga0310121_10005632_pt1 | contig 10726 bp, 7 predicted proteins | sample CB27_Tmax_986_MG_FD_203504 | JGI IMG/M metagenome (GOLD analysis project Ga0310121, IMG submission 203504) | Marine microbial communities from Western Arctic Ocean, Canada - CB27_Tmax_986 | ecosystem: Environmental > Aquatic > Marine > Oceanic | place: Canada: Western Arctic Ocean | collected... | reverse complement strand
CGCCAGTGTGTTGGTGTTTAGCTCTCCTGTGCTGGCCGCCGAAGAGCCACCGACAACGCAGAAAGTAAAACCTCGTAAGAAGAAGAAAGCTAGCAAGCGCTCCAAGAAGAAGAAGTCCTCCTCAAAGACGAAGCAAGATGACGTGCTGGACGCCAAACCAGGGATCATCAACAAGAAGGGGGACAAGAAATTGGATCCCCGCTTTGATCCCAAAACACTCGGAAAAACCAAGAACCTGAAACAGCCCGAAGACGTCAATGTCATCAACGTGACGAAAAACTATGGGGACAAATATCCCTGCAAGAAGATCCCTTTGGACGCGATGATCTCCATCGACTTCCAAAATCTCAAGCTCGAAGACTTTACGAAGATGATAGCGTGCATGACAGGCAAACGCTTCTTGCTCGCCAAGGGCGTCACCGGTCAGATCACAATACTAAGTCCCGAACCGGTGACCATGTACGAAGCCTACAAGGCCTTCCTGTCGGCACTTGAGGCCAACAATCTCACCATTGTCAAACGCGGAAAATTCTACCGGGTGGTGCAAAAGGTTGAAGCTCGTTCCGCTGGCGCAGAGATACTGGGGCCACAACGAGCCACACCAGCAACCGACAACGTGATCACCCAACTCATCCCTATCCGCTACGTAGATCCGCAAATGATTGTGGATCTGCTCAAGCAATTTGCCACCAGCGGTGCCGACATCACGATCTACGAACCGACGAACACGCTGATCCTCACCGAAGTGGCTTCCAACATTCGTCGATTGCGCAAGCTCATCCGACAGGTGGATCTTCCTTCCAACAAGGAGCGGGTGTGGATCCGTCCCATTGAGTTCGCCGACGCCGCCGAGATCCAAAAACAGATTGAAGCCGTGTTTGGTGCCAAAGGGAAGTCATCCAGAGGACGAAAAGCGTCCGCCGTTCGTCGGGGAAAATCCTCCAAAGCAAAGCCGGCCACCAGCAGTGCACTGGGCGGTGGTAGCGGTGACATGACCGTATACAGCGACGAACGGACCAATCAGCTGATCATCCGGTCTGACAAACCGACGTATCTCAAACTCGACCGGCTCATCCGGAAACTGGATGTACCCATTCCTGGCGAGGGCCAAATTCACATCCATCATCTACAGCACGCGGACGCCAAAGACGTGCAATCGACGTTGCAAGCGCTTACGGGAAGCTCCTCGAGTAGCTCAAGAAGGCGCAAGTCCTCCAAAGCAAAGAAAGGCACGTCTTCGAAAAGGAGCGGGGGAGCGGCGCTACTCAGCAATGACGTGAAGGTGACCGCGCATGAACCGACCAATTCGCTGGTCATTCAAGCGTCACTAAAAGACTACACAGTCCTCAAACGGGTCATCCGCCAGTTGGATGTCCGCCGCCGACAGGTCTATCTGGAGTCGGTCATCATGGAGATCACGAGCGACAAAGATCGAAGCCTCGGCTTGACCGGCTATGGTGGGTATGGATTCGAAATCGATGGCCAACAAGTGCCGCTCTTCTTCGGCGGGAGTCTGGGCCCAGACATTGCTGGACTGCAAGAAGCCCTTCCCGGTGGCTTTGGTGCTTTGCTCTTGGGACCACTCATCGACGGTTCGTTGGGCTCCACTGGAACGGGGGCCAGCCCCTCGTCCATTTCAATCCCGGCTTTTGGCTTCACACTCAAAGCGCTGCAGTCGAATTCGGACGTCAACATTCTACAAACACCACACATACTCACCATGGAGAATGAGGAGGCTGAAATCGAAATCGGCCGCAAGGTTCCCTTTAACTCGGGATTGGGCGGTGGCCTTGGTGGCCTCGGAGGGCTGGGCGCGTTGGGCCTCGGAGGACTTGGCGGTGCAAGCAGTGCCCTGGGCGGCCTCGGAGGGCTGGGCGGTCTTGGCTCGACATTGGGCGCGTTCAGTGGGTTCGGCTCCATTCAATATGCAGACATCAAGATCAGCCTAAAACTGAAACCCACGGTCAATGAGTCCAACCATGTACGCTTGGAAATCGAACAACAAATCGACGACTTTGACGGGATCGACCCAGCGACCAAGGCACCCAACACGTCCAACCGTCGGGTCAAGAACGTCGTGGTGGTCAAAGATCAGCAACCGGTGGTTATCGGTGGATTGATGACGGATCGGGAAGTGGAAGGTGTGCGCAAGGTGCCTTTCTTAGGAGACATTCCCTTGCTGGGGGTTCTTTTCCGACAAACCACGACACAAGTGCAGCGAAAGAATCTGCTGATGATCATCATCCCGCACATTATCGACGACCCCAGTGACTTGAAGCAGATCCAGGAACAGCGCATGGAGGAAATCCGAAACTTTGCAGAGTTCTTGGCCACACGTAAGAAAGAGTTCCTGGGCCAAATTAACTACGCCAAGAAACACGGAATGCTCCAGGAGTTACACCGTGTCGTCGACGAGGCCCGCAAAGAACGGTATCTGCTGGAACGCCAACAATTCGAAGATTCTGAGGTGGATCCGGTCGGCCCACCGGAAACACATGAACTCTTTTACGATCCCTATGAGGTGAACAAACGAAGTGAGCAGAAGTCTTCCAAGAAGGAGACCAAGTAACCATGGGCACGACCAGCGGAGACGCAACGGTCGTCCTGTCCACGAATCTCGTGGGGCGACCGCTGGGTGAGATCCTGATGGCGCAAGGCAAGGTCTCCGAACCGACCTTGAAAGAGGCCCTGGCCAGCCAACAAGAACGCGGTGGACGCATCGGCGAGTTGCTTGTGGAGCGCGGACATGTCCGTCAAGCCGACGTAGCCGAGGCCCTGGCCACCCAATTGGGCATGCCTTTTGAAGCGGAAATCGATGGAGAGAACATCGATCCCGTGTTGGTTGCACCCTTCTCGCTTACCTACGCGCGCCAGTACAACTTTGTGCCGCTTCGAAAAACAGGCCGCCGCTTGGTGGTGGCAGTGAGTGACCCCCTGGAAGTGTTTGGGTTGGATGACCTCCGTGCAGTCTTTCAATGTGAGATCGTGCCCATCGTGGCACCGGCGGACGAAATATTCTCCGCGATTAACGTGGTGTTCGATCGTCGAGCCGGGGCGGAACAGGTGGTCGACGAGGTGGCGGGCGACGACGCTGATGAGATCGCGGCCGAATTGGAAGAAGCCACCCGGGACATTCTCGATGCAAGTGACGACGAAGCCCCTATCATTCGCTTGGTGAACTCGGTGTTGAATCAAGCCATCAAAGAGATGGTGTCCGACATCCACATCGAGCCCTTCGAGAAAGAAGTATTTATTCGCTTTCGCCGTGACGGTGTCCTGCGAGAGATCGTCCGGGCCCCCAAGCGCCTCCAAGCCACCATCACCAGCCGCATCAAGATCATGGGCGATCTGAACATCGCCGAAAAACGACTGCCTCAAGATGGCCGTATTCGCGTAAAGATCGCGGGGCGCGATGTAGACATTCGTTTGTCCACCGTGCCCACAGCACACGGGGAGCGCTTGGTCTTACGACTGCTCGACACCAGCGCCGCCCAGTTGGATCTAACAAGTCTTGGATTTTCGGAGGAAAACCTCACCACGATGGATGCTCTGATTAGACGTCCACACGGGATTGTTTTGGTCACCGGTCCCACCGGATCCGGAAAGACCACAACGCTCTACGCAGCCCTGACCACCATCAATCGGCCGGAGATCAATATCCTCACCATTGAAGATCCGGTGGAGTATCAGCTGGAGGGCATTGGGCAAATGCAAGTCAACACCAAGATTGACTTTACCTTCGGTCGTGGACTGCGCGCCATATTGCGCCAGGATCCCGACGTGGTGCTCATCGGTGAGATTCGAGATATTGAAACGGCTGAAATCGCCGTACAAGCCTCCCTCACGGGACACTTGGTTTTTGCCACGTTGCACACAAACGATGCGGCCACGTCGTTCACTCGACTGACCGACATGGGCGTAGAGCCCTTCCTGATCAGTTCATCGGTGGTCGCGTGCGTGGCGCAGCGCTTGGTAAGAACACTGTGCTCGGCATGTCGAGAAGCGTATTCCCCGCCCAAGCACGAACTCGATCAATTGGCGATGGAGACGGGGTTTGATGACATCGAATTCTATCGGGCGGTTGGCTGCGAGCAGTGCACTTCGGGATACGTCGGTCGAATGGGCATCTATGAGATGTTGCCGGTAGACGATGAAATCAAATCGCTCATCGTCACCCGCGCCGAAGCCAGCCGGATCAAACGAAAAGCCATCGAAAATGGAATGCGCACGCTTCGAGACGACGGTGCATTAAAAGTCTATCACGGGACCACCACCGTCGATGAAGTCATGCGTGTCACTGCGGAGGACCTGGGATAGACAATGCCCGTATTTCGCTACAAGGCGCTGGATGGACACGGAAAATCCGTCTCCGGGATGTTGGACACGGAGACCGCGCGGACACTCCGCTCCGAGTTGCGCAAACAATCACTCTTCTTGAGTGAATACGCTGAGCAATCCATTGGCGGTAGTGGCGATGTGGTGCAAGCGACGGGCAAAAAGGAGACGGGAAGCAAAGAGATCAGCTTCTCTCTCTTTCGCCGGGTCAAGCCCGCTCACATCGCAGAAATGACCCGTGGACTGGCCACACTGTTGCATGCCGGAGTGCCGCTTACAGACTCGCTGGGCTCCATGGCTGAACAGGTGGAACAAGACCAACTCAAACAGGTGATGGCCCAAGTCCGAAAGAGCGTAAATGAAGGAACTGCCCTGCATCTCGCATTGCGGGAACACCCCAGCGTCTTTCAAGATGTGTACGCCAACATGGTGGAAGCGGGGGAGCGAAGCGGCACGTTGGAATTGGTGTTTGCCCGTTTGTCGGAGTTCGTGGAAGCACAAGTCCGCTTGCAGACCACCGTGATCTCGGCCCTGATTTATCCCATCGTGATGATCGTCGTGTCATTGGTCGTGGTGTCCGGTCTGATGATCTTCGTCGTTCCGCAGTTGGTGGATGTCATCGTGGAACAAGGCGGTCAACTGCCCTGGATCACCCAAGGACTCATTTTCACCTCCAACATCTTTGTCGACTATTGGTGGCTCTTACTTGGCTTGCTGATTGGCGGCATGTTTTCCTTTGGCAAATGGAAACGGACGGAAAAAGGGCGGCTTCGCTGGCATCAAATTACCTTGCGCTTGTGGGTGGCCGGCCCACTGACTCGCAAGATTGTCATCGCGCGCTTTTCGCGAACCCTGGGCACCTTGATGGCCAGCGGGGTCCCGCTGCTCGACGCCATGGACATTGCCAAGAGCGTCACCAACAACGCAGTCTACGAGAATCTCATTGAAGACGCTCGAGTGGCCATTCGAGACGGCGATAGCATCGCCAATGCCCTCAGCGCATCCAACAGGTTTCCTCCCATGGTGCTGCAAATGATCGCCATCGGAGAACGGACCGGTGAGGTCGAGAGCATGCTCGACAAAGTCGCCGCGTCGTACGAATTGCAGGCCGACACGACCATCAGTCGTCTCATGGTGCTGCTGGAGCCCTTCTTGATTCTGTTCTTGGGGGGCATGGTCGCTGCCATCGTGTTCGCGATCATCTTGCCGATGCTGGAAATGAACAACGCATTGAGGGGCAATCGATGATCCGATTCTTGCCCATCGCCGGTTTTGGACTGCTCTTGGATCAACTAACCAAAGATGCGGCTGTGTGTCTTGGAACTGCGCTGCTGATCGACAAAGTGCTTTGGCTCGCGCTGCTGGTGGGCATTGTCTTGGTGGGTCTGACGATTGCATTCCGCCATCGATGCGGCTGGACGCCACTGGTATTTGTGGCAACCGGCGTGTTCGGCGCCGTACTCGATCTCGCATTGCACCACGCCCTGGTGATCCCGTGGCATTTCGCCAGTGTTGGAGTCAGCGTGGGCTTGGTGCTTCTACTCATTGGCCTAACGCTGTTGGGCCGAAGTCTATTCATCGCTCACAATGGAGGAAAGCAGATGAAAGCCCGTATAGAGACCGTGAGTCCGTTGGAGAACGCACCCCGTGGTATGACCCTGATCGAAATCTTGGTGGTGATCACCATCATCGGAATCGTGATCACAGTCGTGGCCGTCGGTGTCGTGGGATGGCTCAGTGATGCCAAGGTCGAGACGTCACGAACACAAGTGGACAAGATCGCGTCTGCAGTCATGCAGTACACCAACATGAAGAATGAGTTGCCCAGCGATCTCAAAGTCCTCGTCGAACGAAAGTACATTTCGAACAAACAGACGAAGGATCCGTGGCGAAACGATCTGAACTACCAGCCCGGCAACAGCAACGACCTTGATGACTTCATCCTGTGCTCCAATGGATTGGATGGCAGCGAAGGAACCGAAGACGACATTTGCTGGGGAGACGACGACGAATAGGGCCGTCCCGGTACAGCGAATCCGTGCGCCACACGGAATGACACTGGTGGAGTTGTTGGTGGCGCTGGTTATTATGGCCATCGTGTTGACGGTGGGGGTGTTCGCCATTGGCCGCATGACATCGGCCGATCTAGATGCTGCAGCCACGGAGTTGGGCGCTGGCGTCCATTATGCCTTCAATCTGTCGAGCGTAAACAACTCGATGTATGCACTCTACCTGGACCTGGACGGCGGCCGTTACTGGGTTGGCGAAGTTCCCCAAGAGAATGAATGCGACCGATTGCTGCTCAGCCTGGATGGTCGTGACGATGAGCAAATCGTCAAACGTTACGGTGACAAAGAAGACGACGATGACAACGAAGACACTCCTCAACCCTTCGCGGGTCTTGCAAGCACAGGGGGGCCAAACCCGTCCTCCGACAATCAAACAGTCAACATCGCAGAATCCACATCGTTTCGTAACCGCTCGTACATGGATCAGTTGAGCCCGGAGGTCCGTGAAGCAGCCGCTGAAGAAGCGCGCAATGCCGGGGTCGTCCTCGTCGAGGACCCCCCCGGCACCGAACGACCCAACAAACGGGTACGAAAAAACCGACTGGCCAAAGCCAGAACGCTGCCGAAAGGGGTTCGGTTCTCCAGAGTGGTTCTACGAGAAAATGGCGATCCCATTGACGAAGGTATAGTGCCCATACTGATTTACCCACACGGCTATCTTCAGCGAGCGCTGATTTACTTGGAGGCCGGAAGCGAAGACGATCCCGAAGAGATCACGCTGGAACTCATGAGCTACCAAGGTCGCGCCATCATGCATGGTGAAGCGCTGGATCCCTCACGCTTCGCCGAGGAAGTTCTGTGATGAAGCGATCGTTACAGAGTCATCCATCCGGCTTGTCGCTTCTGGAAGTGATGATCGCGGTGGCCATTTTGGCGATCTCCCTGTCGGTCATTACCGGCATTTTCGTCCAGGGCGGCATGTACATGGTCAAGCAGCCCAAAGAATTCCAGTCCTCGCTTCTTGTCCGCGGTGCTGTGCTCGACGTCGAAGACAAGTATCGAATCGATGGCTTTCCCGACAATGAACTGGAAGAAAACCTGGAATGCGAGACCCCATCAGAAGCCGAAGAGATCGGATATTCCTGTAAATACGACATCGAAAAGCTCGATTTTGACGTGACCGAGCTCCACGAAATGGCCCAAAGCACACTCCAGTGGCTTCAAGAACAAGTCGGTGGGCAGGGCAACTTACTGCTCGCGTTCCAGGCGTTGTCATTCCTCTATGTCCAAGGCGAGGTCCCGATCAGTCCGCTCTGCCCCGCCACACCGTCCCAATTCTTGCGCATGTGCAACATCAGTCCGGAGCGTATTTCAGCCAACATCATTTCAATGGTGAGTTTCTTCCCTCAAGTCATCATGCAAGCCGCAGAGCGCACCCGAAAACTCCGTGTTCGTATTTACCATGAAGACGAAAAAGAACCCCTCATCGAAATCGAAACGTTCATCGTTAGCGTTCCCAAATCCGCCCAGCTCTTGCAACAAGAAGGATTGGTACAGGATCCGACGGCCACATCCCTCCCTACGCCAGTCCCCGGAAAACCGGCGAGCAAGGGGGCCACCAAATGAAACGAGGCTTTACGCTGATCGAAGTCTTGGTCGCCACCTTTGTGTTGGCGCTTCTCTCATCGCTGATCACGGGCGCGACGATGTCGATCATGAACATTGAACGCGACTTGGACGACCTTGTGGACATTCACCGGACCGCTCGTGTGGCCATGGATCGCATGTCCAAAGACATCAGCCAATCGTTCTTGTCGCTCAATCGTAGTGAAGACGAGCGTACTAAGACCGTGTTTATCGGGGAGAGAGACCGAATTCTGTTCGCGTATGTCGGCAACATCCCTGTGCACGCAAGCTCCATGGAAACCGATCAGGGTGTCGTCGAGTACAGCATTGGGGGTAGCAGTGATGATCGGGGGGGACGGATGCTCATCCGACGGTTCAAACCCTTCATCGATGACGATGCCGACTCGGGCGGCTCCGAATCCGTCATCGCCCAGCACGTCAAGTCCCTGCGCTTTGAGTACTTCAACCCCGACGATCATGGTGGTGATTGGGAGTCGGAGTGGAAAGCAGACGATCCGACGACCAACATTGAACCGGGCTATACACTCCCTCCGCGGGTGCGCATCTACCTCGACATTCTCGACAACGAGGAGATCACTCACTCGTTTGTGACGCAAACCTCCATCTATATGCAAAATCCATTGATCTTCGGCAAGCCGACCAACAAGAAGGCTTTGGAGCATGAGATCAAGAAAGAGGCCGCCAAGCCTCGAATTCCAAGTCTCTCGGGCCTTCCAGGCATCGCTCCCACGACCACCACCAAGCCAGGGTTGGGAGGCCGCTGATGAGTCGCTCACAGCAAGCTTGGCAAGCGGTCCGCGAAGAGTTGCGCGCGGGCCCCATCGATTCGCAGCGGGGCGTGGCCTTTGTGTTGGTGCTGCTCGCCATCGGGATCCTCATCCCCTTCACGTCGTCGTTTCTCTACAAAGCCGACGTTCACCTGTCCATCTCCACCAATATGAAGGAGGAAACGGTCGCCTATTACCACGCTCGCTCGGCCATGGAGGTCGCCCGCTTGGTGATCAAGAGTCAAAACGAATTCGACAACATGAAGAAAATGCTCTCCGGCATGATCCCCAACTTCGACAAACAGAATATCGAGCTTTGGACCTTTGCCTGTGAGTTCTCCAAGGCATTTTGCACGGGCTCGCTCAAATTGTTGGACAAAGAATTCTTCAACTTCACGGGCATGCAAGGTGTGGGGCTGGAACGGGGGGGCATGTGCGATTGCAAAGCGCTTCCCGAAGATGGCCGGGTGAACATCAATCGCGTGGATTCACCCCAAGAGAAACGACAACTCTTCATGGATCTGTATACCACCTTCATGCATTACCGAGATGACGGGCCGACCGATCCCCGAGAGCTCGACCGGGAGGTCGCCGAGATGGTTGGCAACATCATCGATGCGGCGGACAGCGATGACGAACGCACCCAATTCGTCATGGGCAAGTTCCAGAGCTCGGGCGCGGAGAATCAGAACAAAATCACGGGAAAGAAACCAAAGAATGCCAAGTTCGACACGCTTGCCGAGCTCAAACTGGTCGCCGATCTGGATCCCACGTTGTATTGCAAAGCCGCCAATGAGCTCACCCCCTACTCCACCAAGAAACTGAACGTCAATACAGCCGAGCTTCACGTACTTCGTCGTCTGGTGTGTGAACACACGACCAACGCAGAAGAAGCGTGCTATGGGCTCGGAAGCACGGTCGGCCTCCCGGCGGTGGACCACGCGATGTTCTGTATCGACATCTGTCGTTCGGTGCGCCAAAAACTAATGAGCCCCGGATTTGGAAACGTCGGGGAGTTTTTGTCCGTCTTTGACCGGCTCCCGGCAGAGTGGCTGCCTCGACCTATTCTGGACAAGAACGCGCTCAGCAAGAAGATTGGGGTCAACTCCAAAGTCATCCGAGTAGAAACGCTCGGAGGTTATTTTCAGACATTCAAAGGATTAACCGCTGTCATCGACACCGGTACCGGCAATTATGTGTATTGGCGGGAGTATTGAGAGACAATCATGCATCCAACGCATAACCACAAGCAGGATTCGTAGTCATGGCCCACACAATCATTGGTCTAGATATTGGTTCGTACAGCGTGAAAGTGGCCACCGTATCGGCCTCGTTTCGAGCGCTCCAGTGGACTGAATTTCGCGAATACGTCATTCCGCATGGCGAACGGGATCGGCCTGAACGTGCTGCGGACGAAGCTCTGCAAAAAGTGGCCGAAGAAGCCCGGGAGCTCACCCCGATGACTGTCACCGCCATCAGCGCTGACCGGGTCATGACGCGCTTTGTGTCCCTGCCCTTTTCGGACCGGAAACGCATTGATTCGGTGCTCGGATTCGAACTCGAAGGACAACTTCCTTATGGGGTAGACGACTTTTTGTACGCCTACGAACGCCTTCCTTCGATCGAGGAGAACCACTCGACGATCTTTGCCGCAGCGGTCGCCCGACAACACCTGGGGGCCCATCTGGAAAAACTGCTTGAGTTCGGGCTCGATCCTCGTGTGGTGACGATCAACGCAGCGGCCTATCTCAACCTCTGCCGTCACATGAGCCCCGAAGGATGCGTCGCCATTGTAGACATCGGTCATCACACAACCGACACCTGCATCGTCCTGGACGGTGAGTTGGTCATGACGCGCTCGGTGGGCCGTGCCGGACTGGCGGTCACCCAAGCCATCGCGGAGCGCATGGACCTCCCCTTCGAGGAAGCAGAGACGCTCAAACACGCCGAAGGTCGACTGCCGGGCCG
>Ga0310121_10005631_pt1 | contig 10727 bp, 8 predicted proteins | sample CB27_Tmax_986_MG_FD_203504 | JGI IMG/M metagenome (GOLD analysis project Ga0310121, IMG submission 203504) | Marine microbial communities from Western Arctic Ocean, Canada - CB27_Tmax_986 | ecosystem: Environmental > Aquatic > Marine > Oceanic | place: Canada: Western Arctic Ocean | collected... | reverse complement strand
CTGCCGACGTCATATGCAAAGAAAGAGGCCACGTTAGCGCCCGCACCCGGGATCGCACCGATAATCGTGCCGATAATGCCTGAACGAAGGCTGGGCCTAACATATCTAATTAATGTGTTCAGAGACGGCAGCACGCGACCGACGTCGGAGGGAATCTTCGGTGGACTCTTTTGCGGCAGCACACGAAGGATCTCCGCCAATCCGAATAAGCCGATGAGCACGGGGATGAACCCGATACCGTCATCCAGATAAAAAGAACCGAGGGTGAATCGGGAAACGCCATGAATAGCGTCCAATCCGACGAATGAGACCAGCAACCCAATCCAGCCGGAGATCCATCCTTTGATGGGAGCTTCCATAGAGGACATGGAGCCGCAGATGGCGATACCCCATAGTGAGAGGAGGAACATCTCCCAGGACCGAAACTGAAGGGCAAGAAAAAGAACGGCCGGAATGAACGCGATGAGCAACAGGATGCCGACCCAGTTTCCCAGGAAGGATGCGGATATCGCCGTGCCCAAAGCCAACCCGCCCTCCCCGCGCCGGGCTAGTGCGTATCCCTCGATCATGGTAGGCACCGCGTCGGGTGTGCCGGGTATGTTCATAAGCACGGCGGAGATCGCCCCGCCAAAGACACTCCCGGTATAGACGCCCAGCATGAACATGATCGCAACGGTCTGGGACATACCTACGGTAAGACCGATCAGCAATGTCATCGCCATCGTAGTGGAAAGGCCAGGCATTGCGCCCCAGAGAATCCCGAGAGAGACGCCGGAGAGACATGCAACCCAGAGCCAAGGGTTCTGGGCGATCAGCAGAAGCTGCTCTTGAACCTGGGCGAGCGCTTCCACGGCCCGATCAGAACGTCTCCGGCATGAGGATGCCGAATCCGTAACGGAACACGAACGCCAGTGCCTCAACCGTGATCAGCGTAGTCAGAAAGCACCGCAGCAGCGAAGCCTTCCAGAACGTCCGCAGCAGCCAGGTCACCATGATCACTGAGATCACCTCATAACTACTGATCTGAAGCTCGAAGAGTGGTGTTGGGAGACGAAGCTCGAAATTTATGAAGGCGACCAATAGCACGTAGGTCACGACTAGTGCAGTGAGCATGGGTCTACGCCAATTCTTAGCTGACCAGAACCCCTTGATCATCCTTGATGAGATGCCGAGCAGCCCCGCCACGTTCATCTTTGCTCCCGCCCTAATCGCTCGCGCACCGAGCGTGAGAGCCATCAACAAGAGAGTGAATCCGGTGATAAAAGGAAGTAGTCCCGGTGCGGTGTAGAAGGATCCGGGTACGTCGAGTCGAAGTGAAAACACTAAGGTGAGCACAGCGACAACCACTACGACGGCTGCGCTCGCGAGATCCTTATTCGGTGTAGGGCGCTCCTCCAGCTCTTCTTCGCCGAGAGGTTGTGGAACCTTCTCAGTCGACATCGTGGATCAGAGGCATCTGATAGCCTTCGCGAGTCCGCCGTTGATCGCAGTCTTCTGACGTCGGTAGGCGCAGCTCTGCAGCCAACGTCCTCAAGACGGTATCCGGGGAGCACATCGCCACGAGTGCAACGGGCCGTTCGGGCCAACCGGCGTTACCGGGCACACGAGAGCCATGAGAGAAAACACCAACTACCTCGACCCCGCGTCGGACCCTGATTCGGCCCCAGTAATCCGTCTCAGAATTTGCAACGTGAATCCCGCTCCGAAAGCATCGATCTGATGCGATGCGTTGAAAATCATTCTTGCAAGACTGCCCTGCCGACGCAAGAGAACCAGGAATCACAATGGCATTTCGCTCTGGCCTGGCGGGTGTTTCATGTGAATGTGGGCTAGCGTAGAATCCGTCCCCGCAGTCAGTTAGCGTGCCTTCCGCGGATCTATTTTAACCAGCCGCGAACCGCACCAAATCACATAGGCTGAGCGGCAGCGGGGAGGGCGTGACCCTCATCCATACTTACTTGCAGGACACACAGGGGATCAAGCATGGCTAATTTCGGCACGGTGGGAATGGACTGGCAGCAACGGATCAACTGGGACCGGTTGCGCACGTACCGGCTCGAAAGGGCCCGGGAGAAAATGAAAGCCCACGGGCTCAGCGCACTCGTCCTCATGTACGACGAGAACATCCGCTACGTGACGGCCACGCTGACGCCGGGATGGTGCCGACTCAAGCCCGGACTCCGTTACGCCATGCTGTGTGGTGACGATCCACCCGTGCTATTCGAGCAAGGTGATATCGGCAAGCAGATTCAACGCCACTCGCCGTGGATCCCACCAGAGAACATCCGTTACTCCTATGCCTGGATCAAGGGCGCTGCGGGACCCGCCTCGCAACAGCAGGTGAAGAAGTTCGCCAACGCCGTGCTACAGGAAATGAAGAAGAGCAACGTAGCCGGTGAAAAGGTCGGCGTGGATTTCATCGATATCAATATGATGAGCGCATTCAAAGAAGCGGGTATCGACTGGACCGACGGGATGACGCCGATGATGGATGCCCGTGCGGTCAAGAACGTGGACGAGCAGGAGTGCTTCCGAATCGTGGGTGCTATTGGCGATGCCGCGCACTGGGAGACGATGAAGTTCCTTCGGCCGGGACTGACCGAGAATCAGGTCACCGCACATATTATGGAATATCTCTACAACATCCCGGGTGTAGAAGACGTGGAAGACGTTATCGTCTCTTCCGGCCCCAATACCTGGCCGAACTGGCGCAACTTCTCCGACCGCATAATCAAGCCGGGGGACATTGTCTTCATGGACCTCGCTGCACTGACCTGGAACGGTTACAAGTCCTGCTACTACCGCACCTACTGCGTGGGCAAGGAACCCACGGAGAAGCAGAAAGAGGTCTACGCGACGGCGCTGGAATGGCTCTATAAGGCGATCAACGAGGTCAAGGTGGGTGCGACCACGCGCGATATCGCGTCGGTCTGGCCCTCCGCAAAGGAAACGTGGGGATACGACGAAGAGGATCAGGCCGCCGCAAACCTCTGGGGTCATGGGCTGGGGCTCGCACAGTACGACCCGCCCGTCATCTCACGGATCTGGTCGCTGGATCATCCCATCGACATCCTGGAAGGCATGACCTTCGCACTGGAAACCCAACACGGGATTCCGTTCGAGTGGGGTGTTCGCATCGAAGAGATGCTGATTGTGCACAAGGACCACACCGAAATCGTCTCCAACTTCCCTATAGAGCAAATTACGGTAGTGGACCCGATCCCCGGTTACGCGGCACCGGACTCAAGGGATCGCAAGCTCGTCTAAGTCCGGCGACAGCGTAATGAGCGAGATAACAGTCCCATTGAGCGCCGCGGGGGCAGCGGATGCCGACCGCTTCGGACCCAAAGCCGCCAATCTGGCGGCTCTGGGCGCCGCGGGCCTGCCAATCCCGGGTGGCTACGCGCTTGATGCGGAAGCCTATCGCATACAGCTACGCGCGCTGGGGTTGGAGGAGACGGCTCGCAAGGTGTTCAGCACCGAGGGGATGGAGGCTCGCCGAAGCGCTCTCGCGATAAAGCTTGGTCTCTTGGATGAGCCCATCGCCGATGAGCTCATGGCACCGTTGCTTGAGACCTGGCGTTCGATCATGGCGGTGCCCGGCACCCTCGGCGTAGTCCGATCGTCTGCACTCGTCGAGGATCGATTCGGCTCCAGCTTTGCAGGACAGTTCGAGAGCTTCCTCGGACTCGAAAACGAGACCGAGTACCTGACGGCCGTGCGTTCGTGTTGGTGCGCGCTGTGGGCGACACGAGCGTTGCGCTACATGGCGACACATGATCTCGATCCAGCGGACACGGCCATGGGTCTGATCATTCAGCCGCTGGTGCATGCCAAGGCCTCCGGCGGGGGGCTTAGCCAAACTGCAGAGGGTGACATGCTTATAAGCGCTACCTGGGGGCTCGGATCCGCCATCGCCCAGGGAGAGGTTGTACCCGATCGTTACCGGTTAACCCGTGACGGTGAGATCCTCGAGATGGCGGCCGGCAGAAAAACTCACGCTGTGGGTTGTGCCCATACACAAACGGTCAGTCATACCGAAGCATTTGAACCTTGCCTGAGTGAAGACCAGGTGAGAGAGCTCGGGAGGTATCTCCTTACCTCGGAGTCGGTCGTAGACGGCCCCGCGGAAATCGAGTGGTCCCTGGACGAGGTGGGTTTCAAACTCCTCCAAGCCAGACCACTGCACGTAGAAACCAACCACGCACCAGAGCAAATCTGGGAGGCGCACCCCCGACTCAGAGGTCACCCGGCGGGCGTCGGCTGGGGAACAGGCCCGGCGCGTGTGGTGAACTGCGAGTGCGAGCTCAGCCGGGTGGGACCGGGCGACGTCCTGATCACCAAAGTGCCAGGCCCAGCCTTGGCCCAGGTACTGTCCCAGGTATCCGGGGTGGTCGCAGAACTCGGGGGGAGCACATCGCACCTAGCTTCCCTCGCAAGGGAGCGCGGAATCCCCATGGTGCTCGGGGTACTGGATGCTACCGGCAGCATTCCAGACGGCTCGACGGTCGCGGTGGACGGGGTCGCCGGTATCGTTCGCTGGATGTCCTAACTTACGATAGGTATCAAGATGACGAAAGCAAAAGTCGTGCTCACAGACTATGTCTGGGATTCGTTAGATGTCGAGAACGAGATTCTCGGTGCGGTGGCCGAGATCGTCCCTCTTCAGGTCACAGACCCTGAGGCGTTCTTCCCGGAAGCCGAAGACTGTGAAGCATTACTAAACACCTATGGCGGACCAATCACCGCAGATATCATGGCACGAATGCCTAACTGCAAGATTATTTCCCGCTATGGGATAGGCGTCGATACGATAGATCTAGCAGCTGCAACAGAAGCGGGAATCATCGTCACAAATAATCCAACCTACTGCATTGAAGAAGTTGCCGAACACACCCTCGCAATGCTTCTCACATGTGCACGCAAAATTGCATTCTATGACCGTCTTGTTCGCGGTGGTGAGTGGGCCGTGCCGCCTGGAAAACCGATGTTTCGAATAGCCGGTTCGACTGTCGGATTAATCGGCTTCGGTAATATTGCGCGCCGTGTTGCACGAAGTGCTGCAAGCCTAGATATGCGCGTCCTTTACTCTGACCCCTTCGTTGAAGAAGGACAATTCGATGTGCCTGGTGAAAAGGTAGAGTTCGAAGACTTACTCAGGGAATCGGATTACCTTTGCGTCCATGCACCACTCACGCCCCAAACTCGTGGAATGGTAGGCACAGAAGCATTTTCAAAAATGAAAAGCTCCGCATTCATTATTAACTGCTCGCGCGGCCCAATTGTTGACACGAAAGCATTAGTCCACGCCCTCGACGAGGGACAAATAGCAGGTTGTGCTCTAGATACCACCGACCCAGAACCGCTCCCGATGGATCATGCGCTCCAGTCTCGAGAGAATGTCATCATAAATCCGCATGCAGCGTGGTATAGCGAACAAGCGATGGCGGGACTGCAACGCGGCGCACCGAGTGAGGTCCGCCGCGTCCTTACAGGCCAATGGCCGGTCAACCTAGTTAACCAGGCCGTGAAAGAAAATAATCGCGCTGGTATTAAATAGAGACTCTAGCGAGTTTTATTTCTCTAGCCGATTTCTACTATGGAGCCGTGAGCTTAAACAGATAACCATCGCCACGACGTCCGTCCTCAAGCACCCATATTGCACCGTCGGGTCCCTGCTCCACATCTCTGATGCGACGACCGTCCACCTCTAGCCTCTGTGCTTCTTGAGCAGTTTCGCCATCAAACTCTACCCTGATGACTGCCTGTCCAGACAAGCCACCAACGAACGCATCACCATTCCACTCTGGGAACTCACTGCCACTGTAGAACATCAAGCTTGATGGAGATATAGATGGAACCCAGTAAGCTGCTGGTGAATCAAATTCAGGATGCAGCTCATGATCAGGAATATCCAAAGAATGGCCTCGAATCGCCATAGCCGTTCGATACGAGAGAGGGTGATCGGGAATAGCTTGGGTATCGTAATGGTCACCGTTCGACACGATTGGGTAACCATAATTAGCACCAGACTCAATCCGATTGAGCTCGTCTCCACCCTTAGGGCCCATTTCAATGTTCCATAGCTGGCCTGATTCATCGAAGGCTAGTCCCAAAGGATTCCGGTGGCCTAATGACCAAATTTCAGCTGCAACACCGCCATGTGCGTTGAACGGATTATCGTCGGGAATTGAACCATCCATATTTAATCTTATGACTTTGCCTAAAGTGCCATCTAAGTCCTGAGATGGGTCAAACTTCTGACGATCCCCAGAACTGATCCATAGATAACCATCTGGGCCAAATGCGATTCGATGACCATAATGACCTTGGCCGGTAACTTTGGGTACTTGGCGCCAGAGAACCTCCAGATCCCTGAACTCTCCTCGATCCCCGCTCAAGCTCAACTGGGCGCGCGCGACGGCCGCGCCTCTGGTGTCACCGTCACCGGGCTCGACGAAACTCATATAGACGAGATTGTTTTCTTCGAAGTTGGGGTGAAGAACAACATCGCCGAACCCGCCTTGGCCGCCATGACTGATCTCGGGTAATCCCGTAATTTCACCGATCGCGCCATCAGCGCTCCTCAGTTTCAGGGCGCCGGCCATTTCGCTGATCAGCAACCGGCCGTCGGGAAGAAACTCCAGTGCCCACGGCACCTCGTATCGTTCCAACTCGGTTACTGTGAAATCTGCGTCTTGTGCATGCGCCGTGTACACGGAGAACACACAGCTCAAACACGTCAATATATTGATTTTATGGAACATTTCCGACCCTCCAGCCGTAAAAGCGATACGGGATTACGGCTTAATTAGTAATCGCCCCTCGGCAAGACCTCCGGGCAGTCGATTCCCTGCTTTCGATTAGTTTACCTAAGACTCGCTGGCTTCGCCCACCCTAAACGTTCAACGCACGAAATCGGTGCGTCGCCAGGCCTGATCCGCGGGCTCGTCCGGATCTGACTTCAAGAAACGTATCAGCTCCGCGTGAAATTCGTCGGGGCTGTCAAAGGCTGGCGCGTGTCCAACCTCCGGGAACAACACAAGCTCGGCGTTCTGCAGCGACTCTGCGACGTGGCGAGCTCGGGCCGGGTAGTCGTCGACGAGTCGGTCCTCAGCGCCGCCGATCACGAGTGCTTTGGATGAGATGTTCTGCCATTCGTGGACCACAGGGTCCTCAAATAGGATCATCCTTTGAGCAGCGCGCACGCGGGCCATCCGTGGCCAATCCCCACTCAGCGTGAGCCCGTATTGGACTCCCACCCAGTACAGGTATTCGGGTTTCCAGCCCCTGGGATAGTAGCGAGTGTGGCTAGCTAGGAGTCCAGGGTAGTTAGTTGCGAGCGCCCGCTCGTAGGCTACCTCGGGATCTGTCCACTCATTGCCGGGGCGTGGGTCCGTAAGGCCTATCTGATTGACCATAACCACATGCGAGGTCGTTTCCGGATACGTCGACGCAAAGCGAGTCGCCACCATGCCGCCCATCGAGTGACCAACGATCGCCACCCGATCGAGTTCCAACTTATCGATCAGCATCTTGGAGTGCCGCGCTGGCATATGAAGGTTGTAGTGGGTGTCGGGCTTCGACGAGCGACCGAAACCGATACGGTCGATGGCTACGACTCTGAAGCCCTCTCGACGCAGAGCCTCAATCGTCACTTCGAATGCAGCAGCAAAAAAATTCATGCCGTGAAACAGCACGACAGTACGTCCGTTCGGTGTTCCGGCGGGTGCAACGTCCATATACGCCATGCGATAGTCCTTACCGCCAAGACTCACTGGCAAGTACTCCACAGGGAACGGATAAGGCACGTTGGAATAATCGATCGCGGTGGTCTGCCAATCAGCGGGCGGCTCGGCAGGCGGCCCATTCTGCGCGACCGCGGGTAACACAGACGCGGCAATCAGTCCCGCGACGACTGGAAACGATGCGATTCTGCGCTCAATCGTTAACATAGGATTCCCCACTATCGTGATCCCAGCGGGTACCAGCCGGCATCCCGAAACTCAATACCCAGGCCTTCGATCGCCTCCCCGAAGGCGCGAATCGTCGCCGCTGTCGCCCGAGTGTCCGGCGGCGGGTTGCTCTGAGAATCCACGAGCCAACGTGCATGCGGGTTGTCGTAATGATTCAGATACACCACCGCGGGCATGAACGTCTTTAGGCATTCAGCCACCGGAATCGGGCGCATTCGATCCACAGGGAGATTCATAGGCATCACCGCGACGTCGATATTCTGTAACGCCTGAATCTCGGGTACGCACTCACCCACTCCGGAAAAGAAAAGACGCTTGCCGCCGAGCGTGATCACATAGCCGTTCGCCTCACCTTTTGGATGGTATGGGAGCCCGGGCGTCATGTCGTAGGCACCCACCGCCTCAACCTCGATGCCGGCAAAGACGCTGGTCTCGCCATTGGAGATCACTATCCCATCAGGGAACTGCCCATGGGCTTTCGCGGTTAACACGACCGGCGCACCCGGTTTGCGAAGCTGGGCGATCGCGGCGAGGTCCAAGTGATGCCCGGGGTCGTCGGTCACCAATATCAGATCCGCCGACTTAGCCTGGGACAGGTCTCCGAGACTCCAGGGATCGATGTGGATAACCAGTCCCGCGTGCTCTAGCTGCGCGCTTGAATGGATGATCGGCGTGATAACAATGTCGCCACCTTCGGCAGCGATCCTGTTGGAGGACTGCGCAAACGCTGGGCTGGCCCCCACCATGAAAGCCATGCTCGACAGTAACAAGCGCATGATGCCCTACCTTTTTGCTTCTTAGTAAGGGTCCGGGGACCCGGGAGACATTCTCCCGAGTGTGGACCCGCAGTGATCGGAGATCAAGGAGTTCTCGGCACAGTCACCCGCCCAATTCAAGGAGCTACACGTCTTCCTAAAGCTAGCGCTGATCGATGTTGGACCGGGCTCGAGCCGTGAGTTCCTGCAGGTCCCAGAATCGAGCGTTAGGGCGATTTTTCAGATCCTGGGGAGGGTGTAGCATTCTTGTGAACGAGCCCCAACGATTAAGGACATTCGCGAATAACGGGAGTAGTATCGAGCTAAAACATCGACCGCAATCGAGAAGGGGGGGGGAACCATGCGGCTGATCCTTGAACGGTCCATATTAGCCGCCGTACTTTTCCTGATGATGCTGCCCGCGACAGCACATCATAGCCGGGCGATCTACGATCAAGAACGAACCGTTACGATCGAGGGTGTTGTCACCAGCTACGAATGGACCAACCCCCACGTCTATCTGTACGTCGAATCGCAGGACGATTCGGGTGACGCTGTAGTGTGGGAGTTAGAGGGCAACGTCACAACAATAATGAGAAGACTGGGCTGGTCCAGAGACACGTTCGCGCAGGGTGACCGGGTCATCGCGAAAGCCAACCCTTCGAGGGATTCCACGAGGATGATGGCTTACTTGGAATCGGTCGAGAGAGCCGGTATAACATTCGCCGGTCGCTCAGCGTTAATCGATAGAAGTGAGGCGTCTCGGCCCAGGGCCGACGACCTATCGGGAATCTGGGACATTCCAGTGACATCGTGGATTCGCCAGTTCAGCGAACCGCTTTCTTGGCCCTTGACGGCCAGCGGCGCCGAAGGCGCTGAGGCCTACGATGACCTGACCATGAATCCACAAATCGAGTGCACGCCCCGCACGGCGCCCTGGCTCATGATATTTACGGGTGTGCACAAGATCCAGGTCGACGACAGCTCGATTTCGATTCTCACCGAATACAATACCGTCGAGCGAACCGTTCATATGAACCTCACCTCACATGACGGTGCCGCCGTCACCCATCAAGGGCACTCGATCGGCTGGTGGGAAGGTGACGTTCTCGTTGTCGACACGACACACTTCACCGATCACCGCAGCGGTAACGCACGCGGTGTCCGGTCGGGATCACAAAAGCACCTCGTCGAACGATTCGAATTGAATCCTGATCGAACGAACTTAACCTATCGCTTCGAGCTCGACGACCCGGAATATTTGGCTGCTCCCGTCACGGGTGAACTACAGGCAGCGTACCGACCGGACCTCGATTTCGTCCCGGTAACATGCAATCCGGAGGCCGCGCGCCGTTTCACCGGAAATTGACCTAGGGGAACATCATGACAACATGGCTTAAGGCGGCAGTAGATTCAAATACGTTTAATCGAACCATGATTCGGCTGATTAGCCTGATGGGGGCCGCTGCGCTGAGCGTCGGTATCGCCGAAGCTCGGATCATCCGCATCGAAATCATTAGTGTCGAGTCACCGACTTTCGATGGTCGAGCCTTCGACCATGTGGGGCCATACGAGAAGCTACGCGGTCGGGCTTATGGTGAAGTCGACCCAGCCGATCTCCGCAACGCGGCGATCACCGATATCGAACTGGCGCCGCTAAACGCCAACGGTAGAGTCGAGTACTCGATGGATATCTTCATCCTGAAGCCGGTCGACCTGAGTCGCGGCAACCACAAGCTTTTCCTTGATATGAACAACCGCGGCCAAATGCGCGTTGGCCGGCTCAACGATGTCGCATTGACCAACGACCCCGCAACCGCCACCGATGCAGGCAACGGCTTCGTCATGAACCTGGGCTATACGATTGTCGGTAATGGCTGGGATTTCGGGGCGACGAGTGAGGGTGCAGGGATGACAATCTCCGTGCCAGTGGCAAAAAACCCCGATGGTTCAGAGATTACCGGTCCCTCTTACGAATACATCACGTTCAACAGTG
>Ga0310121_10005630_pt1 | contig 10727 bp, 8 predicted proteins | sample CB27_Tmax_986_MG_FD_203504 | JGI IMG/M metagenome (GOLD analysis project Ga0310121, IMG submission 203504) | Marine microbial communities from Western Arctic Ocean, Canada - CB27_Tmax_986 | ecosystem: Environmental > Aquatic > Marine > Oceanic | place: Canada: Western Arctic Ocean | collected... | reverse complement strand
GCGGTTCGACGAGTACGAGCGGCTCGCACCGCAAACTATTATGGTTTCCGCTACACCCGGTCACTACGAGCGCGAGCACTCGGATCAATTCGTAGAGCAGGTAGTGCGTCCAACCGGTCTGGTAGACCCGGAGATAGAGGTCCGCCCGGCCAGCGTTCAGGTCGACGATGTCCTCTCTGAGATTAGCGTGCGCGTGGCCGCTGAGGAACGGGTTCTGATTACAACGTTAACCAAACGGATGGCCGAAGACCTGACCGATTACCTTCAAGAGCATGGTGTGCGGGTTCGATACCTACACTCAGACATCGAGACAGTGGAACGAACTGAGATCATTCGGGATCTGCGACTGGGCGAGTTCGACGTGTTGGTCGGAATCAATCTGCTCCGTGAGGGACTCGATATGCCCGAGGTCTCGTTGGTGGCGATATTCGACGCAGACAAAGAAGGCTTTCTGCGTTCGGAGAGTTCCCTTATTCAGACCATTGGCCGGGCAGCGCGAAACGTGAAGGGTAAGGCTATCCTTTATGCGGACAAGATTACCCAATCCATGGAACGCGCAACCGCGGAGACCGACCGGCGCCGACAGAAACAGGTCGCCTTTAACGCAGCTCACCAGATCGAACCGAAATCCATTCGCAAGCCTGTGCAGGACATCATGGAAGGCGCACGCTCCACCCCTAGGGGACGACGCGGGATCCAGCGTCGGGAATCAGACCTATACCAACGGATGAAGCCTGAGGAGGTGTTGCGCAGAATTGAGATCCTCGAGAAACGCATGTACAAACATGCAAGAGACCTGGAATTCGAGGAAGCCGCGAAAATACGCGATGAGATTAACGAGGCAAGGCGACAGAGCTTCGGTCTTTCGAAGGATCTCGCTGGCTGAGGCGACTGGCACTTGAGTCGAAGAGGCAGAAATGGGTATCGTTGCCCAGGTTTTAGGCGCGTAGCTCAGTGGTAGAGCACCACCTTGACATGGTGGGGGTCGGTGGTTCGATCCCACTCGCGCCTACCAAACGATGGTCGTGGGGGCTCTCGCCAGCTGCGTCCCAACCGAGGGCTGTCGAACCCTCTGAAATTAAAGGCGTTTAGCGTTTCGACCCACTTGTTTCGGCCTGAAACGCAGCTTACAATCTCCCGCTACCCGTGTGGCGGCGAGATGGTCCAGGCCGCGGGCGAGACAAGCAGAGACGGCCGTAGGCGACCGCAAGCGAGTGGCTAAAGAATGCCCTTCAGGATGAGCGCCACGGCCGCAATGCTTTTAGAAAGTGACCTCAGAAGGAGCAGAATATCGCCAAACCAAAGCGTGTAAGACGCAATGATGAGATTACCACCCCCGAGGTGCGGGTTATTGGAGAGGGTGGGGAACAAGTTGGAGTCATGACAGTCGGCGCGGCTCTCGAACTCGCAGGAGACTCGAGCCAGGACCTCGTCGAGGTCGCACCAAATTCTGAACCCCCGGTCTGCCGGGTGATGGATTACGGCAAGTTCGTGTTTGAGCAGAGCAAGAAGGCTCAATCTGCTCGGCGCAAACAGAAACATGTTCACGTTAAGGAGGTTAAGTTTCGACCTGGTACCGAGGAAGGGGACTACCAGATCAAATTGCGAAACCTGATTCGGTTCCTGACCTCGGGGGATAAAACGAAGGTGACCCTTCGTTTCAGGGGTCGGGAGATGGTGCACAAGGAGCTCGGGGCCGAGCTTCTCCAGCGGGTGCAGAATGATCTACTGGAGTACGGCGTTGTGGAGCAATTCCCACAACTTGAAGGTCGGCAAATGATCATGGTGATTGCACCGAAGAAGCGGAGCAGTCAGTAGTAAACATCGAATTTTGAACAGACCCGTCAGTCTTGTCGCGATACTAGTGTCGCAGGATTGGGGCGGGCTGCCTGGCGGGTGGGGCACCACTGAGACGGGCCTGAAGTGGAGATATGCATGCCGAAGCTAAAAAGTAATCGTGGAGCCGCCAAACGGTTCCGGCGCACGGCGAAGGGTGGCTACAAACGTGGTCAGTCCTTCCGCAGCCACATCCTGACCAAAAAGAGCGCAAAGCGAAAACGACAGCTCGGCGCGACGCTGCAAATTTCTGATGCGGACGTAAAAGCGGTCCGTAAAATGCTCCCATACAGCTGAGGACACAGTCATGGCTAGAGTCAAACGTGGGGTAGTCGCCCGAGCGCGTCACAAGAAAGTACTTCGCAAAGCCAAGGGCTACTACGGCGCGCGCAGCAGGACCTTCAAGGTTGCGAAACAGGCCGTTATCAAGGCGGGGCAGTACGCTTACCGCGATCGCCGCCAACGCAAGCGGCAGTTCAGGGCTCTCTGGATAGCCCGCATCAATGCAGCGGCTCGGATGAATGGCTTGTCTTATAGTCGCCTGATTAACGGGCTGAATCGAGCGGACATTGAGGTCGACAGGAAGGTATTGGCGGATATCGCAGTTCACGATCAGGAGGCCTTCTCAACTATCGCCAGTGCGGCCAAAGAAGCCCTCGCTTCCTGAGGCTCTGGGGTCACCGAAAAACGGGTCCCCATGAGCAGCCTGGAGCAACTGCTCAAGCAAGCGCAGTCGGAGGTGACTGCTTCGGCCGACGCGAACGCGCTCAATGACCTCCGAGTCAAATACCTGGGGCGTAAAGGTGCACTGACTGCACATCTCAAAAATCTCGGCAAACTGCCGGCAGAACAACGCGCCGCGGCCGGGAAGGAAATCAACCAGATCAAGCAGGCACTAAGTGCCTCGATCGAATGCCGCCAGGCAGTATTAGAAGCCCAGAGTGTCGAGACGAGACTCGCTGGGGAGCGCCTCGACGTCACATTGCCGGGTCGTGGAAAAAGCAGCGGTCATCTGCACCCAGTGACACGGACATTGCGTCGGATGCAGGAGATATTCAGGCTAGCCGGCTTCGATGTCCGGACTGGTCCGGAAGTCGAGGACGACTACCATAATTTCGGCGCGCTAAACTTCCCGCAAGACCATCCTGCGCGCGCCATGCACGACACCCTCTTCCTGGAGTCTGGTTTGCTTTTGCGTACCCATACCTCACCCGTCCAGGTGCGTGCCATGCGCGAGAAGGGGGCACCGATACGGCTGATAGCGCCCGGACGCGTTTACCGCTGCGATTCCGATCCAACCCATACGCCGATGTTCACGCAGGTGGAAGGGCTCGCCGTAGACCGTGGCATCAGCTTCTCGAATTTAAAATCTGTCTTGTATGAATTCGTTTCGCTTTTTTTCGAGCGCGACGTCCGACTACGGTTTCGCCCGTCTTATTTTCCTTTCACGGAACCCTCGGCGGAAGTAGACGTCATGTCCGAATCTGGGCGGTGGCTGGAGATTCTTGGCTGCGGCATGGTCCATCCCAACGTGCTGAGAAATGTTGATATCGATCCCGAGGAATTCACGGGATACGCATTCGGTATGGGAGTCGAACGCCTCGCCATGCTCCGTTACGGCGTAGATGACCTGAGACTGTTTTTCGAGAACGACTTGCGCTTCATTCAGCAGTTCTCCTGAGGTGTAGTTATGCGCGTAAACCTCGAATGGCTCCGGGAATGGGTGGACTTCGACCTTCAGGCGGAGCAACTTGCGGAGCAGTTGACCATCGGCGGGCTGGAGGTCGATTCAATCGAACCGATTCCGCCGACCGCCCCAGGAATCGTGGTCGCCGAGGTCCTTGACACCCAGCCCCACCCAAACGCTGAGCGGTTGAATCTATGTACCGTCACTGACGGGGTGAAAACGCATTCCGTCGTATGTGGAGCGCCAAACGTCTCCAGAGGCCTCAAAGCGGCGTTTGCGCCCGTCGGGTCAGCGCTACCGGACGGACGGGAGATTAAGGCTATAGAGCTTCGAGGCGTCCCCTCGGAGGGCATGCTTTGCTCGGCAGCGGAGTTGGGGCTCAGCGACGACGCAGCGGGCCTCCTCGAACTAGATTCGGACGCTCCAGTTGGGACGTCCCTCAGTGAATACCTCCGGCTCGACGATATGATCCTCGATATTGATCTGACCCCGAACCGGGGCGACTGCTTCAGTGTGCTCGGCGTGGCCCGTGAGACAGCGGCGCTCAGCGGAGCATTGTTCAAACCGCCGCAACTCGCAGCCGTTCCCGCGAGCATCGAGGACACCTTGGGCATCGAGCTGACCGCAAGCGAGGCGTGCCCGCGCTTCGCCGGCCGAGTTATTCGCAACGTAGCAACTGGTCGAATCTCGCCACTGTGGATGCGGGAGCGACTTCGTCGGGCAGGGCTGCGTCCGATCCACCCCATTGTGGACGTTACGAACTACGTGATGCTCGAGTTTGGCCAGCCCCTCCACAGTTACGATCTAAGCAAACTGGCCGGAGAGATTTCCGTCCGTTTCGCAGCGGCCGGAGATAATCTCACACTCCTTGACGGGAGTGAGATAAAACTGAAGCCTGACGTACTGGTAATCGCGGACGACTCAGGAGCGATCGGGATGGCAGGTATCATGGGGGGGGAGGGAACCGCCGTTGAACTTTCCACCCAAGACGTGTTTTTGGAGGCTGCTTTTTTCTCACCTGATGCCATCATGGGTCGTGCCCGTCGTTACGGACTACACACGGATGCGTCTCTGCGGTTCGAGCGGGGAGTCGACCCGGAAAATCAGGTACGCGCAATCGAGCAGGCTACGAGGCTCCTCTTGGATATTACGGGAGGTGATCCGGGGCCAGTCATGGTTACTGATGACGATCGTTATCTCCCCAAAAACAACCCCATCCTTCTGCGTCACGAGCGACTGCAGACTGTTCTCGGTGTGTCATTGAAACGCGAGGAGGTGGAGAAGAGTCTCGGGGTGCTGGAGATGGAGGTCGAGGGAATAGAAAGCGGCTGGTCGGTCCTGCCTCCGCCGTTTCGATTTGATCTGAGCATCGAAGAAGATTTAATAGAAGAGGTAGGACGCATCGTAGGTTACGACACAATTCCTTCAAACCCGGAAGCATGTCCTCGACGGCTTGGATCCTCAACAGAGAGTCGCGTGACGGATGATCGCATCGTCGACTTGCTCGTCGATCATGGTTACTGCGAGATTATCACCTACAGCTTCGTAGACGAGGAGTTGGAGGAAGCTATCAACCCGGGCGTCACACCCGTTCGGTTGGCAAATCCGATCTCTCAGGAACTTGGGGTGTTGCGCCGATCCTTGTGGCCGGGGCTCCTCGTCACCGCCAAACAAAATCTCAGTCGCCAGCAGACTCGACTGCGACTGTTTGAGGTCGGTGCGCAGTTTGCCTGGGAGGGGGAAGGGGTCCGGGAGACCAATGTTTTGGCGGGTTTAGCGTTGGGAAGACACTGGCCGGAGCACTGGGGCACGGAGGATCGAGAAGTGGATTTCTTCGACGTGAAAGCAGATCTTGAGGCCATCTTCGATCTGACCGGTCGAGGCAATGAGATCCGTTTTGCACCCGCCGATCACCCCGCTCTGATGCCAGGACAAAATGCTCGAATTTTGGTTGGCGATGCACCGCTCGGATGGCTCGGCGCGCTTCATCCTGCATTAGAGAAACGATTGGAATTAAAAACCTCCGCAATACTTTTCTCGTTGCAGTTGGAGCAAGCGACGATTTCAAGAATTCCCGCTTACCAAAGCATTTCGAGATTCCCTTCGGTGAGACGAGACCTCGCACTGGTGCTTGACGAAGACATCTCCAGTGAGCGAGTGCTCGGATGCGTCCGTGACGCGGCGGGCGAACTGCTGCAAGACGTCACACTGTTCGACGTATACCGTGGAACGAGTATAGATTCAAGTCGAAAAAGCATTGCCTTAGGGTTGATTTTTCAAAACCCATCCCGCACCCTTACTGATGCGGATGCAGATCGAACAGTAGGGTCCGTCGTGCAGCTTCTGGAGCGCGAATTCGGGGCCACCATAAGAAGTTAGGTTATACCCATCATGGCACTGACAAAGGCGGATATGGCTGAGTCGTTGTTCAATGAACTCGGTCTCAACAAACGCGAGGCGCGTGAATTGGTAGATTCTTTTTTCGAGGACCTGCGTGTTTCGTTGGCTACAGGTGAACAGGTCAAACTATCTGGATTCGGAAATTTTGACCTTCGTGACAAGAACCAACGTCCTGGACGCAACCCGAAGACCGGGGAAGAAATTCCGATTACGGCCCGGCGGGTAGTCACCTTTCGACCCGGGCAGAAATTAAAGGCGAGAGTAGAGGCTTATGCTGGAACCCGGGAATAACGCAGAGCTGCCAGTAATTCCCGGAAAACGTTACTTCACCATTGGTGAGGTGAGTCAGCTGTGTGCAGTCAAACCCCATGTCCTCCGTTACTGGGAGCAGGAGTTCCCGCAGCTTAAGCCCGTCAAAAGACGCGGCAACCGGCGCTACTACCAGCGCCAAGACGTCCTGATTATCCGCCAGATCCGGAGCCTACTCTACGAAGAAGGATTTACCATCGGCGGTGCTCGGCAAAAGCTCACCGGAGATGAAGCGCGTACCGACCTGAGCCAGAGCCAGCAAATTATCCGCCAGATTCGCGGTGAGCTCGAGGAGACCCTGAGGGTGCTCCGAAGATAACGCTCCGCAGCTATCCCCGCCAATTCCAGTTTTCGCTACACTTACATCCGAGGTCGGGGTGTGGCGCAGCCTGGTAGCGCACTTGCATGGGGCGCAAGAGGTCGCTGGTTCGAATCCAGTCGCCCCGACCACCTTATCCGGACGGAGTAAGAATTTAGCTCGACCGACTTTCGATCCGCGCTCAGTGATAAAGGTTCGATGATGTAGCTCTCCCCACCGGACGGGATCTGGAACGAGCCCTTAAATGCCCCGATGTTGCCTCGAGTACAACTAGAACGGGATAATCCTGCCCCTCGAATATGATTATGGGAATCGAGTCGTTGGACGAACAAGATAAGGTGGACCCTAGAAAGCACTCTAGGATTGTGGTCGACGGGTTAGCCCAAGCACCGAGTCGCGCGATGCTGCGCGCGGTCGGTTTCACCGACGAGGATTTCTTGAAACCTCAGATCGGCGTAGCCTCGACCTGGAGCATGGTGACCCCGTGCAACATGCACATCAATAAGCTGGCGGAGCTCGCTGCGGTGGGTGCGGATGCCGCGGGCGGCAAGAGTGTCATATTCAACACCATCACAGTCTCCGACGGCATTTCCATGGGTACCGCCGGTATGCGTTACTCGCTGATTTCCCGCGAGATCATCGCAGATTCCATCGAGACCGTCACAGCGGCCGAAGGCTTCGATGGACTCGTGACGATCGGTGGCTGTGACAAGAATATGCCTGGGTGTGTCATGGCCATGGCACGCCTCAACAGACCCTCGGTCTTCGTTTACGGAGGTACGATTCAACCCGGCCCCAAACACCGCGACGTGATATCAGTGTTCGAAGCAGTAGGTGGAGTCGCTGCCGGGCGCATCACCGAGGACGAGTTGAAAGAGGTCGAGTCGACAGCCATACCCGGACCGGGTTCCTGTGCAGGAATGTATACGGCGAACACGATGGCGTCCGCCATAGAGGCGATGGGAATGAGCCTACCGAACAGCTCGGCCCAGGAAGCGGTCTCAGGGGAAAAGAAGACGGACTGCCAGGAGGCCGGGGAGGCAGTGGTGCAGCTCGTGCAACGCGGAATCAGACCCTCTGACATTCTCAGCAAGGAATCCTTTGAAAACGCAATCACAATCGTGATTGCCCTCGGAGGTTCCACGAATGCCGTGCTTCATCTCCTGGCGGTTGCGCACGATGCGCGAGTTGAAATCACCCTAGAGGATTTCAGTCGTATTGGCGCCCGAGTTCCAGTCCTGGCTGACCTGCGACCGAGCGGCCGCTACATGATGTCGGAGCTGATCCGGATCGGGGGCATTCAACCGCTGATGAAAACATTACTGGATGCGGGACTTCTCCACGGGGATTGCCTTACCGTCACCGGTAAGTCTCTCGCAGAAAACCTAGCCGATGTTGAACCGTATCCTCCAGACCAAGACATCGTCCGTACGCTCGATGATCCGATAAAAGCCGACAGTCATCTTGCGATCTTGTACGGCAATTTGGCGCCGGAGGGCGCCGTTGCGAAAATCACCGGCAAGGAAGGAACGCGGTTCACGGGTCCAGCTCGTGTGTTTCATTCTGAGGAGCACGCGTTACGGGCCATATTGGACGGGATCGTGGTATCCGGCGATGTCCTAGTGATTCGGTACGAGGGGCCCAAGGGAGGTCCCGGCATGCGAGAGATGCTGAGTCCGACAGGCGCCATCATTGGGCGAGGTTTGGGGGACAAGGTGGCCCTCATCACCGACGGCCGTTTCTCCGGGGGCAGCCACGGTTTTGTCGTTGGCCATGTCGCCCCGGAAGCCGCTGTCGGTGGTCCGATTGCTGTCGTCGAAGAGGGCGACCAAATCACCATAGATGCCCAGGCCAAGACGATAGAGATCGGAATCTCTCAAGAAGATATAGATCGACGACTAGAAAACTGGACACCCGAGCCCCCGTACACGACGCGCGGACTGCTTGCCAAGTACGCGAAGCTCGTAAGTTCTGCATCGCTGGGCGCCGTGACCGACATTAGCTAACTTTTACCAATCCACGCCCAGGTGCTTGACCTACGCCGCCGTTGGCTATAAGTTGCGCCCGATGTCTAGCATGGGCAAACAGATCATGAACGAGACGATGGTGACGTACAAACTCACCATCAGCGGGTTGTCCGTGCCGATGCTCTAGTCAGCAAACGATTACGGTTACGATGGAAACCCGCTGCGGATACTCCCAGCGGGTTTTCTTTTTGTGGAGCAAATCATGAACACAGGGACTGAAGCGAATTCGGGATTCGATAGCGTCGATACCCCCAATCCAGAATCGCCGTTCGTTGTCATGAAGTTTGGCGGGCGCAGTGTCGCGTCCGCCAGCAACTGGAGCTCGATCACCGACTTGCTGCGGGAACGGATAAACGAGGGGCTTACACCGGTTCTCGTTCACTCGGCCCTTGCGGGAATCTCAAACGAGCTCGAGGAGCTACTCCTAGCGGCCGTGTCCGACGGCGGGAATGAACAGCTCGATCGGATCGAGGCCGTACACTTCCAGCTCGCTCGAAATCTCAATGTCGACAGGACTTTGCTGAAAGAGCATCTAGACGTTTTGCGCCAACTTGTAGATGGCGTCCGCCTGGTCCGCGAGGCAAGCCCACGAATTCACGCGCGCATCATGGCAACAGGTGAGCTCCTCGCAACGACCCTCGGGGCAACTTACCTGGTTGCGCAAGGCTTTAATGCGCAGTGGCGGGACGCACGGACCCTTCTGGAGAGTGCCGAAGACAGTAACGCCAAAGAGCGAGTCCGCTTCCTCGCTGCGACGTGTGAGTTTGATCCGGATCCTGCATTGCAGGAAGAACTGCGCAAGGTTGACGGTTTCATCGTCACCCAGGGCTTCATCGCGCGCAATTCTCCTGGTGATACCGTCCTCCTTGGGCGCGGAGGTTCGGATACCTCTGCGGCTTATCTCGCGGCACGATTACAGGCTCGCCGACTCGAGATCTGGACCGATGTGCCCGGTTTTTTTAGTTCTGACCCGAAGGTTGTTCCCGCCGCCCGGTTGCTGAAGACACTGCATTACAGTGAAGCGCAGGAAATTTCCTCCGCCGGTGGAGGTATTCTGCATCCGCGCAGCATTTCTCCCGTACGCCGTTCGGGGATCCCACTTTTCTTGAGGTGCACCAGTCATCCGGAATGGGAGGGCACGGTGATCTCCGATGCGGTTGGGGAAGACATACCGCAGCTAAAGGCCATATCTCTAAGATCCGGAATCACCCTCATCTCGATGGAGTCCATGGAGATGTGGCATCAGGTCGGCTTTCTCGCGGAAGCGTTCGACTGTTTCCGGATGCATGGTTTATCTGTAGATCTGATCTCGACGTCTGAGAGCAATGTCACCGTCTCCATCGACCTTGCCGCGAACCTGGGCAATGTGTCCGTCGTAGACGAGGTTGCGGAGGACCTCACGCGGCTCTGCCGGGTGAACGTTATCCGTGATTGCGCAGCGATCACGCTTGTGGGGCGGGGAATCAGAACGATCCTCCACGAGCTTAGCCCGATCCTCGAGGTTTTCGAGGAACAGAAAGTCCACCTGCTGACGCAAGCAGCAAATGATCTAAATCTCACGTTCGTGGTGGACGCCGAGCATGGCTACAGGTTGTTACAGCGGATGCATGCGCTGTTGGTGAAGAAATTTCGGGAGGGCGGGGTGTTCGGGCCGACCTGGGAGCAACTACGGGACACCACCAGATCCAGCCTCCCGTCGCCCGCAGCGTGGTGGGAAGACAAGCGTGATGAGCTTCTCGAGTTGGCCGAGGAAAAGGGCTCCGTCTACGTCTACAACCTGGACAGTGTCCGGGGAGCGTTAGGCGCGCTAAGTTCATTGGAGTCAGTCGATGCAGTGTTTTACTCCATGAAAGCGAATTCGCACCCCGGTATTCTGACACTAGTCAACGAACAGGGCGCTAACTTTGAGTGTGTGTCTCCAGGCGAGATCCAACGCGTCGTCACGCTTTTCCCCGACATCGATCGTAAACGCATCCTCTTCACGCCCAATTTCGCCCCCCGATCGGAGTACGAATGGGGCGTCGAGCAAGGCGTGTGGGTGACGCTCGACAACCTTCATCCTATTCGGCATTGGCCCGATGTGTTTGCGGAAAAAGAAATTTTTGTTCGTGTGGACACCGGGCAGGGAAGAGGGCACCATGAACATGTA
>Ga0310121_10005629_pt1 | contig 10727 bp, 8 predicted proteins | sample CB27_Tmax_986_MG_FD_203504 | JGI IMG/M metagenome (GOLD analysis project Ga0310121, IMG submission 203504) | Marine microbial communities from Western Arctic Ocean, Canada - CB27_Tmax_986 | ecosystem: Environmental > Aquatic > Marine > Oceanic | place: Canada: Western Arctic Ocean | collected... | reverse complement strand
CCGGAGGCTCTTGTCTAGCAGAAACGCTCAATCGAAGATTCTATCAGCTTCGCAGCATTTTTGGCCAATCACCCTGCGACCTCATGTCATCTAGCCATTTCCGCCTTGACCTCGACCCTCGGGGCTCGCAAAACTCCTCGCCTCGCAAAGGTGGCTGAACCCGCCATCGGGCCCCCTTCCTCTTTCTGCACCCCCGCCAACCCCGGACTCAGCTCCTCAAGAAAACGCGGCCTCGGAAGGGAAATTCCTGGCAGCCGCCGCCGGCGAGGTCCGCAAAGTGACAGGCAGGAAGACCATGAAGATCATCCTTGCGACTCGATCCTGCCCGCAGCCGATCTTGCCTGCCGCCCTGTTCTTTTGCGCCGTTGCCGCGCCCTGTCTTGGCGAAACGCCCCATGCGTTCTATTCCGATGTCGTGCGCTCTGCGGAGGGACGAGCCATGCCCGGGGCTTCGGTTCTGGTTTACAAAGCATGGACCAAGGAAAAGGCGAAACTCTACAAGAGCCCTGACACGGAGCAACCGAATCCAGTCATCACCGACAAAACGGGCCGGTTCCACTTCCATGTGGCCGGCGGAGACTACGATCTTCACGTGAGCGCCGGCGTGGTCAAGTACGCGCTCACCGACGTCACGATCGTGAACACCTTTGCTCCGCAGACGATTCAATCTGCGACGAAGACGCCGCCGCTGACACTGGTCGAGAGGGCCAAGAAAACGCACGGTGGGAACACCGCGATGTTGTTCAACCGGCCGGGGTCGACCGACGGGAACAATCCCCCGGCGCCCTACCGGATCATCGTGAACAAGGGCGCATGCGGCTGGGCGCTGACGTTCAACGTCGATTGGGACGAGATCGACAAGAAGTGGACGAAGCGCGATATTTCCAACCGCACAATGTTCCTGCGGATCAATGGCGAGACTCACGCGCTGGAGTACGGGAACGACTTTCGGACCTCGGCCGCGCCGCCGGTGATGGAAACGGTCTTCCGCCTCACGCCCAGGGGCAATTTCTGGGTCAAGTCGCAGGAAGGCATCAACGGGGTGTCGATGGTCGTCCGCGACAACGTTGTCGTCAACGGCAACAAGGCGACTCTCCGCACCGGCGACGTCGTCGTGCTCGACCCCGCAAACCCGTTTTCGATCATCGCGCCACGGAAGCACGCCGATCTGAACCCGGTTGTCGTCCGCGCCGTCGATCCGGAAGATCCCTCGAGGGTGCACGTACAGGTTGCCGGCATGGCGCGCGTGAACACCGTGCACACCAGGAAGGACGTGGGACCGGTGTTCGTGGCCGGCGACCGGCTGGTGACCGAAGGGAAAGACTCGCTGCGGGCCAAAGTCGCGTCGAAAGATGTCGATCCGCGCGCCGTGCTTGGGCGAATGCAAGGGGAATACAACGGGTTCATCATGATTATCCCGTGAGGAAATGAACGTCATGGACTTGCAAGGAAGTGCGTATCGGGTGATGGCGGGACTGTGTCTTGCAATGCTTCTTGGGCAGCCGTCGTTCGCAAAGGTCAAACATTACGGACAGCTTTTTCATCCTTCGGGAAAACCGCACGCCGGCGCCCGTCTCCGGGTGTTTTCGCGGTCCGGACCGGCGACGCTGTCCGCCGATGCGAAGGGCACCCGTCCCCTGGCGAATCCGGTGACGACCGGGAAAGACGGCGTTTATTGGTTCTATGCCGACAACGGGATTTACCATGTCGGGCAGCCGTTGCCGCAGACCACGAACTTGAAGGTCGGCGATCTCGGCCCGGGCGTCCACCGGCACCAAGCGGAGGGCGAGAGCTTCCTCATTGTCAGGCAGGGCGATCAGAAAACGGCCTACCGCGTCATCGAGGAGGGCGTTACTCTTTGGGATCCGCGTGAGCCCAGGGTCCTGACCGCAACATCCGAGGCACCGGCGCTGACACTGATGCAGATTGATTCACAGGAAGGGGATATCGGCCCCTCGGTCGTCTTCGAGAGGGAGCATGGACCGGGGTCCCCACAGAAGGGACCGTGGCGCTGGATCGCGAACGAAGTCGCAGCGGGCCAACCGCCGGCAAGCTTTAACCTCGTCTACAACACAGACTTGATCCGTGAGCCAGGCGCCAAAGGCGGTTTTCAATGGGCGCGGCGCGACGTCGAGGACGTCTGCATTCGTCTGCGGATGACCCCCGCCAAGGGCACGGGCGGCCCCGGCTTCGGCGGCTATCTCGATTACGCCGTCGCGCCGAAGGGGCGCGCGGGCAGCCCACCGATTTTCGAGAATGCCATGCAAGTCAAAGGTCCGGCGGTGCTCGCCGGCGGTTCGCTGTTGACGGTCGGCGGCGGGATGGATCACACGCGGTACATCCGCACCTACCAGGGCAGGCAGGTTCCGTTTCCGCTGACCGGGGCCGGCTTCGTGGGTGGCGCCCCGGCCGAGACCCGCGCCTATGACACCGGGCAGGTTTGGGTGCCGGAAACGGATCCGGCCGGGTTGGGAAAATTCCGGCGGTCGGCGAAGCGGGCCGAGAAGAATCCCACCGTGGTCTCCGGCGGAGGAGGCAACATGTTTCATTTCGCCTCGGTCGGCAAAGCGCTGGTCAAATTGGCGCCGGAGGCAAACGTGAAACCGGGCGATACGCTGGTGGCGTCCAACCACGCGGGCTGTGCCGACGTGGACAACGAGCAGAGGGATGCGACTCGAATCGTCGGTTGGGCCTTGGAGAAATCCGGGGCGACACTCGCCGGCTTTGTGCTCATCGTGGTGAAATGACAAAAGGTCCAAGAAGATGAACTTTCCGTTTCGCTACACCTGCCTGATGATTCTCGCCTGCACGCTGCTGTTTCCAGCGAGCAGTTTCGGCATGCGGAAATACGCCGCCCGGGTGGCCCATCCCGAATCCGGAAGGGCGGTCAAAGGGGCCAGGATACATCTCTTCCACGCGGGCACGCTGGACCGGGCGAAAATGTTCGCGGCGCGGCAGGGGGAGCCCATCCCGGAAAGCGTGGTCACCGCGGACGGAGTCGGCCGTTACGGTTTCTATGCTCCCAATGGCCGGTACCGGATTCGCATCGTTTCGCCCCAAGGAAACCTTCTCTACGACCACGATGACGTGCCGATCTATGACCCACGCGATCCGCAAAGAGTGTATGCCGACGAGAAGCATCCGGCCCTGTCGCTCTATTCGCTGGCGCGCGGCGGGGAGGTGAATCTCCCGCTGGTGATGAAGAAGGACACGCCCGACGGTAAACCGATCGGCGCGCGCTGGCGCCTGCAGACGCACATGGCGGAGGTCGGCTGGTCGCTGGTTTATAACTACCGGCGGCGCGGTGGTTTTCCTGATGGCCGGGAGTTCCAATACGTCGATTCCAAGGAGGAGCCGATCCAGACCTTCGGCTCGAACGATGCCGACGACGGCCTGTTCTTTATGCCGGGGATCATGATCACGGCCGGAGGGCTGTGGCACCCCGGGGCGCACAACATCACGATGGATCTGCGGCTAGCGACGCCCAGGGACCGAGGAGTGTCCGCCGGAATCGACATGAAGATGTCCGCGCCGCCGGGGTTGGCGCCGGGCGATGTGGTGGCGCTTTCTCTCGACGGACGCTCGCATGTGGCCCCCGTTGGCAAGGCGGGGATCAAACTTCCCTTTGTCGTGTCGCAAGTGGACGCGAGCAATAACACGTTTGTCATGGCCGCCGGATTGGCCTGGATTAACGTATCGGGAAGTGTAGAACCCGGAGACCTGCTTGTCACATCCGCAGAACCCCGTTTTGCCAAAAGCGATAATGCGATTGGCGACCCCGGCCGCACCTTGGGGGTCGCGGTCGGAAAAGCCGCCGGCGGAAAAGTGCTGGCCCGAATCACCCGAATCACCGCCGGAAGGAACTGACTCGAGTTGTCAGGTGACCTGCGAGGAGAAAGTCAAAACCATGAAATCGAACATCGCAACTTCACTACTACTCTGGACGGCCATCGGATCCGCTGGCCTGTCGAGCGCGAATGCCGCCGAAGAGCTGGACGTCGTCCGTGACGGCGTGCTCATCAAGGAAGCGCTCAAGTGGCCCGACGAGGAGAATCTCAAGCATCCATTCTGGAATGACTGGATCAACTGCGCCGGGGAAACCGTCGACGGCCTCTTCGTCGTCCCGAAGACGGTCGGGGGCAAGAAGAACCATGCGCGCTTTGTGGCGGCCAAGTCGGCCCTTGGCGACTGCGAGTTCAAGCTGGTCTTCTCGTACACACACTCCGATGGCCCGAACAAATTCCCGAACGTCTGCATCGGTAGCCGTGGTTGTCTGAGATTCTCCGGGGACGGCAAGCAGGTCTGGATGAGTCTTCGCAAGGTGCCCCTGCCGGTGCAGGGTTTTTCGGCGCCCTGTCCCGCCAGCGTGTACGACGGCAAGCTGCACTCGGTGGTCGTCAAGCGCGTCGGCGACATGCTTTCGTTCTACTGCGACGACAAGAAGCTCAACGAGCAGCCCATTGATCCCGATGCCAACCTCCACATCTGGTTCGACAGCCTGACCGCCGCCACGAAGATCAAGAGCATCCGGCTGACCGCGGAGAAGCTGTCCGACAAGCTGGAACCGGCCTATAAGTCCGCTGCCACCGTCGAGGAAATCTTCGTGGGGTCCAAGGGTCCGTCTCGCGAGTATGGCAAAGCCGCGGCGTATCGCATCCCGGCCCTGGCGGTCTCGACCAAGGGCACCATCCTGGCCTTCGCCGAGGCCCGGCGCCTGGACGGCGGCGACATCGGCGATATCGACGCGGTCCTCCGCCGCAGCGAGGACAATGGAAAAACCTGGGGCCCGGAGATCGTGGTCTGGGACGACGAGGGGAAGACCTGGCCGTGGAAGCTGGAGTACTACCAGGGCGGCTCCGGCTACAGCGACGTCACCGCGCTGCCGGACGGCCGGGTGGCCGGGTGGCCGTGCTCTTCGAGAAGGACGGCAAGCACAAGCTTGGCTTCACGATCCTCCCCGCCCCGCCGGCAACACCACCGGCCGAAGCGGCGAAAAACGACAAATGAACCATGAAAAGAAACATCGAAACATCGCTATCACTGCTGGCGGCCCTTACGCTAGTTGGTTTGTCGAACGCGGCCCGCGCCGAGGAGCTGTGGGTCATCAAGGACGGCGTGCTGGACAAGGAGGCGCTTACCCCCGGGGCCACGGCGGACGGCTATTGTAGCGGAAAAACCGTCGACGGGTTCCATGTCTCTGCGCGTGATAACCTTGCTCGCTTCACAACGGCCAAGTCGGCTCTGGGTGACTGCGAGTTCAAGGTCGTCTTCTCCTGCGACGCAGGCAGGCCCAAGTGGCGTTTTCCGAATATCACCATCAGCGATCGCGGCATCCTGTGCTTCTGGAAAACCGGTGACCCCATCTTGCTGAGTGCCAGCAAGGTGTCCCTTCCGCTCGAGCCCTTCCAGACGCCCCCCGAGAAAAACCCGTTCGACGGCAACCTGCACTCGATGGCCGTCAAGCGCGTCGGCGACAAGCTCTCTTTCTACTACGACGACAAGAAGCTCAACGAGCAGGAGATCGATCCTGACGTGAACCTTCACCTCTGGTTCGATGCGTTGTTCAACACCTGCAAGATCAAGAGCATCAAGCTGACCGCGGAGAAGCTGAGTGACAATCTGAAGACCCAGTTCAATTCTGCCGCCCCCATCGAGGAGATTTACAAGGGGTCCGGCGGGTCCGAGAAGGCGGAGCACGGCAAGGCGGCCTCGTATCGCATCCCGGCCCTGGCGGTTTCGACCAAGGGCACGATCCTGGCCTTTGCGGAAGCACGTCGTCTCAACGGGCATGACGTCGGCGACATCGACGCGGTCGTGAAGCGCAGCGAGGATGGCGGCAAGACGTGGGGCCCGGAAATCGTCATCATGGACGCGAAGGAACTCTCCGTGAACAACCCGACCCCGGTCGTGGACCCGAAGACCGGGAGAATCTGGGCCATGATGGGCCGGTTCGCGCCGGGAGGGGCGCTGACCGTCACGCACTTCGTTTCCTACAGCGACGACGAAGGCAAGACCTGGAGCGAGCCGAAGGACATCGGCCTCCGCGCGAAGGGGCCGGCGGGGACCGATCCGACCCTGCCGGGCCCGGGCGCGGGGATCGTGCTGGAGCGCGGCAAGCACGCCGGCCGCTTCGTGGTGCCGATCAATTACGGTGTCGCCGGCACCACCGCGCCGGGCGTCGTCTACAGCGATGACCAGGGCGAGACGTGGAAGGTCGGAGGCATCTGCAAGGCCGGCGTGCTCATGGTGGAGGCCCGTGGGGTGGAGCTGTGCGACGGGTCACTGCTGTTCAACGCCCGCACCGTGAACAAGAAACGCGGCATGACCATCCTGGCCGAGGGCGGCACGAAGGACACAGACAAGATGTGGTACGCCGATGACCTGCCTGATCCGTCCTGCCAGGGTGCCGTGGTGCGTCGTTCGTGGCCGAAGGACGACAAGCCGGGCGTGATCCTCTATTCCGGTCCCGGCCTCGCTACCGGACGCGTCAATGGAACCATTTTCGCGAGCTACGACGACGGCAAGACCTGGCCCTGGAAGCAAGAGTATTACCAGGGAGGGTCCGGCTACAGCGATGTCGGCGTGCTGCCCGACGGTCGGGTAATCGTGCTGTTCGAGAAGGACGGCAAGAGCAAGCTCGGCTTCACGATCCTTCCTGCCCCGCCGACCACACCGCCGAAGGAGTGACGAATGAGAACGCTGTTGGTGTTGCTTGCCCTGGCGCTGTTGTCGCCCGGACAGATCGCGCTCGCGCAAGAGGCGCCGCCTGTGCCGAAAGCGGGCCCGGTGCGGGAAGCGCTGGTGTTCCTCATAGCCGGCCAGCACAACGCACAGGGCTATGCGCCGTTTTCAGAAGAGACCGACCGGAAGGCGCTTGGCAACCTGGACTCCGTCCTGCCGGGATCAACCGCCGCGGAGATCGGCCTGCCGCTCGAGAAGAAGGGGTATCCTCGCAGTTTTATCTGGAATCCGGGCAGCAAGAAGTTCGAGCGGATCTCACCCGGCGAGAATCTCCTGGCCGGACGCAACGGCCGCGCGCCCGACGCGTTCCGGCACGGTCTTGAGCTTCCGATCGCGTATCGGCTGCAGAAGGAGTATCCCGAGAGCGACATCTTCATCGTCAAGTGCGCCAGCGAGCGATGGAACCTGTTTCACGATTGGAATCCCGCCCGGACCGACGGCGCATACGCCCAACTGCTCGGCTCCTACAACAGCGGCATGGCCGGCCTGGAGAAGCGGGACGCGAAGGTGCGGGTCCTCGGCCTCTACTGGGACCAGGGGAATGCCTACAACAACCGCGGCAAAGAGGGCGAGGCCTTCGGGAAGAACCTCGCACACCTCATCGAGCGCTTGCGGCGCGACACCGGGCAGCCGCGGCTGAACGTTTTCATCCGGAAGCATTTCTACGAAGCCCATGTTCCTTACTACCGGGAGCACGTCATTGAGGCCCAGGTCGAATTCTCGAAGCAGGATCCGAATTGCTTCCTGATTGATATCGACCGGGGCAGCAACGACGCGAACTACTATTCCTGGTCGTGCACGGTCAACACGGACGCGCGGCTTTATCTGAGCGGGCGGGCCTACCTGGAAATCGCGAACCGGATTGTTGACCGGCGCCATCTTGCCCGGCGGGCCGCCCGGAAACCTGTGGACGGATCGAGCAACACCACCCGCCCGGCGATCGTCTTTCTCGTTGCCGGCCAGTCGAACGCCAACGGCGGAGGGCTCTTCAGGCGCCAGGACAACATTGATGCGGGTGTCGAGAACTTCGCCCCGGCTCTGCGGGGAACAACCGCCGAAGACCTGGGGCTGCCGTTGACAAGCACGGAGGGCGCCTACGGCCACAGCTTTATCTGGCCAACCTGAAGCATCTCATCGCGTGCTTCCGCCGCGATACGAAAGTTCCCGAGCTCAAGGTCTTCATTCGCAAACACCTCTTCCAGCACGGCTGGGTTGGTTTCAAGCCGGTGATCGATGCACAGGTCGCGGTATCAAAGACAGACCCAAACGCCTATTTGCTTGATCTCGACCTCGGCAGCAACGATGCGAATTACCGGGCCTGGGCCTGGACCTACGGCAACGGGCACCTCAGCACCAAGGCGTTCGTGGAATTGACGCGCAGGATATTCGACCAGATCCTGCCCAGGGCCGAGGTGAAGGACTTTGAACTCTGCAAACCGTAAGGAGAAGACCATGAAGAAGATCGTCACAACATCACTATCCATCCTGACCACCATCGCGTTGCTGGGCCTCTCGAACGCATCCGCCGCCAAGGAACTGTGGGTCATCCGCGATGGCAAGCTGAACAAGGAGGGGCTGGACTCGAAGCTGGTCCCCGGGAAGGGCTACGTCTATTGTGGCGGAGAAACCGTCGATGGCTTGCATGTCGTTACGAGAACGGCGGGGGGTGTCAGCAACTGGGCGCGCTTCATAACGGCCAAGTCGGCTGTGGGTGACTGCGAGTTCAGGGCCGTCTTCTCCTGCGCCGCTCAGAGGCCGAAGCCGGCATATCCGAAGATCAACATCACGGATCGCGGCGCCCTGCGCTTCTCGAATGACGGCAGCCAAGTCTGGCTGCACAGTAGCAGGGCGGCTCTCCCGTTGGAGCATTTTTCGGCGCCCCTCCCGGCGAACGCGTTCGACGGCAACCTCCACTCGATGGCCGTCAAGCGCGTGGGCGACAAGATCTCGTTCTACTACGACGACAAGAAGTTCAATGAGCAGCCGATCGATCCCGACGTGAACCTTCACCTCTGGTTCGATGCGTTGTTTCTCACCGCCAAGATCAAGAGCATCAAGCTGACCGCGGAGAAGCTGTCCGACAAGCTGACCACCGGCTTCGCGTCTGCCGCCCCCATCGAGGAGATCTACAAGGGCTCCGGCGCGAGAGAGAAACCGGAGTACGGCAAGGCGTGCCGGTATCGCATCCCGGCCCTGGCGGTCTCGACCAAGGGCACAATCCTGGCCTTCGCCGAGGCGCGCCGCACGGGCGGCGGCGACATCGGCGATATCGACGCGGTCCTCCGCCGCAGCGAGGATGGCGGCAAGACCTGGAAACCCGGCGGAGCCCTCCACGCGAACATCGGCGAGTCCAAGTGCGCGGAGTTGCCTGACGGCTCGGTGCTCTTCGTCGGCAATCCCACCCCCCCGGAGAAGCGGCGCCGGCTGACCATCATCACCGAGGGCGGCACGAAGAACGCGACGGAGCTGTGGCACGCGGAGGACCTGAAACATGCCGGCTGCCAGGGGGCCGTGGCGCGTCATTCCTGGCCGCAGGACGGCAAGCCGGGGCTGCTCCTCTACTCCGGTCCCGGGATCGATAGTGCACGCGCCCACGGGACCCTTTTCGGCAGCTACGACGACGGGAAGACCTGGCCGTGGAAGCTGGAGTATTACGAGGGGGGGAGCGGTCATCGCGCCATTTTGTCCCACTCCGGACCCACCGATCCGCATAATTTCTCCACTTGGCAGACCCTCCGGGTGCCCTTTATGTTTGGGGTCCCGGCGGCAAGGAAACTGCTAGTCTTCCGCCGAGGCGCTGGAACCAGCAAATGCAGCCCGGGAGGAAAGTCCCGAAGTCTCTCCACTGAGACGTGGCTCGCCAGCGTCGGCCCTTGCGTCCCCGTCGCACTGTCCCCACCGCCAACGAAATGAATCCCTACCACCAGGAGTTTACCCCCGACACCCGCGGCTCCCTCCACCGCTGGGACAACGAGAGCGACAATTGCGGGATGGGAGCCATTGTCCTCCTGAACGGGGAGCGCAACCACGAGGTGCTCGACCTCGCCATCACCTCGGTCTGCAACATGACGCACCGTGGCGCGGTCGATGCCGACATGAAGACCGGGGACGGGGCCGGGATCCTCACCCAGATCCCCAACCCGCTCTTTCGCAAGGTTCTCAGCGGGATGGGCCACGAGCTCAAGAACGAATCCGATCTCGCCGTCGGGGTCTTTTTCCTTCCCCGCACCGATCAGGCCGCGCAGGAGCAAATTCGGGACGCGTCGAAATCCATCGTGGCGAAGCGCGGGATCACCTTGATCGGCTGGCGCGAGGTTCCGGTCAACCCGGACGAACTCGGCAAGGTGGCCGCCCTCTCCCGCCCCGAAATCCTGCATCTCCTCCTCGAGAAACCCGCGGGCTGGGACGCCGATCGTTTTGAGCGCCAGCTCTTCCTGGTGCGTCGCGAACTGGAAACGAGATTCGATGAGGTCGAGGGATTCTACATCCCGACCCTCTCCAGCCGACTCATCAGCTACAAGGGCTTGGCCCAGCCGGAAACCCTTCGCGCCTTCTACGCCGACCTGCAGGACCCCGCTTACCAGATCGGCCTCTCCCTTTATCACCAGCGCTTCTCCACCAACACCTTCCCGGCCTGGCCGCTGGGCCAGCCCTTCCGCATGCTCTGCCACAACGGCGAAATCAACACCGTGCGCGGAAACCGCAACTGGATGGCCTCGCGCGAAGAGTTCTTTGCCTCCGAACTCTGGGGCGAGGACGTGAAACTCCTCAAGCATCTCCTCAGCTTCGAGGAGTCCGACTCCGCCTCCCTCGACCACGCTCTCGAACTGCTGGTCCTCTCCGGGCGTTCCCTGGAGCACGCCATGTGCATGCTCATCCCCCCCGCTTTCCGGCACGATCCGGATATCTCCGACCAGCTTCGCGACTTCTACCAGTACCTGCGCTCTTTCGCCGAACCGTGGGACGGTCCGGCCGGGCTGGTCTAC
>Ga0310121_10005627_pt1 | contig 10728 bp, 9 predicted proteins | sample CB27_Tmax_986_MG_FD_203504 | JGI IMG/M metagenome (GOLD analysis project Ga0310121, IMG submission 203504) | Marine microbial communities from Western Arctic Ocean, Canada - CB27_Tmax_986 | ecosystem: Environmental > Aquatic > Marine > Oceanic | place: Canada: Western Arctic Ocean | collected... | reverse complement strand
CATTCCATGTTATAGGAACGCATGAACCAATAGGAATGGAGGATGTTGTAGTAGAGTTAATTATAAGATTAAGTGTTGCGATAGAATCACATCCATTTGTATTAAGTGTTTGATAAGTATATGTTCCTGAACTTGTATAGGTTTGTCCATTCCAAGTATAAGCATCACAGAATGTTACATTAGAGGTAGATGTTACAAATGAATTTATTGTTAAGTTTAGGATTGCTGTAGAATCACATCCATTTGCATTAAGTGTTTGATAAGCATATATTCCTGAGCTTGTATAGGTTTGTCCATTCCATGTTATAGGAACGCATGAACTTGTATTTGTTGTAGATGAAGTAGGGATATTAATTATTAAGTTTAAGATAGCAGTAGAATCACAAGCTGTCGTACCAACAATATGAGTATAAGTACCACTTTGAGTATAAGTTATACCATTCCATGTATAATTATCACAGGCTGTTGCAGATGAAGTAGATGTTGCATTTGAAGCTAGTACATCAATTTGTATTATAATAGTATCTGCTATATTACATGAAGCAGAGTCAATAGCAATTAATACTACATCATATGTGCCAGTGTTATTAAAAGTATAGGTAGGACTAAAAACTGTAGATACTTGGCCGTTATCATCAAAATCCCAGAAAAACTGATTTCCCGTACTACTATTTATAAAATTTACTGTATACGGAGCACACCCAGAGACTCCTGGACTTGCAATAGCAGCGGCAAAATTAATAAGCTCAAAATCAATTTTAAAGACACCAACATCCCAACTAGTTGATTGAGTTGTAGAGTATGCATTAGGAGTTGTTATTAATTGAGACCCTGACCCCGAACATACTCCTTGATATATTTTTCCTGATGGATCAAAACGACTTGTTCCACCATCAACATGATCTGCTGCTGCATAATACGTTGCAAAATCTACTGCTGTAGCATCTGGATATAAAGCCATTAAATAAAACCCCCCACTTGTATAAAAAGCATTTGGTGTTGTGTACATGGAAGGTATAGTATTGTTCCATCCTGCATGCCCTGATAGGTAAATATTTTTACACACATCTACCATAAATGCAATTGGAATAAAATCATATCCCCATCCAGAGCCGCCTGAACCTATTGTTGTTTGCCACTGAATATTAGTTAAGTCAGGATTAAACTTTGCTATGAATTGAGTGCTATTTGCAACGCCATAACATCCAGAGGTTATTGAAACAGGAGAAGCATTCTGTCCATAAATATACACATCATTAAGTAAATCAATATCTATAAAAAAACTTTGATCTTTATCAGTAGAACCAAATAAAGATGAGGCTATTAAGTTACTTCCTGTAGGGTTTAATTGTGCAATAAAAGCATCATGACTCCCACCTATATAATTTGGAATAGCAGCGCCAACTGTAGTAGGGAATCCAGAACTAGCGGCACCTGTTACAAATGCATTATCATTATCATCTAATCTTAATCCATATGCTGCATCATCTCCAGATGATCCTAAATAAGTAGCCCATTCAAGATTATCTAAAGTAGAATTTAGCTTAAATACAACCCCATCTTGTCCTCCTGCGTTATTGGGTTGAAAACTCCCAGGTGTTGTAGGGAAATCGGTAGAAGAAGAAAAACTAGCTATGTATGCATTTCCTGAATTATCAACAATAATCTCTCCTCTATAAGGATCTCCATAATTTGTAATAATATAATTTCTGCCATCATCCCCACTTCCTCCAATATATGTAGAGCCAATAATATTACTACCATCTTGCGTAAGATGCGTAACAATAATATCTGAACTACCTGCATTAGTATTCTGAAAAGCATTTAAAGATGTTGGATAATCATATGAATCAGTGCTACCATAAACATATAGTTCGTTTGAGCCATTCACCATCATACTGTGCGGATAATCGGAACTGGCTCCCCCAATATATGTTGCCCATAATAGTGAAGATCCATCTGGGTTGAGTTTACTTATAGCAATATCTGTTACCCCTCCTCCATAATTTACTTGAAAGGCACCTATAGTTGTTGGATAGCCTGTCCCAAAAGAGATTGCTCCAGTGAATATTTCACCTCCATTACCATAAGTTGCAGTGTGCCCATAATTAGTAACAGAAGTTCCAGAAAGGGTTGAGGTGACTAAGATGGGATCAATAATTAACTCATACTTCTCATTATATCCATTTGGAAATGCAAAAGAAACAATATTATTACTTAGTTTAAATTCACAATCTATTTCTATTCTTTTTCCTTTTATTAGTTGATATGCTATGGGTTTTTGTTCAATAATAGTATTAAACCCAATATCAATTCTTAGATTATCATCTTTTAATATAGGATTAACACCATTGTATTGTAATTGTATGTCACTAGTATTTGCATTAGGAGCAACAATAAAATCGTATTTAAAGAATATATTTTGACTGTAGACCTTTAAATCTATTCCATTATAAATAGAAGTATAATTTACAACATTATATATTGGCACTTTGCCTTTCCATTTCTCTTGATCATTACCAATAAAGTAATTGTGATATTCAGGCAATACTTCTGAACCGTGTTTAATTGCTTGTTTATTTCCGCCTAAAAGCTCAACTTTAAAAGAGAAAACATCTACATTAAGATTTTGCTCATTTTGTTGTTCCTTGTTGTGTGAACTATGATGAATATCTTCTAACTTTTTTGAGTCATAAAAACTATAAGTAAATAGATTGTCTTCAAGATAAACTACGCCTTCAGGAATATTAGCTTTGTAGAGTATATTATTGTTCCATTGTCCTTTATTTTCTATATATTTTACCTGTTTAATGTCTCCATGACCAAACACCATAATTGGCAAGTAAAGTAATATAATAAGTAGTTTGCTCATGCACTTAATTATTCATATTAATCGTGTGTACGGCCACAATCCCTGCAGTTTCAGTTCGTAACCTGCTTATGCCCAAACTTACGGCTTTAAATTGGTTTTGCAAAGCCATTTCAATTTCAGTAGCAGAGAAGTCTCCTTCTGGTCCAATCAAAATTAAAGTTTTTTCTGCGGCATTATCTTTTCTTAGTTCTAGTTTATCACTTTTTTCACAATGCGCAATATACTTAGCTCCATCCATATTACTTTTCAAAAAGTCAGTTAAAGTAATAGCCTCATTTAGTTTTGGTAAATGGTATTTTAAGGATTGCTTCATGGCTGAAAGTAATATTTTATTACACCTTTCAGTTTTTATTACTTTCCTCTCAGAACGGCTACAAATAATAGGCGTAATTTCATCAATTCCTATTTCAGTGGCTTTTTCTAAAAACCATTCAAATCTATCCATGTTTTTAGTTGGAGCAATAGCAATGTGTAAATAGTAATTATGTTGTTTTGGTTTTTGTTCGCTACTCACAATCTGTAACCTGCATTTTCTGCTATCAGCAACAGTAATTTCAGCTTTGTAACAGTTTCCTTTTCCGTCCGTAAAATCTAATACGTTTCCTTCTTTTTTCCTGAGGACTTTAGTCGCATGCTTGCTCTCTTCAGCAGAAAGAATAATTTCGTTTTCAGGATTTTCTAAATAGAATAGTTGCATTTTTCAAAAGTAAAAAAAGGGCTTGGATTCAAGCCTTTTTCTAATATATATATATATATAGGAAATTAAACCCTTGCTTTTGACATTGGTGCAGCATCTAAAATTTCAGCATTTGCATTATCAGCAAACTGAGCAAAGTTTTTATTAAAAGCATCAGCCAAATTATTTGCTTTAGTGTCATAAGCAGCTTTGTCCTGCCAAGTATTTCTTGGGCTCAAAATCTCTGAGGGTACATTAGGGCATGTAGTTGGCATGTGCAAACCAAAAACCACATGTTTTTTATAATCAACTCCTTCCAGTTCTCCATTCAAAATGGCGGTAATCATAGCTCTTGTGTATTTTAATGAAATCCTTTTACCCACTCCATACACACCTCCTGACCAACCTGTATTAATTAACCAAACATTCACATTATGTTCTTGCATTTTTTTTCCTAGCATTTCAGCATACTTTGTTGGGTGTAGTGGCATAAACGGAGCGCCAAAACAAGCAGAAAAAGTAAGTTGTGGCTCTGTAACCCCTGCCTCAGTACCTGCTACTTTTGCTGTATACCCTGAAATAAAGTGGTACATGGCTTGTCCTGTAGTTAGTTTGGATACTGGAGGTAATACTCCAAATGCATCAGCGGTAAGAAAAAAAATATTTTTTGGATTTTTCCCTAATGATGGTTTTGCAATATTGTCAATATGATCAATCGGATAACTTACTCTTGTGTTTTGAGTTATAGAAGTGTCCTCATAGTTTACTTTATTTGTGCCTTCAAAAAACGAGATGTTTTCTAAAAGTGCACCTGGCTTAACTGCAGCAAAGATATCTGGTTCTTTTTCAGCAGAAAGGTCAATACATTTTGCATAGCAACCTCCTTCAAAGTTAAATACAGTATCACTACTCCATCCATGCTCATCATCCCCAATTAAGTTTCTGTTTGGGTCAGCTGAAAGGGTAGTTTTTCCAGTTCCTGAAAGGCCAAAGAAAATAGCAGTATCACCTTCTTTTCCTGTATTTGCACTACAGTGCATAGGCAGTACATTCTTTTGGAATGGCAAAATAAAATTCAATGCTGAGAAAATTCCTTTTTTGATTTCACCAGTATAACCGGTTCCTCCAATAAGGATAACCTTTTTAGTAAAATTAAGGATAGCAAAATTATGTTGACGAGTACCGTCAATTTCAGCATCCGCCATAAAGCCTGGAGCATTTAAAATGGTCCATTCAGCATCAAAATTTTCTAGTTCAGCATCACTAGGGCGTAAAAACATATTGTAAGCAAATATATTACTCCAAGCATATTCATTTACCACACGAATGTTAGTTCTGTATTTGTCTTCAGCACAAGCGTAAGCATCTCTCACATAAAGCTCTTTTTCGCTTAAGTAGTTGACTATTTTTTGCTCTAGTGCGTCAAATTTATCTGCATCAAAAGATAAATTAACTTTTCCCCACCATACTGAATCTTCAGTGATAGCATCTTTTACAATAAAACGATCCATTGGCGAACGGCCAGTGAATTCTCCTGTATTGATATTAATAGCTCCTGTTGAAGTTAGTGTTGCTTGTCCTTTCTCAATTGAAATCTTTACCAATTCTTCTGGAGTTAGATTCCAGTGTGCAGTAGCATTTTTTATTCCTAAATCAGAGATGGTAGCATTAGTTGCTCGCTTGCCTGTTTCGGTCATAATCGTTTTTTTCGGGTTTTCTTGGTAGGACAAAGGTAAAGATTAATCGCTTATACAATAAAATTAACCTTGCTTTTTAATACTAAAAAATAATACAAGCCATGCGCTAATTAATAAAAGTCCCCCTATAGGAGTGATTGGCCCTAAAAAAGATAAGGATATTTCTACAGTCTCTTGTATGCTTAATAAGTAGATAGAAAATGAAAAACAGCATATACCTCCAGTCATTAAGGTTAAACTTTTTTTCAGATGGTGATTAAATTTTTCAGCATTTAAAGCTAACACTAATTAATGCAAGTGCATGAAATAATTGATATCTCACTCCAGTTTCAAAGGAATGAAGCTGACTTTCAGTGAGTACGTCTTTTAGTGCGTGTGCCCCTAAAGCTCCTAATGCTACAGCAGTAACTGCAAAAAATATTGCAAATTTTATAAATTTATCTGTTGTCATTTTGTGTTCTTTATTGAGGCAAAAATAATACTTTAGCACCTGAATTTACAAGCAAATGAAAAAGATATTAGTAATAGGAGCAGGCCGTTCAGCAGTAACATTAATTAAGTATTTATTGGATAATACTGAAGCAAATAATTGGAGTGTTACTGTTGCTGATTTTTCAGAAGAGTTAGCCAAACAGGCGGTGAATAACCACCTTAATGCCAAAGCTATATTTTTTAATGTAACGGATGCAGTACAAAGAGAAAATGAAATTACAGTAGCTGATATTGTAATCTCCATGTTACCACCAGCCATGCATATTATGGTTGCTGAAGATTGTGTCCGTTTAGGAAAAAATTTAGTTACAGCTTCTTATGTTTCCAAAGAGATTTTGGCTTTGGATGAAAAAGCAAAAAAGGCAGGAGTATTGTTGTTGAATGAAATTGGTTTGGACCCAGGAATTGACCATATGTCAGCTATGCAAGTAATTGATAAGATAAAAAAAAATGGGGGAGAACTGACTTCCTTTAAATCCTTTTGTGGTGGTTTGGTACATCCTGATTATGATAATAATCCTTGGAATTATAAATTCACCTGGAACCCCAGAAATGTAGTGTTGGCAGGACAAGGAACGGCACAATATATTAAGCAAGGAAAATACAAATATATTCCATATTATAAACTATTTGAACGCACCGAACAGATGAGTATACTAGAAGCTGGTGAATTTGAGGGCTATGCCAATCGGGATTCTTTGAGTTATCGAAAAGCATATGGTCTAGAAGATATTTTTACTCTATTTAGAGGAACACTCAGAAGAAAAGGTTTTTGCAAATCATGGAATATGTTTGTGCAATTAGGCATGACGGACGATACTTATATAGTTGAAAATTCGGAGAATATGACTTATAGAGAATTTACAAATCTCTTTTTCCCTTTTAATAATGAATTGACTGTTGAGCAGAAATTTTGTAATTATTTAAGTGTTTTAAAAAATTCTGAGGAGTTTAAAAAAACAGAATGGATAGGTATTTTTTTAGATTCAGAAATTGGAATTGCAAATGCAACACCAGCTCAAATTTTACAAGCTATTTTAGAAGAAAAATGGACACTTGGAGCTGAAGATAAGGATATGATTGTGATGCAACATCAGTTTGAGTATTTGCAAAATGGAGAACAAAAGAAATTGAATTCATCATTAGTTGTTTTTGGTGATGACACAAGATTTACAGCTATGGCAAAAACAGTTGGATTACCTGTTGCTATTGCAACAAAATTAATCTTAAGCGGAGAAATAAAATCAACTGGAGTGAGAATCCCAACAACTAAGGATATTTATATTTCTGTTTTAAAGGAATTGGAACAAAATGGGATTAACTTTATTGAGGAGTTTGGTGCCTAAAAAGACTAATTAGAATATGATTAAAGGATTATATGAGACTCATTTATATGTAGAAGACCTTGGAAGGTCTATTGATTTTTATAAAAACGTATTGAATTTAACCCAATGTTCTTTTGAAGAAGAAAGGAGGGTTGCTTTTTTTTGGATAGGAAAGCCTAAGCAATCAATGATAGGTTTATGGGAAAAGCCAAAAAAAGAGATTGATATTAGACATTTTGCTTTCGAGTGTGATGCAGATTGGATTGTAAATAACTCTATTGATTTTTTAAAGGAGAATAATTTAAATTTTAGAAACTTCTTAAGGGGTGAAACGGAAAGACCTATGGTTTTTTCATGGATGCCAGCTATTTCAATTTATTTTGATGATCCAGATGGACATTCTTTAGAGTTTATAGGATTACTTAAAGGTAAACCACAGCCAGAGTTAGGAGTGATTTCATATGAAGCATGGGTAAAAACTGTAGAGAAGGAAAATGGAATTTAACTTTATAGAAGAGAAACTTTAATGTCTGACAAGTATTTATTTACATCTGAAAGATTAGGTTTTAGAAATTGGATAGATTCTGATACTCCTAAAATGATAGATATAAGTTCTGATCCATATGTAATGCAATTCTTCCCTGCAATTGCTACAAAAATACAAACAGTAGAGTTTATTGATAGAATGAAATTAATGTATATTGAAAAAGGATACTGCTACTTTGCTGTTGATCAATTAAAAGATGAGAGTTTTATTGGATTTATTGGACTCTGTTATCAGACTTACGAATCTCAATTTACTCCTAGTGTTGATATAGGATGGAGACTAAATAAGCAGTACTGGAATAATGGACTTGCAACTGAAGGAGCAAAGAAATGTTTGGATTATGGGTTTGATAAGCTTGGATTAAAAAATATTATAAGCACTACCCCTAAAATTAATATCAAATCAATAAGAGTGATGGGAAAAATTGGAATGGCAAAGTTAGCCGAGTTTAAGCATCCAGGATTGAAATCTGATAAACGACTTGAAGATTGTGTTTGTTATGAGATTAAAAATCCAAGTTAAGTAACTCCTCAGGAATTTCCACTTCCATAATTCCTTTTTCCGCATCTATATTTCTTATAAATTGCTTGTGCCAAGGGAAGCAGAATTCTTTTCCGTCTTTATTTACATAAATAAGTTGCTGTGCAGTTTGTGAGTTGATAAAGGTAATTTTTCCTAATTCACCCATTTTCATATCTACTACCAAAAAGCCAATGAGTTGCTTTTCTGAAATATCGTTATCATCTGTTTCTGGCAAAAATTCTTTTGGCAAAAATACTTTTCGTTTTAGTATTTTTTTAGCTTCTTTTTCTGAATTTACATCCTCTAATTTTACCAGAATTACATTAGGTTTTGTGGGGCGTGCTCTATCAATAAAAAAGGGGATTAACTCATTGTTTTGCTCAATTAAAAAATAATCAAGTGCTTTAAAGTCAAAAGGGATGTCAACCTCATTATAGATATTGACATCCCCTTTATATCCGTGCAATTTAAAAACTGTTCCTACTAAGAAGCAATCTTTTTTTTGCATTTTATTTGTATTTATTCTTCTTCTTTTTTTTCTTCCTCAGCAGAATCTTCTTCCTTTTTTTCTTCAACAACTTCTTCAGTAGTTTCTTCTGCTTTTGTCTCCTCCTTAGTTTTTTCAGCAGCAGCAACTTCTTCCTCAGCTACTGGGGTTTCAGCTACTTTTTCTTCTTCTGCTGGAGTTTCTTCAGTAGTTTCCTTTACTTTTGATTTCTCCTTAGCAGGAGCCTCAGGTTCTTCAACAATTTCTTCAGTAGCAGAAGCTTCTTCAGCTACAACTTCCTCAGTTGCTACTTCTTCAGCTACTGGAGTTTCAGCTACAACTTTCTCAGTTGCTACTTCTTCAGTTACTGGAGTTTCCTCTTCTACTTCTTCATCTACAACTTTCTCAGTAGTTTCTTCTTCAACTACATCCTTAGTTTTCACTTCCTCAGTTGCTGGAGTTTCCTCTACTACTTCTTTAGCAACTTCTTCAGTTACCGGAGTTTCAGCTACTTCTTTTTCAACTACATCCTTAGTTGCCACTTCCTCAGCTACTGGAGTTTCAGCTATAGCTTCTTCAGAGGCTACAGTTGCATCTCCAGCATCTTTAGTTTCCACTTCCTCAGATCCTTCTTCTTGAGTGCTTTCTTCTGCCACCATAGCACCTTTAAGTGCTATTGCTTCAGCTCGTGCATCATTCTTAGCTTTTTCAGCAGCTAAAGCCGCTTTTTCCTCAGAAATTACTGCTTTTTCTAATCCTGTTTTTTTGTCAGCTACTTCATTCTCTTTTACCTCCATCCAACCTGCAAATCTTTTTTCTGCTTCTTCTTCATTAAAAGCACCTTTAGCTACACCAGCCATTAAGTGTTTTTTCATCATTACTCCTTTGTAAGATAGCATAGCTCTTACTGTCTCAGAAGGCTGAGCACCTTTTAATAACCAGTTTACAGCACTATCAAAGTCCAATTCGATAGTTGCAGGGTTAGTGTTAGGATTATAAATTCCTAATTTTTCAATAAATCTTCCGTTTCTTGGAGCTCTCTGGTCAGCTACTACAATGTGGTAAAATGCTTGTTTTTTTCTCCCATGTCGTGCAAGTCTAATTCTTGTTGCCATTTTTTTCTTTTAATTTGGTTAAACCATCTCTGTGGTTAGTCCTCATTATTGAGGGGTTGCAAAAGTAGATTTTTTTTTGAATATACAATGAATAGTATTTGAAAATTTATAGCTATCGTTTTCTACTATTATAAAACAGCTTTTTATCGTAAATAATAACTATTTTTGCTATCCAAAATTTGAATAAAGATGAGTGCAGCAGTGAAAACCGAAAAAAAGAAGATATCAAAGGATGAATTTACATCTACTATTTTAGCGGATTATCGATTAATAACAGAAGTAAGAGAATCAGGATTGCAGGGTAGAAGAGATGTGCTTTCGGGTAAAGGAAGTTTCGGAATTTTTGGTGATGGAAAAGAATTAGCACAAATTGCAATGGCAAAAGTGTTCAGAAATGGTGATTTCCGTGCTGGATACTATCGTGATCAAGCTTTTATGACTGCCATTGGGCAGTATTCTCCTAAACATATGTTCTCCTCTTTGTATGGTGACCCTGAATTAGAGAGAGAGCCTTCTTCGGGTTCAAGACAAATGATGAATCATTTTGCTACTCGTTTTTTGAATGAAGATGGAACTTGGAAAAATTTGATGCTGCAAAAGAATTCAACTTCTGATATGGCTTGTTTGACTTCACAATTCCCAAGATTAGTTGGCCTAGCACAGGCTTCACAAATTTATAGAAATAATCCTGAATTGGCTAAAAATAATCCTGGATTTACAAATGGTGGTAGCGAAATTGCTTTTGCTACTATTGGAAATGCATCTTGTGCTGAAGGGCATTTTTGGGAAGCGGTAAATGCAATTGGTGTATTGCAAGTGCCTGCCATTATATCAGTATGGGATGATGGTTATGGTATTTCAGTAGCTAATGATGTTCAAATGACAAAATCAGATGTTTCTGCTGTTTTATCAGGGTTCCAAAAAGATAAAAAAGGAGCAGGATTTGATATTGTGAAAGTAAAAGCTTGGGATTACCCTGCTTTAATTACAGCCTA
>Ga0310121_10005626_pt1 | contig 10728 bp, 10 predicted proteins | sample CB27_Tmax_986_MG_FD_203504 | JGI IMG/M metagenome (GOLD analysis project Ga0310121, IMG submission 203504) | Marine microbial communities from Western Arctic Ocean, Canada - CB27_Tmax_986 | ecosystem: Environmental > Aquatic > Marine > Oceanic | place: Canada: Western Arctic Ocean | collected... | reverse complement strand
GCGTCCGGAAAATCTCAGTACTGCGATCGCAGCACTCCCCTGTCGAGGGGGAGTCTTGAGTTGAAAGTGTTAAGTGTCAAGTTGGAGGGGTCGGAGAAGCTCCGCACCTCCTCTGGTTTCAATCATCCCAGTAGTAGATGTAGCCCCGGTCAAAGCCGGCCAGGACCTCCCACGTCCCGTCGCGGTCCAAGTCAACCGGCTCACACATCTGGTAGTGGACAAAGGCCGGGAAGTTAACGTTTCTAAGCTTGATCCGGTGGTCATCACGCTGAAGAAGGAGTTTCCCATCGCGAGTGCCCTCGTTCTTGAAAAAGTACTGGTCCTTCACATTGATGACGGGCGAGCAAATGATGTCTTTCTTGCCGTCGTGGTCCCAGTCGCAGACCACGATCTTGGCACGGCCGGTATGCCGCCAATCGCCGGTGATGACGAAGGGCTCCCCCTCGCTGCTCAGCGGGGTGGCCGCCGGCGCCAGCCGCAAATCTCCCGCCGGGTCACGGTAGCGGCGCCACCAGCATAACCGGCCCTCTCCGTTGGCGCCGACCAGATCCGGCAATCCGTCGCCATCGAGGTCACCCACGCCCGGACGCGTCCGCCAGGCGGCGGAAACCGGTTCACCCTTCCCGTCGCCACAGCGCAAGGGACCGCGGGCGGTCAGATTTGGTTTCGTCCGGGTCCCGATGTTCTCGAACCACAGGAAGGTCTCGATCATCGACCCACAGATCAGGTCGAGGTCGCCATCGGCGTCCCAGTCCTCCACGGTCGGATTCGAATGCCCCCACATCCACTCCACCGGGCCTTGCAGGCACTCCTTCCGGTAAAGGCTGATCGGCCGGCCGTCCGCCTGCACCCAGACGGGGGCGGCCCAACGGCCTGGGCCCCCCGCAGGATCGACGTTTTTGTAGAACAGGATCCAGCCGTCCTGGCCGCCCACAATCAAGTCGATCTTGCCGTCCCCGTCCCAGTCCACGGCGTCGGGGACCGTCATGTCGTCCATGCGGAGTTCGGCGTTGCGAAAGGGAATCGGACGCACCGGTCCAAAGGCGAACGGGTTTTTCTTGTCGAGTTGGACCGCCTCGCTGGCGATCGGTCCTCCCAGGCGAAGACGCATTAACCCGTCGCTGTCCCGGAACGCATAGAACGTGCGGTTCTGGTAGGGTAAGCCTTCTTTGCCGTCGAATGTCAGGGCGTGCCCGCCGTCCAATCGCGGTGTTAGGCCGTCCCTTCCGATGTTCAGGAAGACCACCGCGCGATCGATGGTGCCGACCAGCAGATCAGGCACCCCGTCCTCGTCAAAGTCCGCGACCACCGGCTCGGCTCGGTCGAAAAAGGTGATGGCCCGGCCCGCCGGCTCCGTCCTCACGAGAGAACCGTGTGTGAACTTTGGATTCTGATTATCTCCGACGTTGCGATGCAGCCAGATGGTGGCGGTCACGTCCCGGGCCAGCCAGGTGCCGTCCCTCCAGCCTTTGCCGAAGCCGATTCCATTTGTTTGAGGCAAGTAGCGTTCCGCCAGTCCCACCGAGCGAGTGCCTGCCAAGAGGTCGGTCCGTCCGTCGCCGTCGAAGTCGGTGAGCCAGCAGCAGGGGACCTCCTCGCCCTTCTGGGGATGGGGCAGATTTCCGCCCAGCGCTGCCTGCAGCATACCGCGCTTCTCGAAGCGCCGAACCCCCTGGGTGGTGACGTCCGCGAACCACTGGTATCCGCTCGCATTCCCCAATACCGCGTCGGCCACCCCGTCGCGGTCCAGGTCGCCGATCATCGTGCAGCTGGGATCGCCGTACTTCTGATCATCAAGATCAGCCAGGCCGCCCAACTCGAAGAGGGGCATGCCATCATGCTTTTCGCCGGTATTGCGCCACCACTTGGGCGGTTCGGGCCACCAGTGATTTCGACCCACCAGGTCCAGGAGCCCGTCGCGATCCCAATCCACCGTCATGGCAGGCCCCATCATGGGGGCGATTGTTTGCGGATCACCGTAGACGAGGCGCACCGGTTTTTCAAACAAGCCGGGTTGCTCGGCGACCACCCCGAAGGCGGATAACGTAAACGGCAGCAGGAATGAGGAGCGAACGTTCATGGGAACTCGGATCCTGAGCTCATTTCCAGAATGTTCCAGTTACAAACTTGGGCAGGCCGTGATTCCGAGGAACTCGTCTCGGGTTCAAGATCTCCGGTCGGGAATTCCCCGGTGGCGCCGGCGGTATTCGCGAGGGGTCATGCCTTTCAAGAGCAGGAACCTGCGATTGAAATTGGAGAGGTTGTTGAATCCCGAACGCAGGCTTACCTCCAGGATGGAATGCTCGGTGTCGATGAGCAGGTTGCAGGCATGACTGATTCTGAGTTCGCCGACGGACTGGACGAAGGTGGTTCCGGTGGCCCTTCTGAAGAACCGGCTGAACCCGGCCGGGCTCAGTCCGACCTGGCGGGCGAGCTCACCTTGGTTGATCGGGCCGGTGTAGTGCTCGTTGAGCCATGCGAAGATCCGGTCGATCCTGCAGCGGGTCCCATGGAGCGGTGCCTCCCCGACGGAGGTCCGGCAGATGGGGCGAACGTCTCGGCGGCCCTCGGCGAGCGTCTCCAGAATGCCCAACAATTGCATGAGGCGCTCGAACCGATCCTGTTTTCTCATCCTCAACATCTTTTCGCTCACGCGGTGGTGGGTGGGCCCGAGGATGCGAAGTCCGCGGCCGGCCCGGTCGAGCAGCTTGGCGACACCTTCGAATTCCGGGGACTCGAAAAACCGATCTCCGAGAAAGGATTTCCCGAACTGAATCACGATGGCCCGGTGCAGTTCCGGGGCGCGTTGCGAGGTCCGCGGCTCCGAGGTCCAGGTGTGGGGCAGGTTGGGACCGAGCAGCACCAGATCTCCGCGGCGGTAATTCTCGATACTGTCCCCCACAAAGCGGCGGCCCTGGCTGGCCTGGATCCAGGTCAGTTCGAATTCGGGATGGTAGTGCCACCCGCGGGCGAAGCGGGGATCGGACTTCACCCGGTAGACAAAGGAACTCTCCTGCGAGTGGGAGACTTTTTGGACGTAGGCCTTCACAAGCGGTCTGATAGTCAATTTACGCGATTATGGGCCTCTGACGACAAAATAAGTCAAAATAGTATTAATCTCCGTCAAAAGAGGGGTGGAAATTGCGTTCCGTCGGTGGGAAAATGGCTATCGAGATGCCTGACTATTCGTTGATGAACCAAATGCTCTATGAGGGAAAGGCCGCGGAGGTCAAGGAGATGACGGAGCTGGCTCTCGAAGAGGGGATGGTGGTGGAGGACATCCTGCAGGACGGCCTGATTGCCGGGATGAGCGTGGTGGGTGAGGATTTCAAGTACAACCGGCTCTACGTCCCCCAAGTGCTGATCGCGGCGCGCGCCATGAAGGCGGGGATGGCGATCCTCAAACCGCTCCTGACCGAGTCCGACGCCGGCGGTCCTGCTGCCACGGTCGTAATGGGAACGGTCAAGGGAGACTTGCATGACATCGGCAAGAACCTGGTCTGCATGATGGGTGAAGGGGCCGGCTTCAATATGGTCGATCTGGGAGTCGACACCACCGCCGGGCGCTTCATCGAGGCGGTCAAGGAGCACGACGCGAGTATTGTCGGCATGAGCGCCCTGCTTACGACCACCATGCCCTACATGAAAGTCGTGATCGACGCTTTCGAGGAAGCGGGATTGGATCACGTCCAGATATGTGTGGGAGGGGCGCCGGTGAGCGAAATGTTTGCGGAAGAGATCGGCGCCGACGGTTACGCCGCGGATGCGGCCGCGGCAGTGGAACTGTTTCAGGAACTGTTTCAGGAACTGACCCAGGAGGCGACCGTCGGATCATGAGGAATCGGCCGGACGCCCCCTCAAGCCGTCCTCGCGCATGCCGGTAGAGCTCCATCTCGACGGCGTGGCGGGAAGCGCGGGGCAGGGGGCATCGCTTTTCGAGTGCGCCGAGGAGATGCAGGTCCGGATCCCGACCTCCTGCAGGAAGAACGGAAAATGCCGGGAGTGCATGGTGGAAGTCGGTGAGGGGATGGACTGCCTGACGCCGCGCTCGAGTGAGGAGGCCCATCTGGACGGAGAGTTCCGTTTGTCCTGCCGGGCACGAATCTGCTCCGATTCGGGAACGATTCGATGCCGGACTTTGCGGCGGGGCGAGCTGCAAATCGCCGAGGATGGGGAAGCGGTGGCCGCGCATGGCGAGGCCCTGGACCCTGTCGTGCGCCGCGATGGGGACGAAATCCTGATCGACGGAGAAAGGGCCGGGGCGTGGTCCGGTCCCCTTCACGGGGTTGCGATTGACCTTGGCACCACGACGGTGGTTGTTCGCCTCGTTGACCTGGAGACCGGCGAGGTGCGGGGATCGCAGTCCTTCGAGAATCCTCAGCGCTTCGGAGGAAGCGATGTGATGGCCCGCATTCAGTATGACAGCGACCACCCCGGGCGGTTGCTGCAGCGGACTCTGCTCGGCTACCTGACTCACGCCATCGAGGGCTTCGATTGCGATCCGGCGTCAATCTTTGAAATTGTCGCAGCGGGCAATGCGACCATGCGCGATCTGTTCTTCGGGCTCGAGGTCCGGTCAATCGGTCAGAGACCGTACCGCTCCGTGGTGGAGCACGAATTCCGGGCGGGCACCCGCGGCTCCACCGCCCTGAGCGTTCCGGCAAGGAAGCTGCGTTTGCCGGCCCATCCCCGGGCGCGCGTCCAGGGGCTCCCGTTGATCAGCGGACACGTCGGCGCCGATACGGCCGCCTGCCTGCTGGCCATCGATTTGCCTGCAGAGGATCGCCTCGTGGCGCTGATGGACATCGGCACCAACACGGAATTTGTGGTCGGAAATCGCCACCGGCTTTTCGTTGCCTCCTGCCCCGCGGGCCCAGCTTTTGAAGGAGGGCTGATCTCCTGCGGGATGCCGGGACTGGAGGGCGCGATCGAGGCGGTGCGCATCGACGAGGACGGATCGATCAGCTTTGATGTCATCGGCGGGGGAGCCCCGGAGGGGATTTGCGGCTCCGGAATCGTGGCTTTGCTTGGGGAGCTGCGCCGCACCGGGAGGATGAATGAACTCGGGCGTCTGTGCGACGAATCGGAACGCGTCACCATCGATCGCGAGAGAAATCTCCATCTCAGCGAGGAAGACATCAGTCAGCTCGCCCAGGCCAAGGCGGCCAACGTGGCCGGCGCGCAAATTGTCCTGCAGCAATCCGGGATTGATCCGGAGAACATCGAGCGATTCTACCTCGCCGGCGGGTTTGCGCGTCATCTGGACATTGGCGCGGCGAGGCGGATCGGACTGATCCCTGACTTTCCGGAGGCGCGAATCGCCAGGATCGGCAATGCCGCGATTGAAGGCGCGACTCTTGCCCTGCTATCCCGCTCGAGACGAAGGCGGCTGGAGGAACTGGTCCGGCGTGCCATCCATGTTGAACTCGAAACGGACGAAGGCTTCTTCGACCATTTTGTCGAGGGTTGTCACTTCCAGCCGTCGGAGCTTCCGTCTGTTCAGGGATCTGTTCCCGGGAATCTGTGATGATGGGCACGATTCGGAGCGACGGTGAAGCGGGGGTTCCGGTCCACGATTTCGCGGATTCTTTTCCCCCCGTTGCAGCACGCCCCCCGGAGAAACTCGTTCTCCATCACCTGGGAATGCCCGCCGGAGTTGCCCTCGCGGAGCCACTGGTCCGGCACCTGGAAGACATGCGTGGCTGTTTCGAGGCCAAGGCCGTGCCGTGGGCGTCCGCGTGTCGCCGAAAGGTGGAGCAGATCGGTGACGAGGAACTCGTTCTCGAAGGCGGGATCACCCTTCGGAGTGATGTGCTGGCCGCGGGTTTCAAGGAAACCGATACCCGCATCGCGGTGGTCACGGTCCTATCCGCTGGTGAAGAGGTAGACCAGGAAATCGATCGGCTCTGGAAAGAAGAGCGCCCCGATGAAGCGATGTTTCTCAATGCCTGCGCGATCGCCTTCGTGGAGCACCTGAGAGATGACGGACAACGACGTCTTGCGGAGTTCTACGCGTCGGAGGGCTTGCGCGTTCTGCCGCATTACAGTCCCGGGTACGAAGGCTGGCAGCTCGAGGATCAGAAAGAGCTCTGGGCCGCCCTCGAGGATCCGGGTCCGGTCCGCGTTCTCGAATCGGGGGGATTGCAGCCGGCGAAATCGACCCTGGCCCTCTTCGGCGTTACCCGGCAACCCCTTCCGGATGAACAAGGGGCACTCTTTTGGGATCGATTGGTCCGCCGGGCGGACATCACTCACGGGAAGCCGGAATATGCCTTTGCGAAGCGCACGCTGGAGAAGTGGCGAAGCAAGCGATTGTCGCTGACGGGTCTGTCTGCGGGCCGAATTCGTGCCACCTTCCGGACCAGTGGCTCGACCTGTGCCAATATGGGGCTGCCCCTCGCATTCGATTATCACGTCGAGCTCCAGCGGCAGGAATTTGGAGGTTACCGCATCGAGACCTGCCGCTGCGAACCGGCCCCGGGAGAAACCAACCATCGGTCGACCTGCCTCTTCCTTACCAATCCGGCCGCCTTCGAGGCAGGAATGAAGGAATCACCCCCGTTGGGTGGGAAGCTCCTTGACGAGGCGCTTCACTGGAATCCCGATGTCAGCCCGGCCGGTTGTCTCTGTCTCGGCTCCAGCCGAGATCACAAATGGAAGGTTGTCTTCCAGACGATTCACCATGCTCTCGCCAACCCGGGAAGGCAGCCGGACCTGCAGCCCTGAATTCACCGCGACATCCATGACCCTTCTCGAAACGATCAACGAGCGCGCCCTCCTGGGAGACGGCGCGATGGGCACCCAGCTTCAGCAGGCCGGGCTGGAGCCCGGAGGTTGCGGAGAGGCCTGGAACGTGGAGCATCCCGAGCGGGTTCTCGCCATTCAGAAAACTTACGTGAATGCAGGCTCGGACTGCCTCATTACCAATACCTTCGGCGGATGCGAGGTCATGCTCGAGCGGTACGGCCAGGCCGGGCAGGTGGCGGAGATTAACCGCGCCGCGGTGCAGATCGCCCGCGAGGCCTTCGGGGGTCGTCCCGGGTTCGTTCTCGGTGACATGGGGCCCTTTGGCGGCTTGATGGAGCCCCTCGGGGAGGTCCCCGAAGAACGCGTGCGGGAGGCCTTTCACGAGCAGGCCGAGGCTCTGGTTTCCGCCGGCGCGGATGCCATCATCATCGAGACCCAGACCTCCCTGGAAGAACTGGCGATCGGCATCGAAGCGGCCAAGAAAGCCGGCGCGCCCTGTGTGATCGGCTCGATGGCCTTCGACGTGATGCATGACGGATCAGATCTGCGCACCATGATGGGCGTGGGGCCGGAAGAGGCCGCGGCCTTTATGGTGGAGGCCGGTGTTGACATCGTTGCCCTGAACTGTGGGACTTCCGTCGACGTCGGCTGGGCCGCGAAGGTGGTGCCGCGCTACCGCGCGGTCTGTGATCTGCCCACCATGGCGCAGCCCAATGCCGGGACACCCGCCCTCGTGAACATGAAAGTCGTCTACAGACAGACGCCCGAAGAAATGACGGCGGAACTCCCGGAACTTCTCGATACCGGGATCAACATCGTGGGGGGATGCTGTGGGAGTACCGCAGACCACATTCGGAAGTTCCGCGAATTGATCGATCGGAGAGCCGAAGAACACTCTTCATGAACAGACACCGAATTGCCGACGAGAATAGAGAGGCGGAGGGGTTGCTCCCTCCCGCCCGGCCGGACGGATCGGGAATCGGAGTCAATTACACCGATGCCTGGATCAAGGCCTTGAATGTCGAGGTGGAGGACGGACCGCGGGTTTCCTGCAAGCGGAAGGGCCTCAAGATCATCCTTCAGGTCGGTGACCAGTGCGGGGAAGCGATCATGAATCGGCTCGCACACGGTCCGGATCCCAGGGACATCCTCCGCCACGCCCTCGAGAGTGCCGCCGGCCAGGCCGGAGTCCGCCTCCTGGTGGAGGGCGGGGTGATTTATCTTGAAACCGAAAGACTTGAACCATGACGCCAAAGGAGACTGTCGCGCGAGCGATGCAAATGAAGAGCACGGAGCGGGTTCCCGTCATGTGCCAGATGGCCAATGGCCACACCATTATCAATACGGGCGTCCACCCGATCGATTACTTTATCGACAGCGATCTCTGGGCCGACTGCTTGATTCGGATGCGGGAGCTGTACGACTTCGACGGCATCCTCTGCCACAAGCCGGGGCGGGTCGACGGCCTCATGGACCTGGTCGAGAGAACCGACTATGACGCCGAGACGCCCACCCTCTACCTGCACGACGGGGCGCGCATCCAGTGCACGCGCGACGACGACGCCTACTACAAGCCGACCGAAGACTTCGTCCGGCCGGCCCTCGACGAACTGGATCCCGACGACCTCCTCGGATGGGCTCCGGAGAGTTTTCGTGCCTTCCAGGCGAGCAAGGCGACCCTTCCCGTCACTGATCCGGAAGCCTTCGAGGATCACGTCTTCGCCACGCTCGACCGCGTTATCGAACTGGCCGGCGACGAGTACTCGGTGCACGGCGAAGTGCGCGCGCCCTTCGACCATTTCCTGAACCTCACCGGGATGGAAGAAGGCCTGATGGCGATCCTCGACAATCCGGAGCGCACCCTCGAGATCATGGAGCGGACCTGCGAGTGGTCGATCGCGCTGGCGGTTGCCCAGGTGCGGCGAGGCGCCGAGGCTATCAAGGTGAGCAGCCCCTTCGCCGGCAGCGGGTTCCTGAGCCCCGACATGTACGAAGAGTTCATCCTGCCCTTCGAGAGCCGCCTCGCCAAGGCGGTCCGCGATGAAGGCAAGCCGATCTACACCCACACCTGCGGCGCGATCGGTGACCGGCTCGAACTCCTCTGCCGGGCCGGGATTTCCGGGATCGAATGCCTCGATCCGCCTCCGCTCGGTGATGTCGATATAGTGGAAGCGGTCAAGCTCCTCAAGGGCCGGATCTTCATCAAAGGAAATGTCGATCCCGTCAATACCCTGCTCCGTGGCGATGCGGAGGTGATCCGCACCGACGTGAGCAAGGTCCTCGAGGCGGCGCGCGACATGGACGGGTTCATCCTCTCCTCGGCCTGCTCCGTGGCGCCCCCGGCCCCCCCGGATAACCTCAAACGCATGGTCGATATCTGCCGCGAGATGACGGCGAATTGAGCGTGGATCCGGCGTAGAGTGGCGCTTGCGAATGGCGCACGCCGGTTCTGCTGAAACCTCTAACCTTCCCAAACGCACTTCGCCTCCTAGACTGCGCGCATGAGGAAATTCTGCGCCCGTGCACCGGTGCGTGTCGACGCCGCGGGCGGGGGAACCGACGCGCCCCCGTTCTCGGTCGAACACGGCGGGATGGTCGTCAACTTCGCGGTCCAGCGGCATGCCTTTGCCAGCGTCGACCGGCTGGAAAAGGGCGAGGGTGTCACCATCTACTCGCACGATCTGGAGCAGGGGGTGACCGCGGATTCGGTCACGGAGCTGGACGGCAAGCGGCTGGAGTTTTTGCAGGGATTCGTGCGGCGGCTGGTGCCGGACGGGGAGTCCATTCTGCTCACCACCGAGTCGGACGTGCCTCCGGGAGCCGGGCTGGGGGGAAGCGGGGCCCTCGGGGTCGCGGTGGTGGCGGCGCTCGACCTCGCTTTCGGCCAGAGCCGCTCTCCCGAGGAAACGGCGCGGGTCGCCAACGAGATCGAGCGCGTGGATCTCGGCTACCCGGGCGGGAATCAGGACTCCTTCGGAGCGGCCCTGGGTGGCATCAACCGGCTTGAGTATGTGAAGGGGGGCGGCGCCGTCCCGCACCCCCTTGACCTCCCGAAGTCAGTTCGTCTTGCCCTCGAGCATCATTCCCTTCTCATTTACACCAGCGAAGCCCACGTCTCCGGCAATATCCACCAGGACATCAAGGAATCCTATGCCCTCGCCAATTCACCGACGATCGATGCCATGATCCATCTGCGCGAATCCGCAACCGCCATGGCGGACTCGTTGCTCGAGGGCGACCTGTGCGGATATGCGCAGTGCCTCAACACATCCTGCGACAATCTCTATCGACTTCATCCCAGCTGCGACTGCGAGGCGCACCGGAATCTGCACGAGGAGTTGCAGGATCTCATCCTGGGCCGCAAGACCTGCGGCGCCGGGGGCGGTGGCTTCCTGGTCGTCTTCACCCGCCCCGGCTGCCGCCGCGAATGCATCGAGCGGGCCACGAATTCCGGTGCCATGGTCTGGCCGGTAGTCATCGACTACGAGGGAGTGACCACCTGGACGGAAGATCCCTCTTCACCCCACGCTGTCAATCAGTGTCTTGAGCAGGCGCGTTGATGGAATGGTCAGGGCGAGGGGGTTGTTGTTGTCCGGAGGGGCCGGCTCGCCCCGGTTAGGCTCACGCTACTTCGGAATCTCGTTGAGGGTGTAGTAGGCCTTGACGTGGAGCGGGTTTTCTCCGGCGGCGGATCTCACGGGCGTGATGTCGAGATCGTGGACGTGGCCCTCGACGAGGCCCGTGATTCGAAGGCGCACCGCCAGGCCGTCTTCGGAGACCTCGGCCTTCCGGACTTGCGGGGTGGTGTGGTCGACTTCGGGGCTTCCGTAGCCCTGCTGGTAGATGTGGGTGCGTCGCATCACGGCGATTCAATCGGAGGCAAGCCGCAGGTGAGAGGCGAAAATGTTCATTTTGAGGTGAATTCGGGCCGCTGGGCGAAGCGGACTTGTGCGGCAAGGCGAAAAATCATGGCAGACTTGC